>Ga0136643_10000222_pt1 | contig 60688 bp, 38 predicted proteins | sample TergutLab28metaG_FD_96883 | JGI IMG/M metagenome (GOLD analysis project Ga0136643, IMG submission 96883) | Labiotermes labralis P1 segment gut microbial communities from Petit-Saut dam, French Guiana - Lab288 P1 (version 3) (version 3) | ecosystem: Host-associated > Arthropoda: Insects >... | reverse complement strand
GGAAAATTAAAAAAAAAAATTTTTTTTCCAAAATTTTTGGTTTTTAAACCAACAATATTTTTACAAATTTTTTTTTTAAAACCCAAATTTTTTTGTTTTTGGGGGGATTTACCCCCCCCCCCCCAAATTATCCCTTGTATTATTATAGGATGAAAATAGACATAACAAATTCATACTGCATAATGTGCTGTGCTTTACTGGAATCATTTGATCAATATGATTCTTCCAATCTAGGTGGTTTACAATCAATTGTAAACCAATAAATTTTTTATATACCATCCTCTTTTTATAGTTCTCTTTATAAGAATACTTAAGCAGGGTATGCCAAATCAGGTATTTCAGATTTTATTGCATATGTGTTATCTAGATTTGGGACCAAGTTAGCATCAAAACAATTACTCAAGTGAGACAAAACTAATTTTGACACTGCACAGAAATCATCAACATTTTTACTGGGAATTGACAGTAGTGTCATCAGCAAATATTATGGGTTCTGATAAGGAATTTATTCTCAGGGAAAGGAAAGGTCATTTGTGTATACACTACTATCCCTTGTGTAACATATTGCTGTAATAGTAATAGTGACAGATGGAGTCTCTAGTGATTTTATAATTATACCAACAACTGAAGCAGCTGGAAGACTGAAGTAAAATAGTGTTTCCAGATACTGGTTCTAGGAGGCGGGGCCCAGGCCCTGCTCTGATCAAATGGCCTCATTACTTGGCACATTTCTTAGTTCACTGCATTTTTCTTAGGTGGAAGCAACAGGATATGTCCAAGCAGTTGTGAGAAGTGTAACTTTACACATGCAGAAATAAATTGCTCTTCTGTTCATTGTTGTTTAAGTTCTGTTCATTATTGTTGTCTTGTTTGTAGGATATACCTTTTTCAATGTAGAACTGGCAACAACAGGAAATTAGCCCAAGCACCAGTTGCTTGGCCATGGCTATAACTGCATGTATGGGATCTTTCATAAGCAGCCAGTAGAGTCCATTGGAATTCATATTTATATTGACACATGTCCAAGTTTAATCTGTATGAAGATGCTAGTCATGGCCTCTTATTGTTATGTATATACTTATAAGTAGCCTGAACATGGCCATAAAGTTAAAATGCATCAAACAGGGGATTTAATATATTAATGGGGGGTTGTTTTTGTTTAAGTTAGAAAATGCCTAAGTTTTGTTTAAGAAAGACAGTAGGCCTTATTCAAATACTTACATTTCGTGTTGTGGTGTGTTTAACATATTTTAACAAAAAATGTACTTGATTTATTAATTGGAGAATGTCCAAAGAAAATGTGAGATATAACACTGTGATGCAATAATCTTTTCAGGTTTCAACCTGAAGTAGTTTATGACTGCTTTCTTCCACGCTTCCTTCTCTGCTGTTTATGATCTTCCTGCCATCTCTGCACTTGATATGGCACTGTCAAAAGATCTTTCCACATTTGTAATACAAATATATTTAGTGTTCCTGATTATTACAAATAGAATTAAATATCATAGAGAATAAAAGTTTTACTGCTGCACAGGTTGTAAAGTTATTTCTTAAGTGAATTAATATGTAATATACATTTCATTGGTTCACATGTGGTATAATTTTTTAGTAACATTTACTTATCATTTCTTGCAGTTCTGGAACTCCCAAACTCAATGGAACTGCTTCCAGCTACTGCATACTGTAAGCCAAATAGCTTCACTGGACTTGAGGAGGTTTTCATCTCTTCAGTTTCTGAGAATTATGAAGAATTACAGCCAGCCTACTCAAAATTGGTCAAGAAAGGTAGACCACTTCGGGGATCACTTAACCGACCTCCCAGGACAGAGGAACTGTTGCAGTTGGCAGCTGAGCAGGTAGTGGCTGGTGCTTCACTTCGCCGTGTTGGAAATGCGTACAACATTCCTCGAACTACACTGCATGATTACATGATGCGGAAGGGGCTAACATCTCAGCGGGCTTTGAAACGCCGTATATTGAGACTAGAAAGGGAAATGACTTCTCATACTGCTCCCGAGTGTAAAGGTTCAAATGTGGTAAAATTTCCACTGCAGGTAAAAGCAACAATGGGAAGTAATTCCACAAGATAAGAATGTGCTTCCAGTTGTAATCAGCAAAGGAGAGTGGAGAAGACTAAGATGGCATTAGTAATAGGAACCTGAATTGTGGAGGTTAATATGCAGTACATTCATTCAGTTACAGTTTCTGTCCATCTGGTGACAGGGTTAAGAACATGTGGAGATACACCTGCACTCTCTCATAACAACTTGAAACAAAAAAATTTTGTGTATTTGTGTTTGTTTTTGATGACGGAAAACTACTTGTTTCGTAACAGCACAAGTGTAAACATACGCCATTATTTGTATAGAATTGCACATAAATTATTTCTAATGAACATTTCTTTAAAACTGTTAAGATATTGATACCACTGGATATGAAATATTATGAAGAAGCCGAATAAGCTCTCCCGTGATAAAGAAGTATACAGTTCTGCTGCCATTATAGTATATATTTGTCTCACATGGTAATGGAATTAACATGTCTGTAATGTACTTGAGAGCATTTTGTTTTTTTACATTTATAAAGGCAAGGCTGATGTCTACAACCTACCAAAGTAATTTTGTTACCAATTGGTTGATGATATAAGTTAATTGAAATTTATATCGATAATAACATGTTAGAGTTCATTAATCTGCAACATTGTGAGATTCACCACATAATCTTGAGTTTTTCCCCATTTGGCATGTTTTTCTGCACCACCACACTATGTTAAATTTCATGTTCTGAAGACCAATGACAACAGGTGTTTCTTACTGTGGGATAACTAAACCACTTGAGAATGCGGATGCATTTCCTGCCAGTGGAAAGAACCTTGACTCTCAACAATTTTTAATTATGTGTTTATACTGAGTTTCTTAAATCACATACCTGTAAAAATATATGGAATTTTTGAAGATTCAATTCTCCTGGAACAGTACAGTTGTTGAGGGGTAAACAGTTACTATAATATGGTGCCTGTGAAACATTGCTAACTATTGATCAGTTGACATTGCGTAATGTGAAGAAAGACTTGAATCTTTATCAGCTCCCCTGTGAGAACCTCAAATCTCCTTGGAATTCCTAGTACTGTTGTCTTCCTCGTTGCTTGTTTGTAAGGCCATCTTATAGTAAATTTATATATAATGTATGCCCATAGAACTTGAGTATTCACCTGAATTCCATCAAAGACATATCACATTTTAATATTCCACTTTTTGTACATTATGTGCTGCTAATTCGTCTGTCTCTGCTACTTTGTGCGTGTGCGTGTGTGTGTGTGAATTTTTTGTTCATACAACAACCTTGATAAGGTACATTGGAAGTTGTGGATATAAATGAAAAAGTGCTTTGTTTGTCCGATGTAGTCTGGAGTTGAACACTATTAGAAGGCTGGGTCTATATTTACTGTATAGTTGTAATCCACATCTTTATAAACATGTACCATTTCCTGAAGAACTTACGATATTATTGTCAGGTACTGAAATTGGTTTGTTGGTACCAGTCACTGGACTGTTAGAACAATTTTTATCCTAAGTATGACTCTCATGACTTTCTCAGTGTGGTAATTACTTATTCATGTTTGTGTCATGGTTTTAACATATCAGTATTTATAAATGAGGAAAATTTATGTGTGGACACACAATATGTGAAGAATTTAACTGGATCATGAAAACACTTCAAGTAAAGCTTTTTTCCCTTATACAAGTATTCATTTTTGCTCTTCATTGTTTTATGAATAGTGATAATGCAGGTCAGCAAGGTTACGGTACATAAAATATAATTTCAGCTGAATCCTGTTATGCTGATTATCTGATTTCTGGACGTGAATGCAAAGTTTTGCATGTTATAGTTTTTAAAAAAATTGTAATGACCATTTTTATACACATGTTTAAAAAAGAAACATTGCTTAATGGATGTTTCAAGGATATTCGAGGCTGTGTCATGTGAGGATGTGATGCGTTATTAGTGAATAGTAGTTTATTCTTATTCATACAATATCATTATGTCACATAAAAATAGAGGCTAATGATAAAACTGTTTTCCAACATTGTGACTCATTTCTGTGATCAGGGTACCTGATTTAGTCGTAACTTGTTTATGTCATACATGTTATCTGAAGTAGTGATAATTTGTTGTGCTGTGTAAGTGATGTACAGCAAATGTGTACAATATAGTGAAAAAAGGGTATTGATTATACTATACAGTAGTGCTGTATGTTTGGTACACATGATTGTGAGGTCTTTCAGTAATGCTAAATGAACCAGGTTCAGGTTACGTGATGGATTATAAGTCTGTGCTATATTTGATTGCACTTGGGAGGTACTGTGCTTGATATAAGAAGTATAAACAATGGATTTGTCCAATGAGTGCAGAAGACAAGTTCTTAACCTCTGCATGTCAGGGTACTGTGCAGTTATCTTGAAAGTTAATGTGTATAATGTAACAGTAATTGTTAAAGACATTTGGGCTGTAAGAGTGGTTTCATCAGATTGCAATGAATGAAATAACCACAAGAATTTCATGAAAAGTTCGTAAAGTGAAAGAAAAATTCTCCTTGCTCTTTGTTCAAGATGTGTGTGCATATGTTACCTCTGTGTAGTACAATGAGTGTATGAAATAAAGGAAATTTTACTTGGCATGTTTTCTTTTCTTTTCCGTAAATTTTCTCTCTCTGTCTGTTCTTACACACACACACACACACACACACACACAATTCTACCCTTGTGTGCACTTTGTGGCCAACATCTTGGCGGGGAGGTCAGGTATCCTGACAAAGGAGGTATTGAGACAGTGCATTGAAAGTGGGCCATGACCACTCTATGCTACGCCCTTTAGAAATCATCACGGTAAATCCTAATTTATATTATGACATTGTATAAGTGTTATAGTTAAAATGTGTTATTAAATGAACAATAAACCAAACTAGCTATATACTAGTTTCCGCCTGTGAGGTAGTTTTCGTATAACAAGGTATCTCCTTCTTTGTCTGTGAACTGATCCTTATACCTTTTGTTTGAACTTCCATTCATTCCTATCCTTACTAGATGACAAGCAGACGTATAAATGATTTTAAAAATTTGAAAACTAAATAAATATCTAGTTACAGAACCCAAATATTTGGCACATTTATTGACCAATTCTGCCAGTGGACATAAATTTGAGCCAAATCCATCCATATCCCATCTTCAGCCTGTTTGTCAGTGATGTGTATTTGCATGTGTGCATGCGCGTTTGCTTGTGTATATACAAACACACACATGCACATACACCCTCCCACACACACACATGCACTTACAATATATACTTGTTTTCTTTCCCAAGTGGACCATAAGTGTTAACAAGTACCAGATTTTTGGGTCGTTGAGTCAACCTTCTCATTTCTTTTGGACTGTCTTGTTGAGGTAGTCTAGATTCACATTAAAAAGCAAGGAACATCTTATTTTAACATGATATGAAATTAAATGAATCATAATATTAATCATGTTTACCTTATGCAAATTCATGGACATATCATGTGTGTATATTTAATTAAATCAGTAGATTTATTCAGTATTCTTAATTCAGTTATGACATTGTTATCGTGTATGTTGATTTTCGTGTAACTGAATCAAAGGCATTCATAGAGAGAAGGAATTCTTCTAAGTTTTGCAAGACCTTATTTATAAAATTTATCCTGTGCCTGAAGATTCCCAAGTCATTGGGAAATAGAGCTGAAGACTTAATTTATTTTTAATATAATTTGTTAAAGCATTACCCTACCTTGACACAATACATCCAATGTGTTCTGCAGGTTTTCACAAAGTTTCATATAGTTAATGATAAAATCTGCATCATTGGTAACATTTTTCACTCTTCACTCAACTCATATGTTGTGAGTGCTTGTATAAGCTTTAAAGAGATCAGGCAATTCAGGCATAGGAATAGGGTCAGGTATCCAAATAAAAAGTGATAAAGTGTTGCACACAAGTTTGCATTTATTTTTTAAGATGAACATGTTATTTGTGAGAATAGTCTGTGTCAGATAATTTTATACTTTTTTATTTTATTTGCAGTTTTATTGGAATTTATTGCATAAAGTTTGAGTTGTGGGTGTGATGTTGGTACAGATATTTTCTCAGACTGGGAACAATAAAACCGGGAGTTTCCCAAAAGTCAGTTCCAAGACCCTTACTTTTTGTAATATACATGAACAACCTTCCTCCCAAAATAATGCCTTATCAGAACCAATAATATTCACTGATGACACTAGTGTGGTCAAAATGTTGATGATTTCTCTTCAGTGCCAAACATAGTTCTGTCTCATATGAGTAAATGGTTAACTGCCAATAAGTTGGCCCTCTATGTAGATCAAGTGAATATAGTAAACTCCATATGAAGCTGGAGTTGCCATACATTCCATGTTTTCAGAAAAGGATGATGTATGCTGGCTTCAAAATTTTTCGGCAGTTTACCATGTAGACTTACAAGTCTGAAAAATGCAAAGGTTCAATTTATAGCAGCATTAAGAAAGTACATAATCCTTGTATTATGTTGATGAATTTCTAATGTTAAGAATGATTCACAATTGTATTATCAATTATGCATGATGGATTTGGTGTAACAGATGAATACTTTATATGAAGTCCTTATAATATTTTGTATTGTCATGACTTACTCCACATTGCATTGTCACTTTCATTACATTTTTGATCTGTGGAATATATAAAATATGTATGTGTGTTTCAGATATGAATGCTGCAATGGCTCTGCAGAATGTCATGTGTGTACTGTCACCTTCTGATAAGGGAAAGGTACCCATATCATCATGGAAAGATGGCAGTGCTGCTCCCACCAGAATCCGCAGGTCAGAAGCAGAATTAACAAAAGCAGCAGAATGTGTCCAGAAGGGTATGACTTTCCAGAATGTGTCTGACATCTTCAACATACCGATCTCAACTATCCGGTTCTACATGGCCAGGCGAGGCATCCTTCCCCAGCGACGTCGAGGTCGTACTTCAAACACACAGCAATCCAATTCAGGCTCCAATCAATTTATGATGATGCATTACAAGCTGGAGGACATTAACAAGAAGCAGCATACTCAGTGAACCAGTCAGCTCTGTTAAATTACTCCCTATGGTGAAAGCCAGCATAACCAAAATTCAGGGTTGCTCCTTAGCCATTCATTTGTGAGACATAGGTAGGCCAGTTTGACAGAGATGCCTACAGTAATGATAAGAGGCACATAATAATTTGTGTGAACATACAACAAAGATGACAGTTAGTTCCATATATGGAGGTGGGCTCACTTTTGCAATGGGCAAGTAAATAATTCATTTTAGAAGGGCAGTGATGACAGGATAGTATGGTGTAACATGCAAATGAACATGCAATCTAGCTTGAAGTATCTGCTCTCTATTCATGTAATATGTCATTGCATCAATTACTCTACTGCACGTAGCTTGCTGGTGAGTGTGGTTCACCTTCTTGATAGGAGGCATCAACATGTAAAATGTCTCTCCGCCAGTCTGTGAAGACTTGGAAAGTGTACCATCTATCCTGTCTTTACAGATACAAAATTTGTTCTAGCCTGCCCCCAATAATGAACAAAAAAGAATCTTTAGTTGTGGTTCCATGAGATGACAAAAGGTCATATAGTATTTCTTGTTTCTTCCTGTTGGGTCTGCGTATTTTACAAACTGCTGGTCTGTATTGTTCATTTCTTGTGTTATGCTATACCAATGTGCATTCAGTTTCATTATATCATTGTTTATAGTGATTACTTCAGCATTGTGGCACTGATCAGTTATGGATTTTTTTTTCCTTCCACTGCAGTACGAACCTCTTTCCACTGACAGGCACCACATCCACATTTTTCAGTATTTGTATTTAAGTTTTATTAGCTGGGAAGATCTCTTTCATAGTTTTATTAAAGTTCCATACGTGTCTATTGCAGGAGGTGCACAAATGAATCATTTTTGGTGCCTGAACGCCGTTGGTAGTCGGACAGTACCCTTTGTCTTAGAGTGATATCATGAGTGTTGTGGTGACTTCTGATGATGCTAGAAGATTGTATTCTTTGTCAAAGATTGTCCCTTTCTCTGCATTAGGTATGCTTGGTAATGCATATCACTTTTTTTCTCACATATAAGTATGTCCCACTTCCAGCTTGTTGCACTGGAATATACCACTACAAGTGTGCTATTCTTTTGTACAGTTGCAGACTTATTGATAATGATGTCTCATTCAGACTGATACATATTCATAACTTTCATTCCCTCATTTTGGGTCGTCAGCCAAATTTTATTTAATTTAAGATTTTATGTCTAGCAAGGTTATTGTAGCTTACTAGTGTGTTCTCATTTAAGTCGTGTGTTCAATTTAACACCAACATTTTTTTGGCCCATTGAGGATTCCCACTACACTCTGAAGATGAAAAACAGTTTGCCACACATTATGTTGTAGGCATGTTCATCTGTGAGTCACTTAATTGGCCCATATTTCTTTGATAGACCAGTCAGCACTTCATTATGTCTGGATATGTTGCAGAGTTATCTGATGTAACAGGATGAACAAAGGAATCATAGAATGGGTGTGATTTGAGATTTCACCATCTCATATTGCCCTAACTTTGCGTAACTTCAACAGTGATGCTTTTCCAGGTGGTGTGTTGGTTTGGGTTGAAGTAAAGAGCCTTCATAACTGAGGCCTTCAACTCTGTATATCACTAACATGCAGAAGATGTCACGAAAGAACCTGGCCAATACTTCCAGCTCTGTGCCAGTCATTGTGGCGCTGTCACACACCACTGAATCTGTATAGATACGAGGGCAAGGTGACTGTCGAATAATCTTGTGCAATAAACTGCTGCAGAGATTGCTTCCAGCTTTGAAAGTTGTATTGCCATCTAGCAATAGACAAAGGAACTCCCTCCTTGGAATAAAAATCAGGTTCATTAAAAAAAACTGATTTATGAATTAATTGGGGATAACACAGTTGCAACAAAATTTGTCACTCATGTCACATTATGGTAGTAAGGGAAGTAGTTAATGTACAGCTTGGAAGAAGTACATATTACTCTTTATTCCTATCAGAAACTGGAAATTCATATCTTTGTTGTGTGATTTTGCAATTACTGAGGGTAGAGTTTGTGAATTTTATTCTACTACATATTTTAATCAGGCTGATTTCTATGTGAAATGAACCATTTTCAAAATGAGAAGAGATCCACACAATCCTGCAACTCAGGGTAATGAGCAACCTTCAGCAAATAGGCTAGTAGCAGTAAACTAAGTGCCATTAACGTTGTTTTGTATCATGTGTCAGGTCTACCAAAGAATGAACTCCACTGATCACATAACAAGCCTTTTAGTTATTTTTAACCAAAGAACAAATATGTTACTTGTCCTGTAGTAGCAAGATACATATGCACCTTTGTATTATGTACATGGTCTCTCAAAAAATTGTTACCATTTAAATGATAATTCACATACCAGAAATTTCTTTTAGTGATCGTCTCCATTGAGTGTTCATTCTCAATGAACAGAACATTGATAGGTTGCATTTGTGACCATGTTGTGTGAAAAGTTATGTTTCTTTGTGTTCCCTAGCATTCTGTAGCACTGCATACACATATCTCCATATGTCAGAAAAGTTACAGTCACTGCAGACTGGCACTTCAGCTGACAGAATAGTGTGAATGGCAGTAATGATTCTCTCCTTCAGGCTGTGAAGTCTTATGGGTTTGGTTATATACACCTTGTCCTTACCTGTGCACCCAGAGAAGATTCCCATGGTATGAGGTTGGAGATCTGGGGGCCTGGAAAATGTGCATAGCAACCAACCAGTCTCTTGCACAGTAAAAAATGCCATCAGACCTGGTACCTGGTAGAACTTCATCCATGCCACCACTTCACACTCTTCCTGCAATGTTAATTGAATAGCAGTATTCCCAGTGTGTCAAGTATGGATAAAAACATTGCAGCCAACAATGTAGTGCAATGGAAACAAACATAACCTCCTACCTAACCTCTAGTGCCTACATAATATCATTGCACACACTCTTTTGTATCATGTTTACCTCAAATAACTGTCCTGTGTTCCAAGTGGTAATATTTTTTATGAAAGATCATGTATTATCTCATTGCCATATTGTATTATGACATGACTGATCATTATGGTGATCTGTAGTATTCGTAGTAATTGTATGATTAATGTCGTAATAATGTAGCTTAAACAGTAATGAAATTGTGAAGCTTTGTATTGCCTGCTATGTGGTAATTATCAGTAGCCATTCAGTTGAAGAGACACCACTTCAACTCTTTCAGTACTTTTTGAGGCTGCCATTCATATAGTTTTGATACTGTCATACAGTTACAGAATTATGTAGAGTAATTATACTGCATGTTTGTGTTTTAAGTAGCCTTGACAGGTAGGGTTAAGAAACATTGAAATGTCTATTTTGAGGTAGACATCCACCTGTGCTATCATATAGTTATTATGTAAGTAAACAGCCAACACAACATGTTGCATTAATGAAATGTACTTAGTTGTGTTGACTTTTTACATAATAATTAATTGACATACCTTTTTTCACTTTTTTTGACTGTGTCAGTTGAATGCTGGATACAACTTATTGATGGATTGATTGAATATACAGCAGTCATTATTTATGACTGCCAACATGCAAAACAATGAACTTTAAAACTGCACTTAGAAGTAACCTAACCTAACTTAACCCAACCAAATTTTTGGTAATGGATTTCCACCAAACGACATGTAATGGTTATACCATCATAATTTGTAGCCAGAACATTATGTAGCTGTGTGAAGGTAGGATTTACATAACAGTAATAGAGGCTTTTAGGAGATTCATTCTTCCTCTTACAACATGAGATGAAATTCTGAAGCTTGTGGAACACTTTTGTAAATGTTAGAATATATTAAAAATTTTAACGAAGGTACGAAGAAACAAATGTTTAAAATTGACACATGAATTATTTGGGATAAAAGAAACTGACAGCACTTTTGCAGCCAGTTTGTCTTGTTCATCTGCATTAAATATTGATTAACAGAAACTTGTGGACACCAAGAATATGAAAACAGGAATAAATTGTAAAACATTTTGCACTCATATTTTGTTATGCATGTATCTGACATTCTGTTGTTTGTGCCATTGATTTCATCTGATGTTAAAAGTTCAGAAATTATAATTACATACCTAACAATTTTTTTCATTTTGCTTTTCCACAAAGGGGCATAAAATAAACACAAAATGTGAAGACTGTGTCTCTCTATCACCATTTTATTGTCTAAAACTAATAAACAGTTAAACAGTTTTGAGTTAAGTTCAGTATTGGAAGTCTTTTTTCAAGGTTGGCAGGTGAATTTATCTTTTCTCAGTGTCAGTCCAGTACCTATAATCCCTGCTTTGCATAAGGTTCAATTTATACTTTATATTTGTTCTCAAAAAATGGCTTGTCATACTAAAGATTGCTACATGACTTGAAATATATGTCTCCCTAGGATCTGCAACTTGTATTTGAAACATTTTTCAGTATTGATGCGTATTAAATAAAACAAAGAAAAGTTTTTATGGGTCTGTGTGCTCAAAATTAACCTGCAAAAATATTGATTCTTTACTATTGGGAAGGGGGTGGGGTGTGTTGAATGAAACTCTTGTGTCTCACAAGCAGACAGAAAAGATTAAACGTACATATGTGATCTTAAAAGGTATGTCAATATTAAATCAGTATTCATGATATGCCATTAATTTATTACCTTACAGTGCTTTATTAGATTAGCTCTTCTACCCATAAGTAATTAGTGACCAGTCACATCCCTGTGTTAACTTATTTTTTTTTTTTTGTTTTCCTTAAATATAGAAATCAAGGAAAGACGAATGGAAATGTAATTAGAGCATAGTCGTATCACATTTTATGAGAATGTTTTGGGAATACTTGTGGCTACCATTTACACTATGACTGTGATGGCCAAAATTGGATAATGTATTCTCTTGGGTAGATACAACAGTGTTTAAATTCCACAGATAGAAGCAAGTTTGAATGTATTCAGAAAATGAGTTGTGCAGTTGAGTGTGTGTGTACACATGTGTATGTGTGTGTTTATGTTTTTTGTGTGCATTTCTATGCATGTGTGTGTGTGTGTGTGTGTACATGCAGGTCCAGCATAAGCCTATCATAATTTATGCAGCTGCACAGATGCCTGGTGTTCAGGGGCCCCATAAAAGGCCAATTGTGTTTCAGATTTTGGTCAAACATATTTTTTATGTAAATTCCTACATTGCTGTATCTGCACTGTCAATTTGGAGTTAGGACCCTTAAATTCATATTTACATGGAATCCATTTATGTCTTAAACTGGCCGTGCATTTGCATACCAAAGTCACTAGTAATGATGTGGGCATTGCAAGTGTGTAATATTGCAGGTGCCCATAATTTTTTGGGCTCAGAAGATTAAAGGCTTCTGGTTATTAAAAAGTAACATAAGTATGATTTTACTACTGTTATTATTAAAGAAAATATAATTTTGACCATTGCGTTCCATTGCTTTGGAATTGGTGCTCTTGATGGCATTGTGTTATAAATTATACACAAAAAATGTGATCTGCTGAGAGTCGGTGTGAATGACAATTCAAGTCATCAAATTGATACATGTTTTGTTCACATATTTCAGCTGTAGTCTGTAACAACCATATAAGGAGACTGGTAAGAATATCATGTTGTAGTGTTACTAACTGAAATTAATTTCTGTACTTTTGACATGTAACATACAGGGCAATGCTTGTGAGTATCGTAATTCTGAATTTAATAGTTTTGCATGTAAATAACTGAGAATCTACATTGGCAGTTATGAAAAAGTTCTTCCCTCACCATTACTGCCCAAGGAAATGTACACATGAATTTACCCTTTCAGTGGACAGTGATACTTGTATATGCCATGTATTTTAAATTTGAAAAGCCCAATATTTTGCCCAGGGAGTTGTGATTGGATTTTAGAATAATAGTTGATGGTTTCCTTGAATCTCCATTTGTTGAATGAGTTTTGTAATGGTGTGGTTTGTGTTTTTGTGAGGTAGGAACTAAACTTATGTATGTTACTTATACCAAGTTTGCCTTTCAAAGGGTGACCTGACCACTTATGATTGAATTAACTAAAATTATTTTATGAACATATGAGAGTGCTTCAAAAGAACTTGCATAATGGTTGTTGCTGGAGACTGAAATTCAGTAAAATCCTGTCTGAGAGTACTTCTAGAGATGAGTATAAATTCATCCATGGCACAGTGAATATCCATCCATCCAATGTATCGTGTGCCTTCATGTAACCAGCACTATCAAGGTTGCATTATTTAATATCTACAAAGAAGTCAACTATTTATTACACACTAAACCAGTCTTTATTACATCTACTGCTGTAACAGTTTGTACCTCTACCTAATGATGATTCTTTAACAATTAAAATTTGTTATGGCAACAGTTTTGATGAGCAGTTCATGTGTGTTAGGCAGTTTATTACCTTATAAATATGAAGTGAAGGAATTATAAAATGTGTATCAATATATGAGTATGTGGAATCTGTTGGAACACTGTGTATGAACCAGGTTATCTCTTTCTCTGTGATATTTCACCTGTTCAGACATTTGAAGAAGGCACTGAAGGGATTCTGATTTCAGTCAGACAGTGGAGTGAAGCAAGTTTTGCATATTTGGTTTTTATCAGCCGAGCACAAAATTCTATGAGACTGCCATCCTGTGCTTGGTGACTCAGTGGGATACATGTCTCATTACCTATGGTGGCTGTGTGTGACTGAGCTAAAGAGATCCTCAGCAATTAAGCTTGGGCAGGTAGTGGTGAATCTCCCTTATAACAACCATACATAATACAGAGTATATTATCAATCATGTAGGCTGGCTAGTCTTTTTTGGAGGGGAGGGAATCATAATATTTGCTGGTATGCTAACAAAGTTTTCATGACACTCTGATTACAAGTGTTAAATACTGTTAAACATAATTTAAATTCCAGTTTTATGTAGTAACTGTTGTGATCACCATAAACCTCGCAGAAAGTGCTTACAATTTTAGTCCATAAGAGTGAATGATTTGAAAATATTGAACCACTAAATGTAGCAATAGACTATTCATAGGTCAAATGTCCAAGACCAGTATATAGGGGCGAAATGGAGACTTGCTGTTGAAAATATTGGAGGCAAAGCAATGGGACCAGGATCTAGGCAAGTTGATAATTAGAATGTACTGTGGCAGTCTTGATAGGCATTGTAAGGTAAAGATAAAGGTGGAGTTGTTCCTGTACACACCATGAAGTCATGTGGGAGAATGAAGATATAGCTCCATTCATTCTTACCCTTGGCACTAAAACTGAAGAAATTCTAAGTTAATAAGCAAGTACATAGCTGACTGAAATAAGACATCAAATATTGTTCAGAACTGAATGGGATTACACTTTTGGATGACATGACAGGATGTCTGGGCTACTATACAGATCAAAACTACTTTAACAGAAAACTGAGTTTGCCTTCACATAGCCTCATCTTGTAACTGAATACATTAATTTTAAACATAAACGTTCTTTATGGTATTCTTGTCTTTGCATTAAAGAACAATTTAGTAGATAATACCAACAAATATACAAGTATTAAAATTGTAATAGTTGTGCATTTGTTGTTATTGTCTATTAAACACACATTCTGTTTGACAACAATAACACACTGTCTACTGTAAGTAGTGAGTGATTGATCCAAATGTTTCATACCATGAAACATACTTTACATAAAAAATAATTTTCATGTGTAAATGCAGTAGCTGTTGTAGAAATATATGGTCTTCAGTGTATCATCACTTTGTAAGGCAAATGAATGTAGTTGTTATAGAAATGTGTGCAAAACAGTGCTACCTATTTTGACATATTCTAAATTACTGAACATACTAATAACAATAAATTTATTCTACCTTTCTTTAAAACAGGGTTGGGCGGAGCATGTTGTGCTGTCAGGTTGATTATGGTCTTTGAATTTTACAAGATTAACCTGGTTATGATTCTTAACAATAAAAAGTAACAAAAGTACAAGGAACACAGGCAAGCAGATACAAAGTGAAGATTTCTGAATGTTGAGATCAGGATTTGTCTGTTACATTTGTCATACTTTGTTCCATAGTGACAGTTTTTAAATGAAGTAATGTAAAATATAAATTTTTTGCAAACATGAGAATGAATTTTCAAATTTTAAGCAGTGATGGACTTAGAGTATGGTGTGTGAAATAACTCTCATATTTGTAAATGAACATGAATGAAATCAAGTGAAATTTATTTTATTTAAAAATAACAGAAATGACCTGTACCACTTTAAAAAATCCGTGGTTTATTTATATTTGTTTGTTGCAGGCTATTGTTATCTACATTGTTACATTCTGTAGCCAGTTAAATTCAAATTATTTACATGATTGTTTACATGACTGATGAAGACCGATGAAACCAAGTATTAATGTTCCTATTGAGTAAAGGAGAAAGGCACTACAGGATTCTGAGTAAAGAAAATGGACAGTGAACATCTCGTTTGTGATTTTTGAAACAATTGGAACAGTCATGAAAATAGGATAACCTCATGAATTCTTTGTTGTGACTGAAGTAGTACGATGTAGTAAGTTGAATTTAAATGTCCTTATTCACTCCTAATGCACTAACGCATAGTATATACAGACACTACAGATTCATGGTCTGATGGTGTCTGAATATAGTGCATGTAAATGATATGATAAAAATTTGATTTTGGCTGCTTTCAAAGATTTGGAGGTTATGTATGAAGGTAATAATAAACTTACTTAGATGCTAAATGCAGTTGCACATTTGTTACTGTTCTAGGACAATTTTCCAACCCTCTGCATACCAAAAATGTATGTGAATGTGATGATTTGTTTTTGAAGTGGTTTGTAAGACATGGAACTGTACAATGCAGATTAGTAGATGGGTATCATACGTAAAATGAATGATAAATATTTGTTGACATCGCCCTTACACCACTAGTGGTTTTGTCTCAACACAGGTGTTTTCCAGATGGAAATTGTGTAAAACAATATTGGTGATTTACATATTTATGTTTATAGTATAATAGTGGCATCTGAAGGAATCTGGCAATCACAAAAAATAGTGTTTCACTTTATGAATAAATTAATTATAGTTTGTGCCACTAAGGAACAAGTGAAGTTGTTTTATGTCAATACAGTTATTGCTTCATGACAGGGAAACAGTGTCAGTTTGATAGTGTAATTTTTTCAAATTTGTTTGGTCAGCAGTTTATTTTGACAAGAAATGTGGACCTCTCAACCACTAACCTCATATGGCATTTTTAGACGTGTTCGCTAAATTGCAAAAAACGACTGTTACCTTTGTCATGTCTGTCCATCCATCTGTCCACATGGAATAACTCAGCTTCCACTGGATAGATTTTTATGAAATTTGATATTTGAGTATTTTTTGAAAAAGTGTTGAGAAAATTAAAGTTTTATTAAAATCAGACAAGAAGAACGGTTACTTTACATGAAGACCACTAGACGTTTCAATCAAATCTCGAAATTTATTTTGAAAATCATGCTGTTTATGAGGTAATGTGGAAAAATGTTTGTAGAGCCGGGCAAACCTCAGATGACAATATGGTGCATGCGCAATGTGTGCTGAATAACTAAGGGTAAACACACATTTGCAGCAAGTTATTCTTATTGCTTTTACACTGCAACAATGGTTGCAAGAACGTGCCTCAATGTTACATTATATGTACATTGCCTGTCTTGTTTTATTATAAAAATATGCACTCAGTTTTAGTTGAATGCTGATTTTAATAAGGCACATATGCAATAATGTGTGGGTTTAAACTTTATAATTTCTCTCTTCTGTGAGGTTCTGTAGTTGACTGATTCCACAGCATTTTGTATTAGACCACTGTATTGAAAACAGTATCTTGTAAAAATATGTGCATTGTCAGAAAAGGAAAAATGCCGTCACCTTTCAGAAATTATTTTGAAGAAGAAAGAATCATGAGACTGTGGCTAAAAATGTATCTTCCTAATTTATGATCAGTATACTAGTTCACTCCATATTTTATGGTCTAATCTGATTGTAGAACTCATTAAGATATAACACTCATGAAATTAAATCATTTTAAAGGGCAGTAATATACACAATGCCCAGGCTTCAAAACTGTGGTGCAGAGAAGAGTCATCTCTACAGCTAGGGAGGTATGATAACATTGAATATCACATGTCCGAACCACATCTGTGTGCTTGCTGACAGTAGTCAGTGAGGACCATAATGTACCTTACAGGTAATCTGGTGCCTGGGATTTGTGAATACATAGTGAATACAAGTGTTTAAACTAAAGTAAGTAATCCTGTGTTAGGAGGAAGGTGCAGTTATTTATATTTAAAACTGTGAAAATATATTCTGTATTGTAATCAAAATGAGACAATTTTGTGTGTTTTTTTTTAATTTTTATTTTATACCGAACTTACAGTGTGTGTAGAGAACAAACTAAGACTGAGTGATGAAATGCAGGGCATTCAGGTATGTTTGTTTTATGTAATCGGTATTGCAGATGGCTGCGTTCATCATTCATTTTACAGCACTATGTCAGTTATAGATTCTGCTTGAATTCTGGTGGTGCCATCTTGAAATGTCATTCTTGACACTCCCTAATGGTTTTCATGGTTTTACTGAGGCCTCCAGGAAACTGGGTGAACAGAAGAATGTGACTCTTTCAAGTGCCCTCTAAATTGTAAAACTACTGGAAGGGAAAAATCAGAGGCTGCTTCAAGACCACAGATGTTTGAACTAAACAGATTACAAATGAAACTTATCCACATTGCAGCAGATACTGCATATGCTCTTTATTGTCTTGCCGCATTTGTGGCACCTTCATAAGAAGTTTGTATTCAGTCCACTTTTTCTGTTTATATTTATATAATTCCATATACCAATTTTAAGACCATGCAATGGACTACATTATCTGTGGTTTCATTGGTGGTACTTCACAATGTAAGTGAAAGCAATTCCTATCAACACAAAAAAATTATCCCAGGGTTTATTTCATGATTGTGAAGAGACTAATGGATCTGATTACAACAGCTTTCTCTGCTGACAGGATCATGGATCATGTGGTTTCAAATAACGTGCTACTGTTATCTTAAGTGGATTCAGTTTCAGGCATACATTGTGATTTATGCTGACAATTTTTAAATAACTGATTTCCTCTGTGCGTTGTTTCAAGGGTAATGTTCAAGCCCAGCAGCATTTCCTTCCATTTTCTCTTCCATGAATACTTGTCTTTCTACCCCTCAAAATGACTGTTTTAGTTTATTTAATTTTTATGAGTACTTCTTCTCTATTTAACTGTAATGACCTCAGACATCAGAATTTTTTCCTTAATTTTTTATGGGTGCCTCATATTAACACTCATCCAAATGCATACATCATGTGTGGCATTTTGGCAGAAGAGATTGAATGTGTATTGCACAGGCCAAGCAACATTGGCATGGGATGTGTGACTTGGCTGGTCCATAATGCATAAGCATGCTTAATGGTAGCTGTTTATTGTTATTCTGGGGGCACTTGAAAGAAACACTTCTTGCCTCAAAATAAACAATGACCAGTTTCTTTCAGATTCTTATCAGCTGCTGAGATTATGCAGTGTTAAATGAGATGTGGGGTAATATACCCCACATCTTATTTGATGCTGCATAATCTCAGCAGCTGATAAAATAGTTATGTAATTACACCATCTCCAAACAGTAACAATTGGAAAGTAGTTTAGAAACATACTTGAAGGACCAATGGAGAATATTTTGAAATGTTTTGAAATTAAGTAAGATACATCACTCAGCTATAATTAATTAACACATTGGTATTATATGTTCCATGTTCTGTGCATTGATCAAGTGCATAGTTTGTGAACAGACCAACAAATGCACTTGAGTGTATGAATGTAATTTTATTATACAGTGACCACCGACATGTTTAGGCCGCTTATGTGGCCATCTTAAAGGTGGTAAGTACAGAAATATGGCCACAATTATATGTGTTGGATTCAGTCCACAGATTAAAAGTTCATATAATTTTGTTTAAATTCACTAGGTATAAAATATTAGAAGATGATAAGTAGTTATACATGGATTATAGTTCTGTTGATGTTATACACAGAAAATACCTGTAGTGAATTGTGATCCATATTTGTGAGCGATGACATAAACAGGGTTGTTCACTGTACTGCTTATATCATCAATCTTGAATGTGGACCATAATTCACTACATGTATTTTCTGTGTATATCATCCACCGCCCTATAATCCATGTACAACTAACTTTCATCTTCTAATATTTTATACCTCTCTGTAACATACTCTTTTAACTGTGAATATAGCCAAAATTATTTGAATCTTTCATGTGTGGATTAATTCCAGCGCATTTTAATTGAGGCCATATTCAAGTTTTTCCACCCTGAAGATGGCTACATAAGTGGCCAAAACATGTTGGTTACTGTATAATAAACTTAAATTCATACACTCAGATTCATTTGTTGGTCTTTTTAAAAATTTTGCATGTCAGTAGTTGTTTGTCTGTTTGTTACTTGTGCTGAGAACACCATATGTAAGCATGGACAGTGTTTAATACTACAATAAGGGTAGCACTGTTATGTAATGCTATGATTGTTGTAAATGTTATTGTGAAATGCATAGTTAGTAAAATATTGTAGCTTATTTTATTAAATATGTATAAACCACAATTGTAACCCTCACACATATTTATTCAGAACTGTTTCATATGGAACAAATCAGGTAAAATCAGTACTGACATTTTTTGTTATGTGACAGGTATATGAGAATTAATTCCATACAGCTATACATAATGTAGTTTTGTACCAGTTGAACATTTGAGGTGCATAAAGCCAATTATGAAGTATTTCCAATTTTATGCTTAATCTCCAATTCATTCCCAGCAAATTTTTCTTTTTCCTCATGAGTAATAAATATATCAGATTTCTTCTAGAATTAATTTTGCAGTACAGAGTCCTCCTTATGCCGGTGATTATTATTGAGGTTTCTGATCTTCTGGGATGTTATGCTATGTAGTGGGTAATTTAACCTTTTAAAGCCTACTGGTTACGTGATGCACCAACAGGTTTAACATTCAACAATTGTATGCTCTGTCAATACTGCATTTATGTGTTTTGTATTTATCTGAGAACAAACAGCGACATCTGCCCCATACAACGTACACTGATTGGTTTTCATAACCGAGATGAAAAGTGTTTACTGTGCGGTATGAACTGGGTCTTTAAATAAAGTGGTCTGCGCTTTGTCTTTAAATGGTTAACATATACTGACATTTGGAAGGAACTTAGCATCCTCATCTTCAGAGTTTAGGATTTACTAACCCTTGAAGATGAAGATACTGCGTTCCTCAGAACAACAGGATTTGTTAAATTACCTGCTGATCAGTATCCTCAATATCATTGCTTGGAAACCTCAGATCTTGATAGTTGTTCAGTTAATAAGAAATTTCCATTTGCTATGGAACCTAAGGTACATTGATGTAATCACAAAGTCCACTGTGAATTCTGTACAGAATCACTTGGTTTTATTTTTTTTTTGTCTTTCTTCCCATATATATGCCCAGATCTCCCAACTGGTATTTTCTTTTGAAGTTTTCCAACTAACATGTTGTTTTCATTTTTATATGCCCCCATGTATATAGCATGCCCCATCCATTTTATCCTTCATTCATTTCACCTAACAAATGTATGAACATTGGATCCATTGTATGGGTAGGTCAAAGTTCTGCTCTGATTCTTGATCCCTTCCCCAGAGTAATGTTATTAATTTGGTCGCTTAACATGATTTGCTCACCAGTTTAGTGTGCCATTTGGAATACAAAATAAGAGGTAAAGGGACTTTTATGAGCACTTGGACATACTGGCATATCCTAAAGATGGGAACAGCAGGGATTTGTTATATATATCAGGTGTCAACATAACAGCCTCTTGGTGTTGACAGAATGTTTTAAAAAGTTACTGAAAGTACTCTCAGTTTGAATACATAACTGAGCCCTGTGACACGAAGGATTCCTGGTACTCTGGAGAATTCAAGCATGTGTTAGCTGTTTTCAAGTAAACCTTTTCCTTCAGTTTCACCCTAGTGGTAGATTTTGACAGGAGTGGAAGAGGACAATTACAGAACCGCAAAACTTGTCTGTTTAGTCCTGTACATTGATCGGGGTAGTAAGATTCTGAAAACTGTTTTATGTAGTGGCTGAAATGAGTTGTCTTTTACACAGCAACCACAGTTTGTTATAATGTTGGAAGGGTGTGGAAGTACATACAATTATACCTTATCAAAGGAGTTTATTGGGTTATGTTTCAATCCCTCCAAATTCTTATAGGTGATTTTATTGAAATTTGTGAATCTTGCACATAGTTGTGGATTATTTTATAAAGTGTAAAATGTGTAATTTGTAGTAATTTTTTAGGGCCAATGTTAAATATGAAATGTGTAAATAATTCACATTTAACCTCATTATTTCAAAACACATGGCACTGCACGCAATTGGAATGGATTAAAAGTTTATCTTTTGTTGAACAGAGGACCAGAGTACACAAAGAAGTGTGATATTGGGCGTAGAACATTGTGCGTATCAGCTATAACTCCTTCCAAACAATGTGACGCACGATCTTCTGTAGTTTCTCTCTGTCCTTCCTTTCATCTGCCTTGTAAGAAAGAGACAAAAATAAATTATTTTCTTGCCTCACAAGGCCAGATGCCAGCTGTACTATTACCTGTGAAGAATATGTCGGGCTTTTAACACACCAATGTATACTGAAGTCATATGAGGCATCACCAACAACACTGTTGTAAATTATGTGTCACACATGCATTAAAGAAGCACACTTTTAGGGAGTTGTGTTTTTATGAAGTTCTTTAAATACAGTCATGTGAGACAGTGCTTACAATTTTGCATACTACTGTGTACCCTAGTATTAGTGTCTTATTTTTACATACATGGCCATGTACAACAATATATGTTACTATATGGGGGTACAAATCGTTCCACAAATGCATCATGTAAAATGACAAAAACTTTTTCATGGCAGAAAAGTCTTGTAACAAAATGACCAAAATTTTCATCAGCTGTGTGGTTAATTTGTATATCTTTCATTTTTAAGACCAGCCCTCCCTCTGCTGCTACCGTCATTCATTAGTAAGTATGTGCTGAATACAGTATTATGTGCATGAAACAGTGTTGTTGTCGTCATAATTTTTAATCCTGCCCCTGCTACTGGTGGTGGTGATGGTGGTGACTGGTTGCTGTTATATGACTATGTGAATGTTGAACTTAGAGTCATTACTGTGCCTTTGTCTGATTTTTTTTAGTGGAATGTCTGAAAAGGCTACCTAGGATGGTTTTATTACAGCTTCCAGGAAGCAGAGCGGTAACTCTGGAATGAATGTACCTGGTGCAATTTCAAACGTTACTGAGAAGCATAGGATGCCTCTAATTAGGGTGAGAAGTTCATCCTCCCTTTCTGTTATTTCTGTTATTTGTCTGACAGTCATTTTTATTCCAGTGTAACTTCTTATGACATTGACAATTTTTTAAAGGAGTAATTGAAGCTTACTTGGTTTGTTTGTACTCTGCTATGAACATAACTTGTATGTTTCATTCCGTATTTCAGTTTTTGAAGATGATTTTCCCTGTACCAGAATAAATTGGATTCTGTGTGGGCTAGATAAGTTTCTTGTCTTATATGGCTGAATTTTTTTCTCTACAAACAACATTACAGTATTTTCTGAGATTTTGGCTCAGAGTTAATTGATGTGGGGAGTACTGAAGTTGGACAAACTGGAAGGCACTTGTGCTGAAGGAGGGCTGTCTGAAAACACCTATGGGCTTGATCAAACAGCTAATTAAGAGTTACATACATTATTTGTGCAAAGTGCGGAAAGGTGAATATGTGATGATAAAGTCATGTTTATTTATCCACACAGTATATATTTCACTTACACAATGGGTTTCAGTAAAATTTTGGGAATCAGAAGTTCCACACTGAAAACTGTTGAGTAATTTCAATTTTGGGCTGTATTTGCCCAATTATGTGAATCTCAAACTCAATAGTACAGTTTTTAATGTTGCATGTATCCATGGAACGTTATGTTACTTTAATAATAGACATTTTACTTTTTTATAGATTTTTGTGCATATTTCTGCAGTAAGAGTGTAGCATGTTGTGAAAAAGAGAATGTATGTTAGTTCCACATTTTGAAACCAACACCTGCAAAAAATTAACTTTTTTGTTTGTATATATTGAAATGCAGTGGCATGCGAGGATAAAATCAGATTAAATAACTGTATGTTTTTGAGTAGCATTGACAATGATAAACTTTCACGCAATTCCTTTATCTGACGTATAGCCATCAGTTGCTGAAAGATGATCCTGTATAAACTTAAAAGAAGGTTTTGCATAAAGTTGTGTTGTCCGCTAAAGTGTACTTATAAAACAATGTCTGAAAATTATGCTCCTTTAATTTTTACTAGGACATATAGAGCAATAATGCTGCTGAAACAAATAAAGTGAAACAATTTGCAATTTTTTTTTATGGTGCACACTCAAAATTTTGTAAGTTTTTCAGTGTTCAAAGATCTCTGGGGAATGAATGAATGAATTGGTGGTTGTTAGTGTAAATACCCTGTCCTCATTGCAGTGTTGCAGTGATATTTTTGTGCCATGAAAACCGTGAGCAGTCAATGTTACACAGCTGGATAATAGCATGAGGTGAGCTAAATATAAATTCTGTGTGGGAGCAGTACTTTTGCCTTGAGGCCTTTGGGAAAACTCCACCAGTCATCATGTGCTTGTGTTTGTAAACTGTGCCAACAATACATCATGCTCCTCAGTGGACCAAGCACCTTTTTTTAATTGACATTTCTGGAAGAAATGTACCATTAATATATCTCAAATATGGCCTGCACCTTCCTCGCATTGGAATTAAAATTTGAAGAAAGTTTTGAAGTAAGATTCCAAAGCTATTTGTGGTAACCTTTAGACACATTAAGAAGTAATATTAAATACCTTTTTTGGATAAAAGTAAGTGGATCTTATACTTAATGAATACCATTCCATACAGATGTATGGAGGAGTGGAGGTATAACATAATGCATTTTTAGTCTTGGCACTAGATGGATGTGAGCTGTCAGCTTCTATGTTTCTGCCACTATAGCCCCAGAGTAGGGTCCCTAATACCCACTGGATAAAACAATGTGAGGGCCTCAGAACCAGGCTGGATGCTGGCTGTGGAGAAGGGAAAAATCTCTGCCTCTGCTGCAAAAGGAATCATTTTCTGGTCATCCAGTCCATGTACCAACTATACCAACAGAGTTACTGGTTATCTTTATGGAAGCCATCTCATTGCATTTATTACTAAACAAAGCACACTTATTCAGTCTAACACAACACAAGTATATTTTTATTTAATTGATTACCTTTATAAGTATGCTACACGTTTTGGCCTTTACTTAGGCCATTCTTAGGCACGTCAATAAAAATACCTTACAAAGGAAGATACAATAAGGATCTAAGGGGCCTTTTTTTACAGTCCCTATTTTGATAATGCTAAAACATAGACTATACAATTTAAAAGTGTAAGACTTAAATAATTTTATTTTAAAATGTATGTATAAAGACTTTTATTAGACTTAGATCATCATGTGTTGTATTAAGAGGTCATATTAAAATTTTTTTATGATTTTGTGTATTTTAACTTACATGGCATGGTCACATGTAGTGTATTCTTTTATAAAATTATTCTTGGAATTATGTTGGTAAATTATGGGCCAGGATAAACTTTAAGGTGGTGGTGTGCTGCCCCCACTCTTCACAGGTGATCATTGCTCCAACACTACCCTTAAATTCTAACCTGGCCCATAATTTACAAATGGAATTCAAATAAGGATTGTGTAAAGAATACTCTACATGAGACCATGCTGCATCAGTTAAAATACACAATATCATAGAATTTTAATAAGACCTCTTACTACACACACGAGGACCTAAATCTAATAAAAGTCTTTATATATGTAATATGTTTTCTTTTGGGTAATTCCCCAGCGTCTGAGTTCTACTAGCCGACGTTTTGGAACCCTCTATCAGTTCCATCTTCATAGACAGGTGGATGAAGATGGAACTGATAGAGGGTTCCGAAACGTCGGCTATTAGAACTCAGACGCCGGGGAATTACCCAAAAGAAAACATTACATATAGAACACAGCGAAAGCTTAAAATCAAGAATTCTTTATACATACTTTTTTAAAATGAAAGTATTTAGGTCTTGTACTGTTATACACAACTTTTACTGTCTATCATAGAATGATTAAAGTGAATTGTTTGAAGTTTATATATCTGGTAATCTGCATGTCTATAAACAAGAAAAAGTAGATAAGTTAAAATATTTACACATAATTGATTATTATTATTGAAGGAAAATGAGATCTCTTATTCCCATTTCATAATATGCATAAAACTTATACAAATATACTTAACATCTTACATATTTCAAATGGATCCTGTAAAACTGTAGTGCCATGGATGAACAGGAGTGTTTTCACCTGAAATTGTGCCACAGTTAAGTGTTCATGTTTGGGTGTGTGTAAGGTGCCCATTACAGGTACAATGATTGCATTTTGTACAGACAGTATATGTTACTTAGGTTTATGTAATGGTATGTGTCACTGCAAAATTTACTAACTGGCTATGTAGATACTGTTACAAGTGTACAGCATGTGCATTTGAGCTCTTGTATTTGCAGTTACAACACAACAAAGCTTAGAGATGTACATGTGTGTCTACTTTATGCCTTCATGGCATGGTGTTCAAGCACAAACAACTAACATGTATATAAGGCTAAAAACGTTATGGTCAATGTCTAGAATTGTGCAGGTTGATGCCTGCTCACTTTGATGGTGTAAATATTTTAATGAGGGCATGAACCTAAAGTTTTTTTTAATAGATGGTAGGAAATGTTAACAGCACTGTTGAACCTAATGCATGCCTTACAGACAGTCCAAGCAGCATTAAGAGGGAGAGGGCAGTATGACAGACTAGTGGGGAGGCAGACAACCTGCGTTGTTGGCTTGCATCAGCTATAAATATAACGCTTAGTGCGTAGCAGTTAGTCAGTAAAGTGTGGCAGTTGTGGATGTAGTGACCAAGTGATCTTTCCTGATCTACTGCACTGTAAGTCCAAGGTGCCTTATGATATGACACCCAAAGGGGATGACATTTGTCAGACCCATATGTCTTTTTTTAATGCATTATATACTTCTACATAATTCTAGAAACTTACTGTTATTGTTTCCAAGTTCATTTTGAAACATCCTGCCTCAGATTTGTTAACAAAATTCTTGATTTAATTCTTCATTTTGAATTATCATAAATGACTGGTGTTAAACTTAAATGGTAAGCACAGAAACCAAAAAAATAAATGTTACATTTCTTTTTTGCTGCCTTTTCTTTAAGACATGTCCCCCTCGGGTTTACATGTGGTTTGAAACTAACTTTTACTTTCAAAAACTGATCTTTTGCCATGTACTTGTGAAAAAGTGACAATTTATAGTCGTTTCATTTACTTGCAATGCAGCTGATTCTCTAGAGCTTTCATATCAATGGAGCAAATACGCAACACTGTCATTAAAAATGATGTGTAGTATGAGACAAGGTAGCCTGGCTGAGATTTTATGTTGTTTGACACTGTCACTCCTGACAAATGCTGAGATACTAGATTAGTACAGGTTACAATCCTCTTTGCCTCATTCACTTTAATGCTCAGTCATAAGGTTTCATTCAGCACTATATTATTCATGCAATGGTTACAGTGTTATTGAATAGTCCATGAAACAAACCAATAAAAGCGATAATAAATGGTATGAAGGAAATGCTGTGTGGTGTTCATAGTGTGGCTACTGCACTATATACAGTTATAAATTCTGCAGTTTAAATGCCAATAAACAGCTGAATTATTACACTACATGTAGATGTATCTTATTTCACTGTGTATGTTTTTATATGTGAATTATATGAATGTGAAATAAAATTAAATTCATTAGACAAGTTTAATGTAGATTCCCACTTCAGAATTTACTTAAATCTGTTGAATGGTTTGGGTGATGGAGCATGCAGCCAAACATGACCTTCCCATATTGCATTTAATTTATGCACTTGGTGGAAAGAACACATAAAAGTACACAAGATCTTCCTTGTCTACTGGAATGGGAAGCCCCTGAATATATATTATTGAGGTTTATCTATGGAATAAGTCGAGATATTTCCTGTTTAATTCTAATGGGGCTACACGGTTTCAAGCTGTGATATTTCACAACACAACTTTCCAGTGTCTAATCTTGACAGTGTGCCAGCATCAGCTGGCACCCTAACATACGCTGTCACTTGGCCACACAGCAACATTAATTGCGCATCCACCAGCTGGTGTCTTCTTCTTCTTATTATTCTTCCAAGAAATGAAATAGTGGGAGCCACATTGATGGCACAGCATGTAGTCTGAAACCATACAGTTCACCTCATTGACATCAAATATCTGAACCATAATCACAGCATGCCTCTCATATCTATATATAACAATACAAACCAACCATCAATGTGTTAATAAAGAAATGAAGATGTGAATTTTTATCATTACTTACAAGGACAAACATACTGAAGATATTAAACATAGGAAAATATGGGAAGACAGATGTATACAAGACAAGAAGATAAATCATACTAGATGTTTTAGTGTTACATAATAATGATCGAACAATTGAAAACTATGAAACAAAATGCCAAGAAGAATATTTGGACTTAAAGGGAGATAAAAATCAGAGAATAATGCAAACTTTAATTTACTGCTTGCCTAGTTATGTGATAATATTGAATGAAGAAGGATGATTTCTACTCCTACATGTGACATCCCAAAGCACATCAGTTCTATGAATAGGTGAAATCAATATCTGTCTGGTTTTATCCATTCAGAAGAAGGTTGAGTTAGCTAGGAGATAAAGCACAGATGGAGAAATGTGACATGCATACAGAATGTCAACTGGGAAACCTTATGGATAGAAATGATTTGCAAAATGTAGGTGTAATTTGGATGATAATATTAAAATGGCGTTTTATAAAATATGTGCTGATACTAGACGTGTCAAGATAACCTAGCTCCTGTAATTCATTAGTCATTACCATAAAGGCGAATTTTATTTTTATGTGTGTTTACTCATTGTTTATTTTATTTACTGTAATTGTATTTAATATGAATCTTAGCAGAATTATGTGTGTGACAAAACAGAGCAGTAAGCCATATTTTCACACCTGGTTGATGATGACATGACCATAACAAAAATTAGGTGTATGTATGTGTGTGTTCATGTGTCAATGATCCATTTTAATATCATCTCCCTTGTATGTGCCTTGTTCTGCCAATTAATCTCTTCCTGTGAGATTCCCAAACCAAAATATTACATGTGCTTTTTCCCCATGTGTGCTACATGACCTGCTCGTTGCATCCTTCATGCTTTAACCATCCACAGTACTTGGTGAAGAGTACAAATTGCAAAGCTCCATTCAAAGTGAATGGGGACTCAATGGCACACTGTTACATATCTTCACAAGATGATGCCATCTGTGACGTGCATATTGACCAGAAAGGGGTCCTTATGATTTAAACTTTTGAAAGGTTCGACTTATCTGAAAATTACATGCCAAATGGAAATAGTTACTGTTTAAATGATGTTTTTACTTGGCTGCTGTGTCTGATGTCAGTAACTTTGGAGAGAAACAAGACAGTGCACCTGAATGAGCATCAGATGTTGATTCTATTTTCTCTGCAGCTGTCTCTCCACTTTACACAAAGAAGCATATTTGGAACAACAAAAGAAATTTCAATATTCAGTATTTACAAATTTTTGTTCCAGAGGCAATGGGTACGATTATCTTGGCAATAAAATCTTTACTTACATCTGAAAGGAAATTGGTAAGCCTCTTGGCTGTTAAATTAGAATTCGTTACCAACATTTATGCTCATGCAGATGTCTCAATTGTAAAACAGAACAGGCCACTATTAATTCTAAATATTTCCAATTCACTGTTCATGATCTTCTGCATACAGTATCTGTGCAATTGGCACATCATTATGTAAATGGTCAAATAATTTATACTTAGGAGGGGTCATGTGCATTTTGAATAGATGTGGCATGTCTAATCTTTTATTTTGATTATTTGACTGCATTTCTCAGGTAATAAAAGCAAAGAGACCTTAGTCAATTCAGCCTGTCTGTAGGCCGAGTAAGAATTGAGAATGTAAACCATTATGCAACAATTTTTTATATTTGGTATGTCATAAAAATTTTATAACTAGGATCTTTTCATTTTTGGTGGCATGCTCCAAAAAATTCTAGAAGTATATTTTTTTTCTTAAATCATAAAACAGATAAAAATTGAAACTTCATAAACTCATCCAAATATTATTTTTAGGCACATTCGCAAATTTGTGAAAAGTGACTATTAGCTTCATCATATCTGTCTGTTCTTCTGCATGGAACAACTCAGCTCCCACTGGACAGATTTTTATGATATTTGATAGTTAAGTATTTTTTGAATATGTGTTGAGAATATTCAAGTTTCATTGAAGTCTGACAAGAATGACAGGTGCTATACATGAAGACCAATATACATATTTGATTATATCTTGCTCACTTATTTTTAGAATGAGAAATGTTTCAGTCAAAAGTTGAAGAGAAAATCAAAATACGCATTTCATGGTCAAGAACGTTTTTTAAAAAATTGTGTCTGGTATGAGATAATGTGGAAACAAACTTGTACAGTGAGGTAGGACACAGGTGACAATATAATAAGGTGCATGAGCACTGCATGATGGATACCTAAGTCTACAAACACACAATCAGAATATGTGATACTTGTTGATTTTCTATTACAACAATGGTTGCATGAATGCACCTCAATGTTATGTTATATGTACATTGCCTGTCTTGTTTAGTATACTGATATGTGATGTTTACAGTTCTCAAATGAGCAAGTTTTTGGATATTCTGAAGAAATGTTTTTTTTTAAGGCATAAAATCTATCATATGTATCCACACTCCTCTGTATCTAATTATCACCAAAATTATTCTGGGGGTAAAGTGTACTGATCAGAATTTTTTGCCAATTGTGTTTGTAATGCAGTGTGAAGAAAGTGATTCTTTTACAGTAAAATTATAATCCCTGAAGTACAGATCTTACTTCCTAATTTTTTGCAGCTGTGATTGTATGTACCTTGAACTGTAATATCAACTGTCACGGCTGTCTGTGAATCTGGCCCAGTAATTTTTCAGTGACTTACACCAAGCTTTTGCCAGCTGACAAGTATGTTTCTGACAACAAAACATTATGCTCTGTTGAATGATTTTCTTGCTGCTGTTGACATGATCCATGAGAAATCTGAGTTCTTCCCTCCTGCAGCTGTTGGTTGACCTTGCTGCTATAAATAGACATACTCCAACTTCACACTGCTAGAACAGAAATAGAATCATAAACATATAGTGGTAGAAGTGACAGGTGTAGAGTTGAATGATCCACATGTCTTGAAAAATAAAATGGTAACAAGTGGTTTTCTGTCTTTGTCCCTCTGTGACAAAGACAGAGCATACTAAGCAGCTAGGATGAAGAGGAAGAGTCCACTTTTAGTTCTAACTAAAATAAATATGACCATTTTTAACAGAGTTTGTATTTTAACAAGAAATGTTTGCATCACATTTTCTAGACACAACTAGATTATTATGATGTAAGTTCACAACAAACTGTAGATTTTGTTATGTGCTTAGGGTTCCTAAATGACTTTTTTTTTTTGCATTATATAGTACACAGAAAGGTGTTTATGAGAAAATGGTGGACAAGATGTAGAGAAATGAATATATTTCACATACCCCAAGATGAAATACTGCTTTTAAATATGCTGCTTTTGTTTGTGTATATGTACTACATAAATTTAATCTATCAGTAATCACACAGACAGGTAAAACCGTGTGTATACTATAGTAGCACTGTAGCATTTTTGCATATCATATTTACTATAAAAACTGCCCCTTCATTGTCAACAGTAGTGCTTGCCAGACTGGATGGCAATTAAAAGAGAGAGTTACAGCAGTAACTCTGTGTCTGCCAAGGGCCAAGCAGTCCTAATGATAATACATTATTCAGACTGTTGAGATTAACTAGATGCATTGTTGTTGTGCCTGCTTTGTCCTTGAATGTACCCGTCTTTGTAGTCATCAAAATGCTGTCTTTACAGCACCTACCTTCTGGTTTAATGGGGTATTTGGTGATGTAACATTTTTTTGTAGTTTGGTTCCTCATTTGACTTCTCTGTGGGTTTGTATGCACAGAACTGAAATGCCCACTGAATGCATCACCAACCCGCTGCAGCGGGAACTGGCAGACAGCATTATCCGCATGGTCCCACTTGACGAGATCCGCATCCTGCTAGCATGTGGGGCGAAGGTCAATGAACCTGTAACCCAGGGGTTGCGTCCATTGCATTATGCTGTCTGGCAGCGTTATTTGGAGGCTGCTCAGTTGTTGTTGGTGAGAGGGAGTGACATTAATGCCAGGGATGAATGTGGTTACTCAGCCCTGCACCTCTCAGCTGAACATGGGTGAGTCCATGTAGTACACAAAGACTTGTATATATATCAGTGTTAAAATCAGATTGAAATATGACTGTGTCTTTGACAAAATGAAGAAATAATATGGTTTACTGCGCATGGAGTAAAAGAGAGAGAGAAAAAAATATGGCCTTTTATTCTGTGAGAATAACAACTGTAAAGAAAGTCAGAGGAAGACATTCTCCCCAAAAAATATACATAGTACAGTTTCAAGTGAAAAATAAAGGCAGTATCATCTGTAAGTTTAAACACTATGCTGTAAAGGTGTATTGGTGTGTTGCTACAAAATTACCAACACTTTTTATCTCCAACACTAGATGGCAGCCAATAGCTTTAAAATGCTGGAACAAACTGCACTATACTGCACAGCGTGAATACCTAGAATACAATGAGGTACACATACATACACACACATATACATTTTGCCAATCCAACATTCATCCATCGACAGTTGAATATAAAACTTGTTAGGAAATATAGGTTGCTCAATGCAACATAGTGTGTGTGCGTATATATATACACACACAAACACACACACACACAATATGAATTGGAAAGACAGTAAAGTAAATATAAGGTCAAACATTACAGATAGAAGATACGAATGTAGGTGGGGGAAAAAAAAGTCAATATAAAAGAACTACAGGAGCTGATCGTTAGATACAAAACTCTTCTAAAAATAAACAGGAGCTAATCACTTGATACAGATTCATCTATAGAATATAAAACATGTGTAAGGAGACACCTGTCCTGAAAACTCAGAAACTTACACACATACATTTCAGCAGGAATGAAATGTGGTATAATGACAACCTGGGTCTAAAAGGCTGTATAGAATACATGTCATCTTAGAGAAATGAAATTCTTCTGACAAGCATGTCAAGTTCATTTTTTTTTCCTGGAAGATGTTAAATTGTGTTCGAGGTTCATCATAATTAGAGCATCTTGCAAATGTCATCATGTGTAATGCAGTGTTATTTATACATTTTCTTTTAGTGAAAGTGTTTATGGGCATGCTGATAAAATTTGATTGTTGCTAAGTTACCAAGTAGTTAAGTAGTTGGGGGAAAAACAGCCTGATGCAGAAATGATATTCTTAATTGGATTAAGAGAAGATTAAATGTATGAGCTTCTGTTGAATTCATACTCTTTTGTCAACCTGTGTCCTATTTAAAAACCTGAGGGAAAAATACAAAATTGTAGGTTTGCCCCCTTCATTTTCTGCATATGTGGAACTTCTTGGTCACTATGATTGGAGGATATAGATAGAGGGTGTTAAGAACAGGTTGCTGAGGAAAATATTCAGATCTGTAAAAAATTAGAAAATGTTATGTTTGAGAAATTGTGTAATCTGGGGTTTCGGAATATATGTGGAGTTTGGGAATTTGTTTTCTTTGTTACATATTGTTTGGATTATGAAATCAAGAATGATTTGTGGAAATGATACATAGCACACTTTGTGGAACTGAAAAATTGGAGCTAATTGGTCAAAAACTGTGAGGATAATTTTAAGATTAATAGTAAGGAAATAGGATGTGAAAGTGTAGACTGGATTTAATTGGCTTCTGATAGGCTCCAATGCTAGATTTTCATGAATTTAGAAATTAGCACTGAGGGTTCTAAAAGGCAGATTCCCCAGGAATGGAATTAGACTCAATGGTATTACCCAGGAAGTTTTTGCATTCCGCTGAAGGTTTATTTCTGATTCCTGCATTCCTAGGATTTAGTTTGTAAAATGGAAAAGAGTTACTTTTCCTTCCTTCAGTTTCTGGGTCATTTGAGTTGATTAAAATTCCACTTCTGTTTGCTCTTGTTTAATCATTCTCCTCTTTTCTTCTTATAGGTTCAAATCAGCCACCAGCATGTTGTTCTTAGACATTCTATATCTGCTTTAGATGGTACACTGTAGACAGGTGAAGAGCAAAATTATTCGCAAAATATTCCTTGCTTTCTGTTATATTCATGAATAACTTAACTTCAGGTACACAGAATTGGTGAAACTGCTACTTCATCAGGGAGCACAAGTGGATTATCGTGAAGAAACTGATGACCCATTCCCTCGCACCACCATCTGTGATGAGCCCTTGCGGCTGGCTATTCGGAACCGTCACGCAGATGTGGCATGCTTGCTGCTGGAGCATGGGGCAGACCCAAACAAGCGCTACTTCTTTGGCTCTGAGATCAATCTTGTCTCTCCGCTCGATCTTGAATTTATGCGGCTTTTGTTGACATTTGGTGCCCATCCAGATACTCGTGACAGGGCAGGTCTTACACCACTCATGAAGGCCGCACGACTTCCACAGGTGCATTTATAATAGTCTAACATCTTAACTGATTAAACTGGGCATAGATATGATGAATTTAGGATGGATTGTAACAGAATAGAATACAATGGCATGGACTGGCTCAGCATAGGGAGATGTGAAGGGGTGTTTTGAACACTGCAATAAATCTTTGGGTTTCATAACCTTGTGGAGAATATCTTAAGCAGCTGAGGAACTAATAGCTTTTCAAGAGGGTCTCTGCTGTATGTAGTTAGTTAGTCACTTAGTCAGTCAATTAGTTAGTTAGTTAGTTGGTTAGCAGATTAATTATTAGTTTGATTCCCTCAGCCAGTCAGTCACTTAGGTAATTAGTCACACAGAAACCAATTTAGTCAGGTGCAAGATGTTGAAATGGTAAAGAATTTTATTTTCAGGGGATGGATTCTGTGCTACTGCTGCTCTCTTTTGGAGCAGATGTGAATGCAATGACAGATGCCCGTCATGACTATCGCACTGTGCTGCACTATGCTGTTCTATCAGGCAATCTGGCAACTGTCAATCTCTTAATAAAGCAAGGTGCCAGGGTTAACTACCCAGCTGATTATCAGAAACCTACACCACTTGACCTTGCCATTCTCAAGGGTGATACAGACCTTGTGAAACTGCTGCTTGCAGCAGGTAAGGGCCTGAAGCTGTGTTGTCATTTAATTGTTTATGTGTTCTGTTAATAGTTGTTGAGTCAGTGTACTGATTTTCATAAAACTTGTTGTGAATGTCATGTTGTTGGCAGCTACCTTACATTTTATAGCCCATTATGTGTGTGTGTTTTTGTGTGTGTATTTTGAACTTCTGAAGCTGCTGTCTGGGATGGTACACCCAGTAAATTGGTAGTTATTATCCTTTGAAATGTTAGTAACTGTTTATCAATTCATATAATATCCGAGAAGAAATGGATCCTTGGCAACGCCACTGTGAGAACGTCAAATCTCATCTAATGGATTACCATGGATCTTGGTATGAATGTCATGCCACTGGAGGCCCACCTCTTATGTATACTTTCTAGTTTCCTACAAACAATAATAATAACATGGTAGACACAGACATGTTAGGCAGAGTGATGCTTTATGGTCCGCAAGTGATGTATGGTAGCAGATCCTGGAAAAATATGAACTGTTGTTTATTTAGTATATCCAGTACTAATAGATCAGCAGAACTAAATATAAGTGCTGGTCAGAATTCCTGTTGTATAATTAACAGCATTCCATGAACTGCTTAGACAAAGGTAGTGTCGTCCCTTTCTATATCATGAAGGTAGAGTCAAGGCATAGTACCACATAGTCTTAACCTCAGCAGTAAATGGTGAATGGTCACCATCACACCCTGGCTCCTTTAACCCAGGGGAAATAGCCCATAGTGCCCATTAAATAGGAGGCTGAGTGGCCCTCAGAGCTAATCTGGACACTTGAACAAGGTATAAATCTTTTATCTCCACCAGACTTTGAACCACAATTGCTTGGTTTTCCAGCTTATAAGCTAGTCATTATATTGATTACACTATCCTGATCCCCAAGAAATGTGCAAGTAAAGTTAATATAAATGATTAATTCAGGACAGCAAGTAAAAAACACCAATGATCAATCTTAAGGTAGCATTCCAGCATTTGCATTGAGTGGGTCAGGATAATCATTAAAGGCAGCCATAAGAAGAGATAGTCTTCTGGCCAATATTCAAACCCAGAGGCTCCCATTACACACTAACCTCTTCACCAGAATACAGAGTGCCACCTCATCTACAAAGTACTTATATAAACTCATCCATGCAATAATACTGAAATGGACACATTAAGTTCAAATTTTGGAGGGATACTAGTGCCTTGTCACCTGATGGGGAATTATTTAAGACATTTATGTTACTACCAGAATTCTTCTTAAAGCTCCCAACTTCCTTCACCACACACGTTCTTAACCTGCTCGTATCTCAATTGTCATACACTAAATTTTCTTGAAAGATATCACATCTGTCATCAACAGTTCATGTTGGTGTCCAACATAGAAACATGATGCAGTAGTACTGAATAATTTTTAATATAAATTTGGTATAGCCTCCTATCTAATAAAATTCATTAGTTTTCATCACGACAAAATATAACATTGTGTGTAGTCTGTACTAAAATACATCACATAAAAATTTAATTTTGTTCTACCACAAGCATGATATTCACACAATTAATTAATAGAAACAGAAAGGTGTGGGGATCTGATTTGCTCCAGTGTCATGTTCTTCGTTGTAAGTTTTGCTGCAATTTGTGTTGTGGTTGAAATGTTGCTAAGGGAGTAGGGCAGATGGAGAGACAAAAAAACCCACACACATATGAACAGGATGATATTGTAAATTTTTCCCCTCTGTTATCAGGTAAGGAAAGGTTAAAACAATTAAGGGCTTTTTGTTACCTGTTGGCAATCATGAGATTAAAACTTGTCTAGAATGGCCAAATAAAGAAAACAATAAGGACTTAGTATGAGAAATTCCAGCTGTTCTGTGCATTAAAGACCACTTATGTTGCAGGAGCAAATGTCAATTCCAGTTCCCCAATAATTGGATCACCGTTGCATGTGGTATGTGCTGATAACATCCCCAATCGGCTTGAGTTGTTACACTTGTTGCTTTGTGCGGGTGCTGATCCAAACATGGTCATTGAGAGTGATGAGGGACCGCCACTTCGGCCTGTGCTTGCAGAGTATATAGCATCCAATGAAGAGCCATGTCCTGCAATTGTTCACTTGCTTCTGCGTTTTGGGGCAAAAGTATGTGGTCCTTGATTATTAATTTGCCATTCATACTGAAGGTTTAATTCACAATAACTTCTCTGTCAGGTGGACATGCTACCACTTGAGCAACCACTACTGAATTATTAAACTTGAACACCTGCACACTATAATACTTTTATTTACTTGTATTTTCACAGAGTTACACTATTATGTATATAGGACACTATTCCTGCATGTTGTTTGGTATGGTTACTTATGGAAGAATATAATTATAAACTGTTTCCACTGGATAGGTTGCTGAATGAAACTCAGCCTGGTCTGGACATGGAGATAAATCACTCAGGATTATTGGTTTCTAGGCTTTATTACCTATCTGTTATTCAGAAATGAACACACCAGTTTGGAAACTGGATTTCTTTCCATCTTCAGATGAAAGGATGAGGGATGCACCTATTCAATTGGGTCCAATAGGAAGAGCTATTCTTATACACTGGGTCATTATTGCAACTCTTTGATTTGAGATAAATTCCTGCTCATGCTGGAAATCAGAATGAGGCTGTCAGTTTCATAACTAGTCAATGAGTTATCTCATCAGAAAATATTTTCCATTCATTTAACCAGACCCACTATGTCTGTGATTGACCACCACCTTCATTGATTCTACATTAGGTTAGCATTTGTTATAGGCTTATTAAAAAATCAGTATGAACCTGATGATTGCTGTCTTCAGGAATGTGATGCCACATAGTTTGGTGGAAGTGTACTGACATTTTGTCTAAACCAAGTGTACACAAATTGCCTAAAAACTAGGAGCTACCTTGCAATTACAGGCATAAAAGTGTTGACATAAGCACGTCCATACTGAGGATCGAAAAGTATTAGGCACCATTTTACAAACATCAGTTGCAATGGTGACTTGGCACCTAGTATTTGTGCACCCAATATCTAAACCTATGATGAAAGTAGCAAGTTCCTTTGAAACTTCTATACACTTCTACCGTAATATATGGTGTCACATCCCACCATAATGAGAACCTCAGATCTCCAGGTATAAACATGTTTTGCAAAATGTAACTTACCTCAGTGTTTATCTTGTAGGTTGTGATGAAGACACAGTTCCGGGATCCACATGGGATACTTAATTCACTGCAGAATTTATCTAATTATCCCACATTATTTGTAACACTGGTAGAAGCAGCTGAAAGCTTTGACTTGTGCATGATCAGACGCTCTTCATTACTGAATGAGGAACAAAAACAATTGTTAGTAGAGTTTTCAACACAACCTTTGTCCCTTCGTCATCAGGTGAGGCTGTTCCTACACAGGCAACTCGGCAAGAAGTTGCCACATATGGTAGACCAACTACCACTGCCCACCATCCTCCATCGATACCTTTTGTATGAGTTCAGCTGAAATATTGCAACATGAAGTCTTTGACTGATAACAAGAACAAAAACTTGCACACTGTTTGTTAACGTTACTATTAATTACAATAATTTCTTATTAGTATGTAGATAGCAAAAAGTATTTTTATACCTTTATAACATAAGCATCAGCTGGTGCATAGTATTTGAAATGATGGTTGTAATGCAAAGAATGAGTATCAGAAACCTGATACTTTTTAATTTCATATTTTGCAGCAAGTATTATTCTTATATCCCTTCCATACACAAGTATTATTTTAACTTTGTACCTTAAAATAAAGTTGATCATGATACTGAATCAGTATTACTAATTTTCAGTGCATCCTAAGAGTATATTACCTTTGTTTTCATTTGTAACTTCAACTTACTGTTCTCAGTTTCATTCTTATTTTATTTTCATCCAGCCAATTTTCACCTACTGTCTCCATCCTTAGGGTTGAAAAGTTGAAGCAACAGAAAGCAGGTTCTCTCAAGCTCCTTATGCCTGTCTACCAAACTCCATGTTGTCTGCTCCCAGGAGAGTGTAATCTTCACTACCATGAGAAAATACAATCTCACATTTTGTGTTAACATTGTAAAAATCAAGGCTGATCAACTTCAAACCACTGTGGAGGGAGGGGTGCATATTGCATCTTATGCATCTACCTGTGAACTGCCTTATGAAAAATATATATTTCTCAGTTCAGTTATATAAATCTCTTATCCTGCAGTCATCATGCCTGTGAAGCACAAGCACACGAATAAGAATTGGAATTTTTTTGAAGTTCAAAGAAGGATTTATTTAAACAATGTATATTGTTATACTACATATCAACAGCAGAAAAACTAAGAAATTTGTTTCTGACACAACAGAGAAAAACACATACCATCAATTTTTTTTTTAAATGAGCACTGCAGACATGCACTCCCCCTCGCAACAGTAGGTACAAGGATAGGTCAGAAAATAAGTTTACAATACATACACTTAGGCGTATTTATTTTCATCTCTAAAAAGAGCAGTTGAGATTTAATGGTATTGCTGTCCCACTAGTATTCAGTTTACTTTGCCACACTTTTATATTCCCTGCTGAAAGAAGCCTGTGTCTTGTGTTATCAGCCAATATGACACAACTGTTTCCACCTTGCAATATTTTTTTTAATGTGTGGCTACAGAGATTGTGCTTCAGCTTCGAAAATAGATTATAATTGCTCTGCAGTGAATGCAATTTCTATAATTATTATGAGTTTACATTCTTTAGTTATGATATTAAATGCCTTATAAACTTATTTTCTGTGAGACCCTCATATTTACATTTATCTTGCAGTAACAAGTGATAGTGGGATAAACTTTCACCTGTTAGTGAACACTGATATTGAAACTTTATGTACTCCACTGCTGAGAACATGCTCTCACATCACACATCACTTTCAAACATGGAACAAAACTTTACGTCAAAGCCTAATAAACTTTAGTAACACACTTTTTGGACAAATTTTGAACAAGTATTTTATATGGTGTTTTATGAAGGGAACCACAAATTGTGTGAAGATTTAGCATTTATTTTTTGTAAGGTTTCTGTGATGAAATCTGCTGCCTTTGTTAAAGAGGAGGAACATGCTGACAAATGATTTGAGACACATAAAACCAACAGGCAGGCTCCAAGATACTACTTTGCTAGCCCCAATATAAATCTCTTAATGGGGATAACAGAAGTATGATGTTCAATTGTCTCACCTATTCAAATATCCTCTACCTATTATCCCACCTAAAATTCTGGAGACTTACTGTGGACAACGGTTGCTAGGGATTGTGCAAATGAAGTGTGTCTTGAGGCTTGGAACATAGCATCTGTACTACTGCAGATGCTATAGTGTGTGAAGAATACAGGACATTAAGGAATTCATAATATGTATGACAATTTCCATATTTCATTATTCATTTCTGTGGCAACTTAACCAGCAGGTTTGAGTATGTTTTGGAAAACACTATCATAGTTATTCCAAACATTACTGAATATTTGTGTGGTTTAAAGTAGTAAGCACGATTTCAGGCTTCCACCGCATTGTAAATATGTGCTCTTCTGAAATACTACCCAGCGTATATCGGTAATTTCCCGACGTTTCGAGACAGATAAGGAATTAACGCTCCATGCTACGTAATAACATCCCAGAAATCTCAGACCTCATCTACATACCGGCGTAAACGTGAAATCACGCATCAGTGACGTAAAAACAGCCAACACACAGGGCTGCAACATGTCAAAAAACGTGCAGTATATACACAGTTAAAATTGTATTAACGGCTGGCTATAAACAAACCTATTTCTGGAGAATTGTGGGATTAGTAGTGGACTGTGTTACCGATTACGATGTGGAAGCCTAATACGAGGAGTGTTCTCCGTCGTACTGCTATATTCCGCTTCGTCATTATAAGTTGTTGCCCGGTATATGCCTGTTAATCATGCACGATGTGCAACTCATTAATAGATGACGGTTTAGTGCTTGGACGTCGTTTTCTCCCGGTAAATATGAACGAACCTCTAATCCATGGGCGTCCAAATTTTTTTTAGCATAAGTCATAACCGATATTGCGGGCTGGTTCGCGGACCGCACGTGGAATACCTAATCGACAAAATTTATTGTGAAAATTTTAGAGTAGATACATAAATCGCCCATATGAACGCGAGTTGCTGACCTACGCTCTAATCCGTGGCACTGTTCGAAAGTGTGTTGGTACGTAAGAGCCATCTGCAATGAGTTCAATGAAGTAGTTCGTACACCAATCGATGTGGAAAACCCGGCAGGGAGTTGTGGGTTCACGCTTAATGTCTGCGTGAAAGATTCTGTTAGTGTTAGAGGGTTCTGCTGTTTGAAGTGGCGAAGCAACATCAGGATGTATAGCAGAGAAGGGTGAGTGTGAACTGGCTTGGAATATTATGTGCCGTCATAAAAGGTACTTCAGTCGTCTTCTGTGAAGTATTGTTTTTTGCTTAGTAGCAGTAAAGAAATGGGTTCTTGACGGTTTTGTTATCATTTCTGGCCGAAATGGATAACGAATTCGAATGTAGCTTTTGTTTCACATTACATTTGTATACGTCGCAAGTTAACGGAGAGCTGTTCCTTGAAGTCAGCAGCTCCAGTCGACATGCAGTTAAGAGATTACCTTAAATCAGTGACCCGGGTGTAATGAGAACATCGTGATAGTTCTTGGGCCTACCCATTTATCCAAAAGAGGGCTGGCGACTTTCTTCCAAAGGCTGAAGTTGATTGGTGAACGTGGCTTGCTTCTGCAGTCCCAGCAGAATGGATGATTCCATTTGAAGCCTGCATTTGACATAGCAAGCTCCAGCACACATGAGCAGGAATGTGGTGCTGTTAGATCTCATTTGAGTATCTGACAGAAGTAAGTACAGCTAGAACATTGTGGTAATGGAAAAGAACTTGCAGTAAAGCTTAAAAATGACGGATTGCTTGGCTGGCACATGACCTCTAGCTAATGCTGATGATATGATAGGGCATCAAAGACTGGCAGGACTAGTTGGGAGTTCGATGTTGGCAAATGGATGCATTTTTATTTTACTCACACCAGAAATGGTATTCATGTAGTATCCTCCACTGCTTCATCCATTGTGATGCAATGGGCACAACTGTGGAAATGAAATGCTTTCAGGAATTGTTTATAGAAAAGTTCTAAAGCCACAGGTTGGAGATGTGTTTGACCTTTAATTACTTTTCATAAAATTTTGGTTTCGAAATGCTCATGGAAGTAAATAGGAAACACTACAAAATGCATGCAAAATTGAAACTAATATTACTTATGTCATGGTGTGAAACACTGGTATTTGAGTTAATGTACTGTAATCAAGTGATTTCAGTTAGTTTACTGTTATTTCTCATCTTAGTAGACAGCTATCTCCAGCGTGCGCTGGATATAGCTGTCCAAAGCCAGCACAGTCACTGCAACACAAGGAACAACACAGTTACAAAACAACACATCACACAGTGATTAAATATTTAGTACGAAGCACATACACCCATGCTGAAGAAGATTTCTGGCCACAAAGACTGCAAAAACAACGGAGCCAACAACTCAACACGTTATCCATCTCTGTTCGTAGAGGTCAAGAGCAAACCTGTTATGGAAGGCTTACCCATCCATTCAATACACAAGAGTAGATACAAAAGGAAAGTTTACCAGATGATACCATCCAACAGTTCAGAGTGTGAGACCATTTGATACCACACCACCCCCATGAAACAGCAAATAGACGTACTCTGACATCACCCTTAGATATACAGCAACCCACAGCCTCAAAAGCAACGACGAGACCCACATCTGAAACTGATGAACAGCAAAGCACTGTTAAGAATGAATTTTATGTAATTTAAAATTCTTAGACAAATCTGTAAAGTACATTATAAGAGACAATTTTACGTACCCCAATCCTGTAATTGCACATCACACCTTTTAGACAAATGTTTTAATTAGATATATTCCACGAGTGTCAACACCATAGGATCCCAAAGTGTGCGTAGCATCTGGTAACACAATTGTTAATATAGGCTTGAAGATGACTAGGTTATAGTCGAAACATGTAGCCTTGTATTACCTTATATAATAAAGTGATCGTGCTGACTTACACTATATAACATTATATTACAACATATTTAATACCTTCTGACATTATAGAAGAAATATGCTAATACTGTTTTAATTCGTTGATGACAAATTAAAGTAAAAATATAAAACATCAAGCTTGTAGAATAATGGCTGTAATTACATTAGTAAAGCAAAACTAGATCCCAGACCTTAGTACTATTTCAATACTCATCCACAATAAAAAATTACTTTTATAAAGAAAATCATTGTGTGATTTGTGTGCGGTCATGCTTCTGTGGCACTTGTCCTGATATTAAAGAAAATAAAACTCTTACTCCCGCTGAAAGTCTAACCATGTCTCCCCAGTCGTCTAGCCTGTAGCGTGGTCACATTAGCACTGTGATCTCCTCAGTTCAATATTAATTTTGTTTAATATGTGTAGTTAAAAATCCACCTTTATATTAATGTAAAAATTATATTTTGTGGTAGTGGGATGGCTAGGGTTGTAGCTAACAGCACATTTATTCTGGGATTTGTAGGATCAGTATAGTGGTACTTGTTTCTGTTGTGAATAGTGGGTACTTGTAATGGCACCATAGTTTGTTCTGTTACTACCCAGTGGCATTGCTGGTGGGGGGGAGGTATTCGTGTGGCAGGGTCCAAGGGGTGACAAAAGGCATATTTAAAAAAAAGTTGTTTTTCTGGGCCTAACAACTTTGAAATTATTGAGCCAATTAAAAAAGCAAATTATTATTACTTTTTAAGATCCATAATTTTTGTTAGAAGTGGCCATTGTGATTACTTACCCCAAAGTTCATCCTAGAACAGACCGCGAAGTCCCATACAGGGAGTAGAGGTATAACTCTACTCTTCTTTTAACTTTAGCATTAGAAGAGGGTCGGTGGTCAATACCATGCTTTTGCTGGTACCCACTGAGTAGGAGGCTGAGTGGGCCTCAGGGCCAGTCTTCATGGGCATGGAAAATCTTCTGCCTCACAGGGATTTGATCCCTGTGCTGTCTAGCCTGTAGTGAGTTGCTGTACCTACTATGCTTCCTGGCCCACGATTACTTTCTCCAGATGCCAAAAACCAAGCTATGCCACTGCTTTTACCCAGCATTACTCTCTTTTAAGTGAAATGCAAAGATTTTTTGATCACTGTTTATCAGGAATGTCATATCATAATCCTGCAACATCAATCACCACAATCATAAATTATCTGTTGCTTATTGTCAAATTGCAGAATCACCTTGATAAGGCAGAATAGTTCTTATGTTTATGGTATTCATATTTTGGTTTGGCTTGGTCTGAAACAGAGAACTGGTATGAACCAAAAAACTTATCCAAACACATTTAACAAAAACTCATACCTAAAAATTTCGTGAACTCTGTGAGTTTTTTTTGGGGGGTGGAGAGGGAGTTTAACCTGTGCTGACAGTTGTGCGCAATGAGAAGTTTGAATGCCACATGCCGTATCTGCTTCAAATGCTATCTGAACTTATGGAGGTCACATGTGGATATGCTTGGCAGCATGTGCAAGCATTAGTGAGATACTGAGGTTTTGTGCAGTTGATTTAGTTTAACTTGTACTTTATTTACTTACTCAATTCTCTGTACAGTTCAGTGTTGCTCATGTAAATATGGGCATGGCTATACTAAATATTGTTCTTGGGCAGATATAAGCCGTTGGATTAGTACTTAACATAATAGAAGGTTTGTCTCTTGGCAAAATGCTTATGCTGAAAATGATTTTGGTATTTACTTAGGTGTGTCAGTGCTGTAACACTTGTTACATGCAAGTTGTTTTTTACATTCTTATTATCTCAGGAGAGAAATAATTAGTTTGTTATGGTTGAAAGATGGTATGACATTGTTATTCCATTATGTGTTGTATTATTCACCAGATACTTGTGCAGATACTTTTAACAGATAAAATAATTATTCTTGTAATTTCCACAGTCATATGTAGTAGAACTTAACACATGCAGTCCCATTGTCAGAAAATTCCAGGAACACTTTTTGTTTCTTGCATGTGTGGGTTGGAAATTTAGCGTAAGGTTTAACAGTTTCATTATTGTACCTCATGTTTCAGTTAAGGTACAGGCTAACTCTTATGGCATGATAGACCTGGTGATTGAGAGCTAAAGTGTACATACTTTATTTTAAATGTGTTTCAAAGGGAATGGAACAGCTTGCCCTTTGTTGAAAGAAGGAGTACATACTCCATTACATTTTCAGCTGGTACTGAATGTGTTAAATATAGGTACAGTAATGTTGAAATATGAGAGTATGTGTAGTGATTTTTGAGATGGGTTTCTGTAAAGGATCTGTTATGTTTCATGTGTGTAATGCACATTACAGAAAATCTGGGCTCTTTTAATGTTATGTAAGGTTTTAGGTTCTCAGATGGTGGAGGTAGCAAGGTTCTCCGCAATGTTGGTACACTTCTGCAAGGTTGCATGTTGTCATAACACAGAATCTTTCTTGATTGTTGCTTTTAAAGAATTGTTTGTGGATTTTGGGAAAATACTGATCTTGGCTTGCACCTGTTTACAAAAGGATTGTGACCAAAGGTACAAGGGCTGAAGAATTACATAGCTGAAGTTTTTCTTTTAATGTACAAATTTATTACTGTATTAGGACTTCAAATACTCTCATTTTAAAATCTGGTAGGGAACTCTTTTAAACCTCTGTTGGTCTGTTCTCCAACTGTGTACAAACCCACTTCCATATTCCTAATGCTTGGCATGCTACAAATTATTGTGCACCGAATGTGAAATTACACCTGACTGTCCTGTAGTACATAACCATTAATATACTAGTGTTTATAATTGTAATGGAATCTGACAGTCTGTTCTGGTTCATGTTAATGTAGCTGGGCTGAATGAATGTGACTAAAGCTGCAGGTTCTTGTCTAAATTTTGGCTTCATTAAGCCTTTTTTGTAGACATTTAAATGACCTGCTGCTGTGTGTGGTAAAAGTAAAGTTGTTCCTGTCTATACCATGGAAGCATATAGGCAGAGTAGAGGTATAGCTTACCCATTCCTAATCTTTGCACTAAATGGAGCTGTGTTTGGAGTGACATTAAAATTTGCCCTTTGGCTTTCTTGACTTGACAGTTCCCAGGAACTCGAAGTACTACAAAGCATACAAAGAAATGGTGTATCAATGCCAAGCAGCTGCCTTCATGCCATGTGTAAATGACAAGTGGAAAATGTAATGCCAGAGGAAATGTACACTTGAGACATGTTGTGGGAAATGTGGACCATCATCACTTTCTCATAAAACAAGCAACACTTCACACTCATTTATTCTGCTGTCTGTCTTCCAACAGGTCCAGTGCCACTTCCTAAGTGAGTTTTCCACAGAGTGCAATCTAGTTCCTTCATCTTCATGTACATTAAAACATAATGTCCTGTCCTTTGAAATTCAATGGTCTTGTCACATTCACTCTCAAGATATTCCTTCTTGGCCTTTCTGTGGCTGTTTTCAATTTGTTCCTGAATCATCTGTAATAGTTTTTCCTTCCTTTCTTCATTGTTGACATTGTTCACTTCCTTCTTTCATCTGTTTTGCTGATCATTTCCTGTATAATCTGTGGCCTTATAGGTCTCTTCTGACTTTTGCAACCAACTCATTCTTGTATCTAACACACATTTCTTGATATTGTTCCACTGCACTTCCATGTTCCCTCCTTCACATTCAATTGCACCGTGTTCTTCTTCTAGAGTATCTGGCACTTTTTATCTTTGGGCATATAACTTCTCCACATCCCATCTTTGTTTGTCCCTTTGGAACCTTATGACTTTCTTCAATCTAGTGCACATCTCCGCAACCAGTAGATTGTGGTTAGTGTCAATAACTGCTCCAGGCAGTGTTTGCACATCCTTCATACTGTTTCTGAATGGATGTTTCACAAGTGTATAGTCCAACTGATGTTGGTTTTGTACACCTGGTGCTTTCCAGGTGTACATTCATGTCTTATACTTCTTAAACCATGTGCTGGTGGCAACAAGTCCTTTTATTTTATTTTCTCCACGAAAAACAATGAGCATTTGACATCTGCGATTTCTTCTTCCTTGACCATGTGGTCCAGCGAAGATTTGGTATGATTTGTCCCCAATCACACTGTTGCAATCCCCCAGTATGATGGTGTTTGTCTCACCTTCCCCATCCTTTTCAGAATTTCTTTAATTTTGTCATAAATTTCTTCCACCTTCTCATCTTTGTACTCTGATGTTGTCATGTACAGTTGTAGTATCAAATTACTGAACACCATTTCATTTTTAATCAGCGTGTGTGTTTCAGAGGATCCAGATAGAATAATAAATACAATGAACATAAGGCTAAATACCAAGGAATTGTGGTTCAATGCCCGGGAGGGGCAAGAGGTTTTTCTCTTCCCCAAAGTGTTCAAATGGGCTGCGGAAATCAACCATCCTCCTATTGAATGGGAACTAGGGGCTTTTTTCCAGGGGGTAAAGTGACAAGGATGTAAATCTGAGTACATTGCTCCATTCTAGTGTTGTGGTAAAGGATGATTGGAGCTCGAACTCTTTTTCTCCCTCTGTGTTCATGGTGTGCACTGGGACAACTTTACTGTTAACTTCATAATGTGTTTTCAGCATCATGTGCTGTATCATCAATGTCTTGTACATTCCAGGTCAGACAAATCCTAAATAGCATAACTAACAATAGCACTAAGTCCTTTTGAGCTTAAAGCATGAATTTTGGAAAAAAAGTTGAAGTTACGGAAATCTTGAAAGGTTGTCCCACAGAACTTGTCATGGATACATGGAAACAATACCTTTATATCTCTGCATACAGCTAGAAAAATCTGCAAGTACATGAGCAGCATTTAAACCAATATTATTTTTAATTTGTACTAAAGAAATTTTAATATTCATTAGTGGGAAACAGTAGAACTATGAAAAATGCATAGGCAGGACAAGCAAAGTAGTATACTGTCAGTGCTAAGTCAGCAGGGATTAGAGGACAACCAACAGGCATCACAGGAAGATGGCTTAAAAGTGAATGACTGTGAGTGTGATCAGTGTTTATTAAATTCAAATTCTGTGAGAGTTTCAGTAGGGAACAATCAATGCAGGCCCCAAGGAGATGGTCAGAAAACAACAGCTGATCAAGATTAGATACATTAAATTATGAATAACAGTGTGATGAAGAAAACCAATACATTGAGTTGAACTAATGTGATCTTAAAAAACTGTTGAAGATGGAGTGGAGAAGGACAAAGAAGTTGAATAAAATAGTGAAATTCAGATAATGAGAGGGTTTTGAGAATAACTGAAAAACTTGATTTTATAGTAATGCAGGAAACAAACTCTTTGGACCTAAATATACTGTGAAAGGAAAATGTGGTTTTATAGTTGGAAATGGCAACAAAATTTTAAAGAATACTCTTTTTCAAAAATGCAGATTACCCATTTACATTGTATGTGTTTAACAGTTTTTTTTTTTTTTTTTTTACTTTTAATGCATCAGTTGTACCACAGTTTATAAGATATAATGTTTTTTGGGTTTTCTTCACCTGGAATGTACAGAGGGTAGCGACAATGGTACATGATGCTGAAATATGTGCTCAAGTAAAGTGCAGTAGTGTGGAAAGTGTTGAGTGTGTTAAGGAAATTACAATTTTTGAACTAATTTATGTACCATGGAGAATTTGTACATACATATTATTACAACATTCTCCCATGGGTGAATTGAAACAGTTTGATATAATGTGGATGTAGTCCAGAAACCATTACCTGTGTTATAGGAGAGAGAATTTGTTTTGTCTTGTTGTACAGCACATGTTTGCACTTCATGTAAAACTAGCAGTTTGAAAATCACGGTTACTGAGCATGTACATAAAATGCTACATAATGTCTTTGTACATATAATGGCTGTTTTTTTTGGGGGAAGAGTGAAGGGCCAAACACCAGCTGTACAAATTTTGTTTCTTTTTAGATCATAAATTTTACTGAACTTGATTTTATTATTTAACCATTTAGAGCTCATTGATAACTATGTGAGCCATGTTTTTGTAACATTAGGAAACTGTGTGTTGCAACACATGTGTCTGTGGTTTGCAAAATAGTCAGAGATTATTTCCCTAGTTGAAAACAGAAAGACCACCTTGATGTCACTTGCTGTTTTATTTCACTTCTTATGCACTCAACATGTTTCGGACGTTAATATATCCATAATCAGGAGCTTATGACTATTCTGTTGAATTACCACATTGGTCGTGTGTTCTGTAAAGACGGAGGATTTAGCGTTAGCTTAAGATTATGGTATGTAGTGGTGTGTGTTTGGTGTGACTAGTTTTGTTGAATTGTTGTAGTTGGTAGACGTGTTTCTATTGATACTGGCTGTTATTGTGTTTTCTGCTTTGTGATTGTTGTGTTCTCATGTGCATTGTATGTTTTATTGGTTGATTAGCAATGCTTTGTTAATATACTGTGTTATTGTGAATATGCGATAGCACGTACCTTGGTTCGATGTGTGTTGGTGTTTCGGTGTGGTTGGGTTGGCATGGTATCCGTGTTGCAGGCTGAAGCAACACTGGTCAGTTCATGTGGAATGTGGGGGCTGGGGGTTAATGACCATTTGGAAAAGGGGGTTTATTTCTCCTGGACTTTGCTCTGGAATGAGCTTGCCTTCTCAGTAGAGGGTTTGAATGTAGTATTGCTCATAAGGAATGAGCAAGCTTGGGTTATTTAGGGTTTTCGGCAGTGTCATTGTACTATCCATTTGGCTGTATTTGTGCTGGTTTTGCAGTATGTGTTGTGCGTATGCTGTTTGGGGATTATTGTACCTAATGTATCTTATATGTTCTTGGAAACGTACGTTCAGGCTACGGCTAGTCTGGCCTTCGTACTACCGGTTGCATGTGTGGCATGTCAGTTGGTAGATTTCCCATTTATTTTACATCCACCCACCCCACTGAACACAAATTGGCAGCTTACAGATATTACATAGAAAGAATGCTCAACCTACCACTCAGGGCAGAACACCAGAAAAGAGAATGGTCAACAATTCTTCACATAGCCCAGCAAAATGGTTTCCCACCCACAGTAATACCAAAACTAAGACACCAGATAAAACATCTAACACAACACATCAATTCATTGCACATTGAATTGCAATTTAATCCATCGCAAGAATCTAATGGCTGCGTGAATTTTCTAGATCTAACAATCAACAGAAGAACCTTCCACCTAGAGCTCGATATTTACCGAAAACCTACAGCAACACACACCACTATACATTTTACATCCACCCACCCCAATGAACACAAATTGGCAACTTACAGAGATTACATAGAAAGAATGCTCAACCTACACCACTCAAGGCAGAACACCAGAAAAGAGAATGGTCAACAATTCTTCACATAGCCCAGCAAAATGGTTTCCCTCCCACAGTAATACAAAAACAAAGACACCAGATAAAACATAAAACAGAGCACACCATACCACACACAAACATTAGCAAAAACAAAAGACGGGCAACATTCACCTACATTTCCCCACAAATACGCAAGGTCACAAACATATTCAGGAACACAAATTTTAAAATAGTATTCAGATGCTGAAATACCATAGCCAACCTGATCAAACCTTCAATATACTACAACATCCTGCCCCAATATAAATGGGGAATCTACCAATGACATGCCACAAATGCAACCGGCAGTACGTGGGCCAGACTAGCTGTAGCCTGAACGTATGTTTCCAAGAACATATAAGATACATTAAGTACAGCAATTCCCAGTCAGCATACGCACAACACATCCTGCAAAACCAGCATGAATACGGCCAAATGGATAGTACAATGACACTGCTGAAACCCCTAAATAACCCAAGCTTGCTCATTCCTTATGAGCAATACTACATTCAAACCCTCTACTGAGAAGGCAAGCTCATTCCGGAGCAAAGTCCAGGAGAAATAAACCCCCTATTCCAAATGGTCATTAACCCCCAGCCCCCACATTCCACATGAACTGACCAGTGTTGCTTCAGCCTGCAACATGGATACCATGCCAACCGAACCACACCGAAACACCAACACACGTTGAACCAAGGTATGTGCTATCGCATATTCACAATAACACAGTATATTAACAAAGCATTGCTAATCAACCAATAAAACATACCACGCACATGAGAACACAACAATCACAAAGCAGAAAACACGATAACAGTCAGTATCAATAGAATCACGTCTACCAACTACAACAATTTGACAAAACTAGTCACACCAAATGCACACCACTACATACCATAATCTTATGCTAACGCTAAATCCTCCGTCTTTACAGAACACACAACCAATGTGGTAATTCAACAGAATAGTCGTAAGCTCCTGATTATGGATATATTAATGTCTGAAACATGTTGAGCGCATAAGAAGTGAAATAAAACAGCAAGTGACATCAAGTTGGTCTTTTTGTTTTCAACAATTACAATGATGCACAGTCCAATAAATATAAAATTATTTCCCTAATCAGCATTAATTGACTGACCTTTATGTTGTCAATGGACTGTGTCCTGTGATAGGTAGGAACATATATTTTTATGAGGCTTAGGTTAATGTTAATTTTCCAAGTGTTAGTGTTACATTTCTCTGATTTATTGGTAGATTATGTAGGCCTGCTCTACCAGCATTAAGGTGCTGGGTTTATAAAGTTGTAAACACAGCAGTTTCTTATATAGAAATTAAGTTGCATCAACCCTATAGGTAATTTAGTTTTAAATTGTGTGTCAGGTTTGTCACATTTGATGAACATAAGAGGAATGGGAAGGAAGTCGTCATGGTTTTTACAGTGTTGAAATAAGGAATTTCAGGAGTAACTGTCCTAATCAGTCATGAACTGAGCACCTCCTGAACAGCAGATGCATTACCACATGATCCAACTTGCATAGTGAAATTAATTTATAATGCTCTATGGTGTTTTATTCTTCCAGCTGAGAGTCATATGAAGTTACACTGTGCCAGTGCACTCCATTATTTGCTTGTTTATGTTCATGTAGCATGGGGACTGTGTTTATGTTCTGTAATTTTTTGCTACAGACAGGAGAGAGTGTGAAGTGGCATCATGGACCAGCAGGCTCTTGTCCAGGCCAAGCTACACTCTGGTGAGAATGCCATTGCAGAATCCTTTTAAATGATGTTCTTTGGCAGTAAGAACAGAATGAGGGTAAAAAAAATAGGCTTGTGCTTGTGGTGGGGGAAAAGCTTGAGATACAGAATGCGGAGTATTTTCTATGCATCACAGCTGGCCTTGGCATATGGCATGGGCATTCAGACTGTCAGACATTCACAAGAACAAAAGACAAGTCTGAGAGACTGTGTGGTATCATCTAGTACTTCTAACAGTGCGTTCAAGAAGAAACATTTAAATAGCTGGATGTAAGTGTGGTTGAACAGTAGAAATCTCAGTGTTCAGCAGGGGCAGTGTGAAAGGAAATGCTTGTAAGGGAAAGCTCTGGACGTGTATAATATTGGTATTAAAGGAACATTTAGTGCTAGCAGTATATGGTCAACTATTTTTAAATGTGGGAATGACATGTCTTTTTCAAGGGCACACTGTTAAAGTCAGTGCAGATATGTCTTTCACCCTTGAATTGAAGATGGGTTTTTAAAGAGTTAATCCAGTGACAGAAGGTCAGACCGTAACAAATGTACATTGCTAATGAGATGGTGGTGTATTGGAAGGAATGTCATGATGCCATTGCAAATTGTAAATAGTTACTGATTTCAGAGGAGTCTTCTTGGGCTAATTGGTAGTTGAGAAGTCTTCTTTGACTGCCTAGACCCTGAAGATGGAGGCAGCAAGATGCTTTGAAATGTCAGAAATGAATGAATTGTGGGTTGCATAAGGAAATTTTAGTGGAGTCAACCAGTGGATGCTATTAAACTTCACCCTCATTTTTTTGGTCAAATTTGGATACTTGTGCAGTCAGGTCTGATGAGGCAGTTGAGATGAAAATGGACCCAAGAAGTGTAGCCAGACAGAAACATGCTGATTGTTTGTTTGATAAAGATTCTTTGCTGTAACAACAATGAATAGGTGCAGAATAAGTGAATAAGTGCAAACATGCATCAAGTCTAAACGTTAAGGCCTTATTGGAGAGGATGAACTGATTTAAAATAAAATCAGACATGCATAGTCTTCTGTCATCCAATCCAGTTTTGGTTTGTGGGTATCTTCTGCTGATGCTTTACTTTCTTTGGATTTAGTACCGTTCATTAATTCTACACACTTTAATAGATTTCTTTTCTTTAACATATCATATGTGAAATGTTTGAGTCCGCGTGCTGAAGTCATGAGCAGTAATTTCTGGGAGGTGAATTCTTTTTTCTTTTTGTTTATGTACTTGCCCAATCTTACATTTGACAACTCAGTTTGTTCATAATTATTGAGAAATTTACTAATATTTTCACTCTTATCCTTGGACATTTTAATATTGACACTTAAATCATACAGCTCTAACCTGTCTTTACTTTCTTTATGGCATCAACGGGCTGGGAAATGAAGTTAGTACTGAATCACCCAGGGGCAGATGCTACTTTTAATTGCTAGCGTGTCTTCAGTTGGCCACCAAAGTTCGCTTATGCAAGGAACTGATATGCTCACTTACATAGTTTGAAGGCAATGGGGAAATTTTGGGGTACAAAAGGACATTCAGTGACAAGTGTAGTGGCATTCACTGGTAACCTGCGGTGTGATCGAACCTTGAAGTTTGCGTGTGTGACAAAGTTAGTTGCTCATTTGCCAAGTTGATAGAAAATGGAAAACATTAGATTACACAAGCACATGCAACAGGAAATTCATTATGTAGTTTTTGCAAGCAGTGGTGAAATGTAAAAATATTTCATGTCTGAGAAATTCACATGACAATAATTTTTGAATAATTTTGTGGCACACTTTGTGTATGTTGTTTCTTTGTAGAGTTTATGTTGAAATGAATAGTTTTGTTATCTGTCATCAGTGTTGTTGCTCACTGAATAAGCTTTTCTGTATCTGTACCTTGTATAGTTTCACCTTTGCCAGATGTAAATATTAGGTTTTTAAATGTATGTTTGTGTACAGTTCATTGTTCCTTAACAATGGCTATGTGCATGAAGCGAGCCTCATGCAAGGCTGGGTACGCACGTCACGTGTCCTTGCACTGGCTGAGCATGACAACAACCACGCGCTGTTCATTTTCATGAGCTCACGTATGCCTCCTCAGCTGTTTTCTGATCTGGCAATAGAAAGAGTGCTTCCTGTTGATGCTGACTTTAGGTGTGAGATTGGTGAGTAAAAGAATTGCCATTACTCAGGCTTATGGGTAAGGAATGCTTTTTGCTGTATTACGGATTTTTCAGTATACTTAAATTGTTCTGCACACAGTGAACTTCAGTGCCGTCCTATTACACATGCGTGCGCGCGCGCGCGCACACACACACACACACACACACACAAAACTTATGACATCTTTGTATATGAAGTATGACTGTTTTCTGTCAATTGGTGTTTCAGTCTCTAGAGTTCATTTTTACGAAGGGACTAATTTTGTTCTGTCTGATATCATGACTGTTTCTTACATGAACTGGTTTATTAATTGACTGAGTTGATTTTGGATTTTCTTGGATTTCACATTTGCAGAATCTTGATATCTTTAGTTACATGTCGGAACCCAGTGGATCAACATGGTTTCTTGACCTTTGATTTTCATATCTATAACTTCTTTGTATCAAACGGCTGTAGTTTGCATTGGAGAGATTAGCTCTTTTATTTGTGTATGGGTGTGGATGACCCAAGTCTATGATGTCATTGTTTGCCAACATTCTGAGTTATTGCATAGTGCTGCCAAAAGGTGTGGTCTTATTTATTTGTTCCCTGCTGACATTTTTGTGTCATTTTGGCTGAAATTTTTTTTTCCTCTTCAGATCTTCAGACAAGACCAGTCTAACAATTTCTGTATTACTGTTGACTTTATTTTCTACCTCTAAACATTTTGTTGGTGATTGTGGCTATTTCAGTTATACTTTTATATTTGGGCCAGTTTCTGAAGTTGCTGGATAGCCAAGTCTGCTGTCATTTTTGTGCCTTTCCACCTTCCCTTTTATCACTTACCTCTCATGTACCTACCTTCCTGTTATTTGCTTCACTGTAACATGCTGTAAGTGTCAGTTGGCATATTTATCTTATTTTGCTGAAACTGCAAGCTTGATTTCTGTTTTAACAATTTGACACTGATAGAAAGCTGGTGAATCATTAATTCACATTATCCATTGTGTACCAGCTTGTCATCATTTCCACTTGCTGCGCAGAAGCATCAGTCTGATTAATTTGGCAGCACTTGTGTATCATGTATCAAACACCCAAAAGATCTTAGGTGTGTGAAATATGGAAATATGGTATGTGTCTTGAAACAATGAAAAGGTTAAATAAATAATTGTAGCATCTTTCTCATATCTTTCATTGTACAGAGTATGATCGAATTAATAGTTGAAAGCATTCTATGATGAGGCAGCATGTTTTTAAAATCACATATGAACAGTATTCTTATAGACTGTGGAAGAACAGCATGTTTGTTTTTCTGTTTAACACAGATGCTGTGTTGAAATTTGTATTATTGCAGACACAGACAGTAGGCATCAAGATGGGGTTGATGTGTTTGTCAACATATCATCACGAAAACTCAAGCTTTTGTTTGAGATGGTTCCTGGTATCAAAACAAGTAACTTTGTAGGAGAGATCTTCCGTGCTATTGAAGGTAATAACAAGAAAACTGTGTTATATTCTGCACATTTTGGGATGTGTTAAACTGTTTCTGATTCTTATTTGTAGGGTTGTAGCCAATTGGCATTGGGTTTGTATGTGATTCTGCTGTCGTCACCAAATTCAGACAACCCCCAAAAGACATGTTGAGAACTTTTTTCCCTTTAGAAATGCTTAAACACAGCAGATATTGGTATTTACTAGAGCTGCCAATTAATGTCCCTATCCCTTAAGCATTAGTGTTTCAGAGTTCAGTGTTGGATGACAAATATTGGATCCTTTTCCTTGTTAATTTTTGAAAGTTAAATCAGTTGCGTATCAGTTGTAACCAGGTGGCTAGCATTAAAACTGTTTTGTGTAAAACATCCGTGATACAGTACTGTTTTCTTTCCTGTAAATATTTTGAATGGTTCTCCTTGGTTTGAGTGTGAGAAAAAGTTTGTAGGGGGAGCTTATTGAATTTGTTTGGGGAAGGAAATAGTTTGTTTTAGACAAAACAAACATTTTAATGTATTTATTCATGAAATAAGGTGGTGTATGCTATATAGGTATGGTAAGCTAACCATTAAATTGTAAATTAGAATAATTCCTTGTGCAGTCATTTGTAGGCCTATGCATTGTAATAACCTGAGCATTTTCTGTTCAGGTTATTTTAGTAGTACATTTGTATCAAGACATTTAGTATTGGGATTAGTCTGTATTATCTAGGAGATGGGATAGCTGAGTTAGAATAGTGCCATGCCATGGGATAGGAAATCAGGTTTTAATTCTAGGCAGGGGTAGAGTGCAGATTTTCTTTTTTCTACATCTTCCAGACCAGCTCTGGGTCCATCTAGCCTCCTGTTCAGTGATTTATGGGAACTCTCCCTGAGGTGAGAAGCTGAGCACCAAGTCATACTGATGTTAAGAAAGTTGGGAGCTGTACCCTCACTCCCCCATACATCATTATTGTATGCTGCTTAATTAAGTACAGGAAGAATTCTACCTTCAGTTTAACTTCTGTTTACTATATTATATGAGCCAGTTCAAACTGGTTACCAGACATTTACAGTTCACCTGCTGAATCAGGATGTTAGCTTGTTCACTGTACTGAATTTGCAAAGCTCTCATTGGGACAGGTAAAAGGAATGAGTTTGTTTGAAATTCCTGGAGCAGGTTAAGTAGACTTAAAACTTGGAATTGATTCTGATTACATAGAAACCAGTCTTTAAAAGTTATTATACATGTTATGCACTGACGGTGGTTAGTTCAAAGTTATTTGTGATGGACATGCTTTGGTACACATTGCATGACAGTAAAAGAATGTAAAAAAGGATTAATGAAAGGCATTTCTTTCATGCTGTAGTAATCAGGTGGGTCACCTTGTTGCTGGTCTCATGTCCCCTGAAGCATAGAGTTACAGCTGGGTCTTTGAAACTGTGTTGTTTATTCCAGTGTTCACCAAAAGACGACGTCCACCACCAGAGTTCCATTGGCTACATAAATATGCACCAGGTGTAGGAGGCCAACGTAATAGTGGTAATAGCTTACCTGGAATGGATAACCCTACCAGTGATACAATGGAGTCAGGTGTTGAAGGGCTGACAGAACAGGATGAGACTCTCACGGATGCTGTAAGTGCACCTGTGCTGAAATTCAGATGATGATTATTTGTATTACTGAAATAAAAGCCTGCGTTATCACACGAATACCTTGAGAAGTGATGTGTTTATAGCTATATAATGTTGTTCTGCATATTTACAGTTGTTAGAAAGCCCAGAGATCTCTGTTCCACGCCAGAGTATTGCAAAGGGTGCTACACCCATTGCAGCAAGAGAGAGTGTTATAAAATACCAAATGGCCATGAAAGAACAGCACTACACATACACACAAGTATTAAGGTATGATGAGTGACATTGTGTTTCAGCATGCAAATGATAGTGTGAAAAAGTTGTATTTGTTATGCATGAATAGCCAGGCCCATAGAATCATGAGGAAATTTTATCAGTTGACTAACTGTGAAGACTTTTATACTGTCAAAATGTGGTCCATAGGTTCCTGTGGAACAGTGGTAAATATATACTGCATTGTACAGTGTCTCATATAAAAAGACATGGAAATTCTAGTGTGAAGTTGTTGGAAACAAATTGGCAAAGTACCTAACTGCAGTAATGTGAGCGTTATAGAGAAGTTGTAGAGAAACAGCCAAGTGACTAATTGTGATAAAATAAGAGCATCCATTAAGGTAATATTGCTACTCAGAAGAAATGTTTTCTAATCAGACAGACATGCAATACTGATTCAGGCATTCCTTACTGCTGCCATTTTCTGCTTGTATTTGTGACTGCTATGTAACATACTTTACAGAATGTACATTTGAACACAGTAGTGACAGAAGAGCAAGCCCTTGCCTTTTCCGTACAAAGGTTATTGAACATCTGTTGTATTTCAGAATTGTTGTAATTGTAGATCATGAAGGCTTTCCTGTATATCTGACAACACTAGTTGTAGTTAGCAGTTGCTGTAAAAGGTGGAGGAGGACCAATGCTTTGTAGGATATTGGTGGTTGCGTCTTGTCTTGTATGTATGCATGCATTTGCATGTATGTATGCGAACAACAGTTGATGCATATTAGTGTGAGTTTTTCTCCAAAATGTTTTTAACTCGCATAGGATTAACTTGAAAGCAGTATAAACTTCACAGACTGTAAAATCCATTCATTTATCTTGAGTAAATATGATGTTAATTCTAGTAGCATGAAATATAACAGAGGGATAGTTTATATAAATAAACCTTATGTAGGGGATAAAAGCTACAATTTTGTGAAGAGGTGACATAAAGAAAGATGATCAGAACATACAATTAACCAGATGTTGTGGACAAGACCAAAACAGTGTTGGTTAGCAGGAATTTGTGAAGCTTTGAAAGAAAAGAGTGTGAAGTAATGCAGCTTAAGTGTTTGACAGTTGCAAATTATAGAAATGGGTAACATAAGAATATGGCAGAAGGCAAAGAAGAAGAAATCTGAAAGAAAATGAGTATGTGTCACTGCTTTACAGGGTATATGTTGGAACGTGGAATGTGAATGGCCAGCCTCCCACAGTTGGTCTGTCAGAATGGCTTGCTCAAGATCCTGAACCTCCAGACATTTATGCTATTGGATTCCAGGAACTGGACCTCAGCAAGGAGGCATTCCTTTTCAATGACACACCCCGTGAGGAGGAGTGGCAGTGAGTTACCAACTCTCAGTGGTACTAAAATTGACATTGCATTATATATGGTATCAGTGTCACAGGGATTTATGTGTGAGAATACCTTTTTATCTACATCTGCCCTGATGTACTTGAGACATCACTGAGACTAGATTGTTAATTCCATACTTCAAGTCTTTTCCAGAAAATAGACTGTTTGTTTGTAAATTAAATTTTTTGTGTTTCTGATTTGGTCTGTCACATGCCGAGCAATGTGTTACATATTTTGCATTGGCACAGATCAAACACTGCATAAATTTCTGTACAATTTTAGTACATTGAGGAATTCTGCTTTTAATTCCTGCAGTTATAATTTTTCTGTGTAGCATTTAGCAGTACTGTAGAGATTGTATATCATTTGGTGCATAATCCTTCCAGTTTGCTATCCAAAAGTATACAGATAAAGATATACAGAACTGTATTTTTGCCTGTTGTTTGGTATAGGTGTGAAGCTTGGTCTCTTACTTTGAGGGAGGAACATAGGCTGAGGGAGTTTGAGAATAGGTGCTGAGGAAGATATTTCAGCCTGAGAGGGATGAGGTAACAGGGGAATGGAGAAGACTACATAATGATAATCTGTATTTCACACTGAAATTATTTGCATGATCAAATCATGGAGAATGGGATGAGTGGGGCATGTGGAACGTTTGGGGAACAGGTGAGGTGCATACAGGGGTATTGTGGGGAGACCTGGTGGAGAGAGACCACTTGGAAAACCGAGGTGTAGAAGGGATGATGCTATTAAATTGGTCTTCGAGAAGTGGTGTGGGGGAGCATGGACTGGATTTCTCTGATTCAGGATGGGGATAGGTGGTGGGCGCTTGTGAGTGCAGAGTGAACTTTTGGGTTCCATAAAATTATAGGAATTTCTTGACTAGGTGGGGACCTGTTAGCTTCTCAGGAAGGGCTGTGCTCCATCAAGTTGATTGGTTGGTTGGTTAGTTAGAAATGATCTTTTGAGCAGTTTTTATTGATATACTTGTTTGCATATTTATTACCTACTGTATACCATTTCCTGCATATGTGAAATATTGTTATTAGTCTTGACTGGGATATATAGAGCTTATTTAGAGGTTGGGCGCAGTACTAGAATTTTGAGTATTCTGAGTGTAGGGAAAGATTCCCCCTCTCCACCTCATTAGTCCCTGAAGAATAGTGAGTTATTTTAAAGTAGTTTAAAAACTGAATTTATTAGAGTCATTGCTTTTACATTATCAGTATTACTACACAGTGTATGTATACCAGAGTAAAGTAATCTGGTGATTCAAATTGTTAAACAGCATAGGAATGCTTTTGGTGCAGGCTAGGTTGTCTGTGTATCCTAGTTTGCATGTTAGTAAAACTCGGTTGTAACAATCTTTGTGTTTGCACTGTGCATCAATGATAAACACTTTATTAATCAACTAATGCAGAATATATAATATGTAGATACAATTAAAATTATAAAATATTAAAAAGTGCTCCAACATGTTTTGGATCACAGAGGATCCATCATCAGGGAGCCTTGTACAGTGTGGCTAAAAATTACAAGAATGATTCTATCATGTCCGTTGACATGGACAAGGTCGGTGTTATGGCAGCATGTTCTGACCATTAGTGCATGTGTATAGTTCACTGTATATGAAGGTAGTGCCTTAACCTTTTGGCACTGGAATTATTTTTTTAATTTTAGCACACCCTGTGTATAAAATGTGAATAATACAGGAACAAAATACGTTAGAATTATGAAACAAACTGCATTTTGAAGAGAAAAAAAACGGAGAGTATATGCCATGTTTAAAATATTCAGTACCTATATTTGTTGAATAAATATATAAAATGCAACGTTTAGAGGTTAGCGGTGC
>Ga0136643_10000221_pt1 | contig 60788 bp, 79 predicted proteins | sample TergutLab28metaG_FD_96883 | JGI IMG/M metagenome (GOLD analysis project Ga0136643, IMG submission 96883) | Labiotermes labralis P1 segment gut microbial communities from Petit-Saut dam, French Guiana - Lab288 P1 (version 3) (version 3) | ecosystem: Host-associated > Arthropoda: Insects >... | reverse complement strand
TATCGTTGATACCCTTTGCTTACGCCGTTCTTCCGTGTTTTCTCGCTGTTGCAGTGCTTGCAATTCATAAGCTACACCTCCGTTTATACTTGGCTTTATTATAACATAAACGGAGTTTTATTGCAATAACTAATTACCATTGCCCCTGGAAAGGGGGTTGCGCCGCCAAGATGTCGGAATGAATTAATTGGCGGCGCAATATTACAACGTTCAAGCATCATTTGCGTTAATAGTGATAAATATAGTGTTGAAATTTTTCACATGAAGATTCCGGGTCGAGCCCGGAATGACAGGGCTTAGGCATATTCGTTACAAATTAGATTCACATATTGTAGCGTAAAATTTTAGTTGACTTTTAAATTTAATCATGGTAATATAACAATCAATAAAGGCGAAGACGGAGAGAAAAATATCCTCTCTCAGCATGTTGACAGTAAAAGTCAACGTTAGAGATACTGCGGTTGGTGAAAGCAGGTGCTGACGGATATATAAATACACTCCTGAGCTGATATTCTGAAAAAATACTGGTTTATTTTATTAGGGATATACGGATGCTCACCGTTATAGGAGCAGGAATTGTTTGATTCCGTTAAGTGATAGCTTATTTAAGCTATAATCAGGGTGGTACCGCGGGAATAATGATTTTTCTCGTCCCTGGGTAAGTTTTAACTTGCTCAGGGGCTTTTTAATTGGGCGAGATACTAATTAAATAAAAAGGGGAGAGTCATTATGTCAAATGTAACATTCTTATCAGGAGAAAAAATTCCACTTGAAATGCACAAAATTCGTATGGTTCAAAAAATAAACCTGCTGCCAAACGAAGAACGCTTGAAAAGCATGAAAGAAGCCGGATTCAACACTTTCTTGCTTAGAAATCGTGATGTGTTTTTAGATATGTTGACAGACAGTGGAGTAAACGCAATGAGTGAAAACCAATATGCTGCGATGATGCAAGCGGATGACAGTTACGCTGGGTCAGAAACATTTTATCGCTTAGAATCAGTGCTTCAGGATATTTTCAAAATGAAACATTTTTTACCTGCTCATCAAGGTCGTGCTTGCGAACATATTATATCACAAGCTCTCGTTAAGCCAGGGTCAACCGTGCTAATGAACTACCATTTCACGACAACTAAAGCGCACATTGCTTTAATGGGCGGCAACGTTGAAGAGATAATCTGTGATGAAGGCTTAAAAATCGAAAGTGACGCACCATTTAAAGGCGATGTTGATATTGATAAATTAAACGAAGCAATAAACCGCTTAGGCAAAGAAAAAATAGCGTTTATGCGAATTGAAGCGGGTACAAATCTTGTCGGAGGACAGCCGGTTTCTATGGGTAATATGCGTGAAGTTTCTGAAATTTGCCGTAAAAATAACATCCCGGTTGTATACGATGCAAGCCTTTTGTCTGATAATTTATACTTCATTAAAGTTCGTGATCCAAAATACAAAAATGTTGACATAAAAGAAATCACTAGAGAAATTGCATCGTTTATGGATATTATCTACTTTTCGGCACGCAAACTTGGTTCGGCGCGCGGCGGCGGAATACTTGTTTCTGACGATATGCTATTTAACAAAATGCGTGAATTAATACCTTTGTTTGAGGGATTTTTGACATATGGTGGTATGTCGGTGCGGGAAATGGAAGCTTTAGCCGTAGGACTTACAGAAACAATGGATATTAACGTAATAAGTCAAACACCGATTTTTATTGAAGCCTTAAGCGATGAATTAGCAGCAAAGGGTGTCCCGGTTGTTACCCCTGCCGGCGGTCTTGGTTGTCATGTAGACGCTAAGCAATTCTGCTCCCACATTCCACAAACAGAATATCCCGCAGGGGCGTTAGCAGCAGCATTGTTTATTGCAAGTGGTGTACGATCTATGGAGCGTGGCACGCTAAGCGAAGAGCGGAATGAAGATGGTAACGACCGTTTAGCGGAAATGGAACTGATAAGACTTGCATTACCTAAACGTGTATTTACGCTGTCTCAAACTAAATATGCGGCTGACCGATTGGCTTGGCTGTTTAATAACCGCCATTTAATAGGCGGGCTCAAATTTGTAAAAGAACCAAAAGTGCTTCGATTCTTCTTTGGGCGGCTCGAAGCAATCGGGAGTTGGCCTGATGTTTTGGCAGAACAATTCCGTAAGGATTTTGGCGACAGCTTATAATTTGCTTACTAAGATAAAACAAGCTAGAGGTTGCTAGCTTGTTTTATCTTGTGCTTTTTTAAATCGAAAATCATAGTGTTCAGCTTCTTCACCGGAATCCATGGTCATTTTTATAATTCCTACACTCTCAAAACCCAACCTTTCAAGAAGGGCAATTGATGGCTGATTAGTCACTCTCGGAAATGCGGTAACTGTCTCAATATTCATATCACTAAAAGCATGTTGAATAACTGCTTTGCAGGCTTCATAGGCATATCCCCTGCCCCTATACGCCTTTTCAAGCGAATATCCAATTTCAGCTATCTTTTTATCGTACTCAATATTCCAAAGACATACACTGCCAATGGCATCTGGTGCAATTGTATTATCATTAGGCAAAATCGAAAATGTATAAGAAAACTTATCTTCGTTAAGGCTATGTATAAATTCATGAGCCTGTTCAATTTTAGTATAGCATTCTCTACCAAACAGCTCAAAATACTCAGGGTCAGATCGCAAGCGAAATAAATGCTCTGCATCACTTAGGTTTTTGCATCTTAGAATTAATCTTTCTGTCTTGATTATGGTGTCAAATATCAATTCAATCGTGTCTCCTTCGAATTAGTATAACGCAAAAAAGAGAAGACACAGTCCTCTCCTATCCGCTATAAGTAAAATATTATCTTATACCAACTCAATAATCGCCATTTCAGCAGCATCACCTTTACGAGGACCAATTTTAATGATTCTTGTATATCCACCCGGACGGTTTGCATATTTAGGTGCGATCTCATCAAAGAGTTTTGCAGCCATATCAACCTTTTTCGATAAAGCACGTTTACGACGACCGTCAGCAGGAACTTCTGTAACGGAATATATCGAGCTTAAAATTTTACGGCGAGCATTAAGTCTAGTTGGGCTGTCTTTTTTGATAGTTTTTTCTACTTCATCAAAAACAGTAACTCTTTTTCCGTTTTCCTCTTTTTTAACACGCTTACCGGCAGCATCTTTGCGAGGCACTTTTACCTTTACCTTTTCTTCAGTAAAGTTATCCCTCTCTTTGACTGCTAAAGTAATAAGACGTTCTGCTTGCCTTCTTATTTCTTTTGCCCTTGTAACCGTGGTAGTGATTTTTCCATGGTATAATAGATTAGTCGTAAGACCCTTCAGCATTGCATTTCTCTGAGTTGTCGCACGACCAAGTTTTCTATACGTTGCCATAACAAAATCCTCCTGTTTCTTTACTATTTTTACTCATCTTCTGGTTTGAATGAAAGTCCAAGGTTCGCCATTTTGTTAAGAACCTCTTCAAGGGATTTGCGCCCCAAATTTCTGACTTTCATCATATCTTCTTCACTTCTGTTTGTTAAATCTTCAACTGTATTCATCCCGGCGCGCTTTAAGCAATTGTATGAGCGAACAGAAAGATCAAGCTCTTCAATTGACATTTGCATAACTTTTTCTTTCTTGCTCTCATCTTTTTCAACCATTATTTCAGAAGCTGAGTTGCTGTCCGAAAGATCAACAAAAAGGTTAAGATGTTCGCTTAAAATCCGTGCACCAAGGCTAACTGCTTCATCCGGCTCAATCGTTCCGTTTGTCCACACTTCAAGAGTTAATTTATCATAGTCAGTAATCTGACCAACACGTGTATCGCTAACTTCAAAATTCACTCTGCGTACAGGAGTATATAGTGAATCAACAGGTATAGTTCCAATCGGCTGACTTGACTTTTTGTTCTTATCAGCCCCTACATACCCTCGACCTTTAGTGATAGTTAACTCTATCTCAAGCTTTGAATCATTGCCTTCACCGACAGTCGCAATATACAGATCGGGGTTCATTATTTCAATAGACGAATCTACTCTAATGTCCCGCGCATAAACTACAGATCCACCAGTTACTTCAATATATGCCGTTTTTGGTTCAAAACTGTCGCTTGTATTTTTAAGCGCCAAGTTTTTAAGATTAAGTATTATTTCTGTTACGTCTTCTTTTACACCGGGGATATGGCTAAACTCGTGCAAAACACCGTCAATTTTAATACTGCTTATAGCCGAACCTGATAGAGATGAAAGAAGTATTCTTCTAAGTGAATTACCAAGGGTAATTCCATATCCTCTTTCGAGCGGCTCAACAACAAACTTGCCGTACGAATCATCCGGTGAAATTTCAACGATATCTATACGAGGTCTTTCAAATTCTAGCACTAGGCAAACCTCCTAAAATCTATTACTTCGAGTACAACTCTATAATAAGCGTTTCATGAACAGGAATGTCAATTTGCTCTCTGTTTGGTAAAGCAACAACAGTTCCTTTCAAGTTTTCATGATCAGCAGACAACCATTCAGGAACTATTCTGTAACCTGTAGCTTCAATCACTTCTTTGAATTTAGCAGAATCACTTGCTTTTTCCTTTATTTGAATAACATCGCCAACTGAAATTCTGTAAGATGGAATGTTAACTTTCTTGCCGTTTATAGTTATAAGGTTATGAAGTACAGTTTGACGTGCTTCTGCTCTTGAACGAGCAAGACCTAAACGAAAAACAACATTATCAAGCCTTGATTCCAACAGTTTAAGCAGGTTTTCACCTGTTACGCCCGTCATATTATCAGCTATTTCAAAATAGTTACGGAATTGTGTTTCCAAAACACCGTAAATTCTTTTTGCTTTTTGTTTTTCACGCAACTGAACACCGTATTCAGATAATTTCTTTCTTGAATTACCATGTTGACCAGGAGCCGAAACAACAGCTACTCTACCTCTAGCTCCGCCAGAACCGCCTTTTGGTCTGCCGGATACCGATGTGCCCTTCACGATAGGGCAAACTTTTTTAGCACATTTTTCACCTTTTAAGAACAGCTTTTCGCCTTCACGGCGGCAAAGCCTACAAACAGGTCCTGTATATCTTGCCATAAATTAAAGCTCACCTCCTATATTATACACGTCTGCGCTTAGGCGGACGGCAACCATTATGCGGCACAGGAGTAACATCTTTTATCATTGTTACTTCAAGCCCTGCCGCCTGTAAAGCACGAATAGCAGCTTCGCGTCCGCTACCCGGACCTTTTACAAACACTTCGATCGTTTTAAGTCCAAAATCCTTAACGTTACCTGCCGCAGTATCAGCAGCCATTTGAGCAGCGTATGGAGTAGACTTGCGCGAACCTCTAAACCCTAGCTGTCCTGCGCTTGCCCAAGCAAGAGCATTTCCAACTGAGTCAGTTATTGTTACAATTGTATTGTTAAATGTTGATTGAATATGTGCTTGACCACGTTCAACAAACTTCTTCTCGCGGCGACGGCGGGTTGCCGTTTTTTTAACAGCTTTTTTTGCCATTTAATTAACCCTCCTCCTAATATCTATTTTTTCTTATTAGCAACAGTTCTGCGAGGACCTTTTCTTGTTCTTGCATTGTTTTTAGTGCTTTGCCCTCTAACGGGAAGTCCTCTTCTATGTCTTATTCCTCTATAACAACTGATTTCACCAAGACGTTTGATATTAAGAGCTATTTCACGTCTTAAATCGCCTTCTACTTTTTGAGTACGGTCTATAACTTCACGAATTTTTGCTAATTCATCATCTGTTAAGTCCCTTACTCTTGTATCAGGGCTAACGCCGGCTTCTTTCAAAATTCTATTCGAGCTTGGTCTACCAATACCATAAATATAGGTAAGACCTATTTCAGCCCGCTTTTCTCTTGGTAAGTCAACACCTGCTATACGTGCCATTTAATTATTGCACCTCCTAATATCTTATCCTTGACGTTGTTTATGCTTAGGGTTTTCACAGAGAACCCGGACAGCACCTTTGCGTCTTATAATTTTGCATTTTTCACAAATAGGTTTAACTGATGGTCTAACTTTCACTTTAAACCTTCTCCTTTCGCTATGTCACTGAACCTAGCCACTCAACCTGCCGCCGCCGCAGTTGGGTTTGCTTCTATTTATCACGCCAAATAATTCGACCTTTGGTTAAATCATAAGGCGACATCTCAATCTTAACTTTATCGCCCGGAATGATTCTGATGAAATTCATTCTAAGCTTGCCCGATATGTGCGCCAAAATTTTATGGTCATTTTCAAGCTGAACTTGAAACATTGCGTTTGGAAGTTTTTCAAGAACAACTCCCTCAACTTCTATTACATCATTTTTCGACAAGGCTAAACCCCCTTACTCTGAAAACTCGAAATCACGCTTTTTAAATCAGAATCTTTCAAACCCTTAAGCGAATCTCGACCGCTTACAAGTTCTGAAATACTATTTGTAGGCTGTATATGTTTTACTTTTTTTTTCTTAGGAGTTTCAATCTTTCGCAAATCTCCGTCTGCAATAAAGCAATATTCATCGCATAAGCCAATAACTATAAACAAATTTCCTTTGTCTCTTCCACATTTTGAATAGACAATTTGACCAACGGACAACATATTTTACACACCCCAGCCGCATCCAAGCAGTTCTTTTAAACAGAATCAACTGGGCGACTAAATACTACAATGTTAGAAGTTCCGGCTCGTCATCTGTTATAACAACGGTATTTTCATAATGTGCCGACTTCTTTCCATCCCCCGTAATAACTGTCCATTTGTCATCTAATACACTAATCTCATAAGTACCCGCATTTACCATCGGCTCTATCGCAAGCACCATTCCACGCATAAGTTTTGGTCCTCTTGATTTCGTTTCGTAGTTAGGTATCGCAGGGTCTTCATGAAGATTTCTGCCGATTCCGTGACCTACATAATCTCTGACAACAGAAAACCCATTTGACTCGACATACTGCTGAATGCTGCTTGAAACATCACTTAAATGATTATTCGCTTTTGCAAATTTAATTCCTTCAAAAAAACTTTGCTTTGTCACTTCGATCAGACGCTTATCTTCATCTGATATATCACCAACGGCAAAAGTCCTTGCTGCATCAGCATGAAAACCATTTAAATATACACCTATGTCAATACTGACAATATCGCCATTTCTAAGCTTCCTTAAACCTGGGATTCCATGTATTACCTGTTCATTCACCGATATACATATAGAAGAAGGGAAACCCCTGTAGCCAAAAAAAGATGGAATAGCACCTGAAGATTTTATAAATCTTTCTGCTGCTTCGTTAAGCATGTTCGTGCCTATGCCCGGGCGAATTTCACTTTCCAAAAGCTGAAAAGCTTCTGAAACTACTTTGCCCGCCTTACGCATCAGTTCTATTTGTTCTTCACTTCTAATGTTTATCGCCATTTAGATTTTCATTACCCTTCAAGTGCTGCAAAAATCGAATTTGATATATCGTCAACATCTCCTTCACCTCTAACCCGGATGAGAAGACCCTTTTCCTCAAAGTATTCAATGACAGGTTCTGTCATTTTGTGATATACTGCAATTCTTTCAGCAACAGATACTTCGTTGTCATCAGGTCGCTGTACAAGTTCAGCACCGCAATTATCACAAATGCCATCAATTTTTGGCGGAAAAGTTACAACATTGAAAATACTGTTACAATTAGAGCAAATTCGTCTTGTAGTCATACGCTCAAGAAGGAGACTGTCACTACAATCAACGTAGATCACATGATCAACTTCCCTTACAATACCATCAAAGGACTTTGCTTGATCAATTGTACGAGGAAAGCCGTCTAATAAAAACCCATTTGCGCAATCATCTTTTTTAAGCCTAGTCATCAAAACTTCCTCAACAAACCGATCAGGTACAAGGCTGCCTGATTTCATCATGTCTTCAACTTCAAGACCAAGCTCTGTCTGCATTTGTATTTCATGTCGCAAAAGATTACCTGTTGAAATCTGAGGAATGTTGAAATGACTGCATAAGCGTGCTGACTGTGTTCCTTTTCCTGAACCCGGCGCTCCTATAATAACAAGTTTCATGGTTTTTCCCCTTTGTCATTCGAGCCATCAATCACTATTCCATAATAAATTTTAGCTCAGAAATCCTTTATAATGTCTCATAAGAAGTTGTGATTCAATTTGTTTAACAAGCTCAAGAGCAACACCAGTAACAATTAAAAGCGTAGTTCCGCCGAACCCGACCGGTATTCCAAATAACCATTGCATCAAAATCGGAGTAACAGCTATAGCAGAATAAAATACTGCGCCTATCCAAGACATTCTTTTGATTACCGTTTGGATATACTCACTAGTTGGCTTTCCTGTTCTTACACCAGGTATCGCACCACCGTTTTTCTTCATGTTTTCTGCCATTTCAACAGGATTAACTGCAAAACTCGTGTAAAAGAATGTGAAGCAGAAAATCAGAAACACGTAGATAATAGCTCCTGTAGGTATCGCAATAAAGTTACCCGCAATATTAAAAACAAACGGAGAGTTTATATCAAGAAAATTTGCAAGAGTACGAATCCATGGAGGACTCCAAAACTGAGAAAGAACTTCCGGAACCTGTAAGAAAGAAATTGCAAAGATTATAGACATAACACCCGCAATATTTACCTTAATAGGTATATAAGAGCTTTGCCCGCCGAACATTTGACGGCCGACCATTTTTTTTGAATATTGAACAGGTATACGTCTTTCTCCATCCTGAACAAGAACAACAAAAGCCATTATTAACACGAAAGCTATCGCAAGACCTAAAAACATTGCATAAGTCCAGAAAGTAGCATTTGTTAAGAATATTGTAAAAGTATAAATTGCACCGCCAAGACCGGAAAGGATATTAGCAAAAATTATAAACGAAGCTCCGTTTCCAATTCCTTTTTCAGTAAGCAGTTCTGCAACCCACATAATTAATGAAACACCTGCAACAATCGCAACTGTTGCCATTATATAAACAAGCCAGTTCTGGTACTTAAAAAGTCCGTGCATTGAATATACAGTTCCGCCGCCTTGTAAAACGCCAAGTACGATTGCCAAAATACGAGTAATTTGGTTAATCTTCTTACGACCGTCTTCACCTTCTTTTTGAAGCTGTTCAAGCTTTGGAATAGCAGCTGTCATAAGCTGCATAATAATCGATGCAGTAATGTACGGTGCTATACCGAGTGCAAAAATAGTTCCGAATCCGCCGCCTGCAATTAAAGAAAATAGAGTAGGAGCACCACCCATTGCGCCGCCTCTGGCTAAACTAAGCGACTGCAAATCCATACCAGGAAGCGGAATATGACATCCCAACCTATAAATCGCAAGAACGGCTAATACGTATAGCAGCTTATTTCTTATGTCTTTAACCTTCCAAGCGTTAACGAATACGCTGAACATTAAATCACCTCTGCTTTTCCGCCTGCTGCTTCAATCTTTTCCGCCGCAGCTTTGCTAAAATAATTAACTTTTACAGTGATCTTTTTTGTTAATTCGCCACTTCCAAGTATTTTAACACCGTCACGCGGATTGCTTACAAGTCCTTTTGACTTGAGTGCGTCGATATCAACAACGCTATTATCTTCAAACACATTCAGTAAACTAAGATTTATTCCAACTATATCTTTTGAATTTCTACATTTAAACCCGCGCTTTGGTAAACGCCTGTAAAGAGGCATTTGTCCGCCTTCAAAACCTGGTCTAACTCCGCCGCCTGAACGAGCTTTCTGCCCTTTATGACCACGACCTGCAGTTTTACCATTGCCAGAACCATGACCTCTGCCACGTCTGAAATTATTAGATTTTGAATTTTCGGCAGGTTTTAACTCATGTAAGTTCATTAACCTTTACCTCCCTTAAACTTCTTCCACTTTCACCAAATGACATACCTTAGCAATCATACCTCTGGTGGCTGCATTATCTTTTTGAATTACGCTTGAGTTAAGCTTTCTAAGACCTAATGCTTGAACAACTTTTCTATGATTGGGTTTAGTGGCAATCGTTGATTTCACAAGTGTTATCTTAATGTTTTTATCCATTTGAATTTGCCTCCCCTACCCTAATATTTCTTCTACAGTTTTGCCGCGAAGCCTTGCAACCTGTTCAGGAGTTTTCAATATTTTAAGCCCTTCAATTGTGGCACAAACAGCATTTTTCTTATTGTTAGAGCCTAAAGACTTAGTCATAATATTTCGGATTCCTGCAAGTTCCATTACTGCACGAACAGAACCTCCTGCGATAACTCCGGTACCTTCATCAGCCGGCTTAATAAGAACACTTGCTGCCCCAAACTGACCTATAACTTCGTGATATACGCTGTCAACCGCATTGCGTTCAACATAGATCAAGTTTTTCTTGGCATCTTCTTTGCCCTTTCTAATCGCATCCGGAATTTCAGTTGCTTTTCCAAGCCCGACACCAACATGACCGTTTTGATCGCCTACAACAACTAAAGCTGCAAATCGAAACGTACGACCACCTTTAACAACCTTTGTAACTCTGTTGATTCTTACTACGGTATCTTTTAAATCCAGTGCATTTGCATCTATTTTATTCAACGTGCTTTACCTCCTATCAACTAGAATTGCAATCCGGCTTCGCGCGCAGCATCCGCAAGTGCAGCAACTTTACCATGATAAAGATATCCGCCGCGATCAAACACTACTTTGCTTATACCTGCAGCAACTGCTTTTTTCGCAACAAGTGTACCAACTGCTTTTGCCGCATCAACATTCCCGGTATTATCAAGCTTCAAATCTTTATCAAGCGACGAAGCGGCCACTAGTGTATGTCCTTTATTGTCGTCAATAACTTGAGCATATATATGCTTATTTGACCTGAATACTGCAAGGCGTGGCATTTCGTTAGTACCCGAAATGAAATTGCGCAGCCTGTAATGTCTTTTTAATCTGCTTTCATTACGTGAAACTTTTTTAATCATACTGCTTTCTCACTCCTAACCCGCGTAACCAACTATTTCTTACCGGCTTTACCGGCTTTACGCCTAATAATTTCATTACTGTATTTGACACCTTTTCCTTTATATGGCTCAGGTGGTCTTTTCGCTCTGATTTCAGCGGCATATTGTCCAACTCGCTCTTTATCAATCCCGGTAATCGTGATTTTCGTCTGTCCATCAAGAGTTGAAGTTATACCTTCAGGATCTGTCATTTCAACCGGGTGAGAATATCCGAGAGAAAGTGTAAGTTTATTACCGCTTTTTGCCGCTCTGTAACCAACACCATTGATTTCAAGAGTTTTGCTATAGCCTTCAGTTACTCCAATAATCATATTGTTAATGAGAGTTCTTGTAAGACCGTGCAACGCTTTATGTCTTTTAAGTTCAGACGGACGAGTAACTGTTATAACTGCTCCGTCAATTGCGATGTTCATGTCATCAACCAATTTGCGGTTTAAAGTACCTTTTGGACCTTTAACTGTTATGTTGTTTCCCTCTTTAAGAGCTACCTCAACACCAGCCGGTACATTTATAGGCATTCTACCTATACGTGACATGGTCTGCACCTCCTTAATGTTATATGTTCTAAAATTTTATATCTGAATTACCAAACAAAAGCAATAACTTCCCCGCCAACACCTAATTTGCGTGCTTCTTTATCAGTAACGATTCCTTTGTTTGTTGAAACAATAGCGGTTCCAAGTCCACCAAGAACTTTAGGGATATCATCACAGTTTGCATAAACTCTAAGACCCGGCTTTGATATTCTTTTGATTCCGCCGATAACTTTTTCATTTTTGTCTTTACCATATTTAAGCTTAATGCGCATAGTTTTTTTAACGCCGTCTTCCAAAACTTCATAGCCTGTTACATATCCTTCTTTTGTAAGAATATCAGCTATAGCAACTTTAACTCTTGAAGATGGAACATCAACAGTGTTGTGCTTTGCAACATTAGCATTTCTTATTCTTGTAAGCATATCAGCAATAGGATCTGACATTGACATGATTAAATGCCTCCTTCCTTTTTAAGCAATTTACCAGCTTGCTTTTCTAACGCCCGGAATTTGACCTTTATAAGCCAATTCTCTGAAGCAAATACGGCATACTCCAAACTTCCTTAAAGTAGCATGAGGACGTCCGCAAATTCTGCATCTGATATAAGCTCTTGTTGAAAATTTGGGTGTTCTTTGTTGCTTAACAACCATAGATTTCTTTGCCATCCATTTGACCTCCTACTTCTTAAACGGCATACCGAAAAGTGTAAACAGCTCTTTTGCTTCTAAATCGGTATCTGCTGTAGTAACGAACACTATGTCCATACCACGGATTTTATCAATTTTATCGTATTGGATTTCTGGGAACATAAGCTGTTCTTTAACGCCAAGAGTGTAATTTCCTCTTCCGTCAAATGCTTCTGCTGAAACCCCTCTAAAGTCTCTAACACGAGGCAGAGATACGCTTATCAATCTGTCGATAAAGCTGTACATCCTGTCGCCTCTAAGTGTAACTTTACAACCAACAGCCATACCTGCACGAAGCTTAAACGCTGAAATAGACTTTTTTGCTTTAGTAACGATTGGCTTTTGACCTGAGATAATTGTCATGTCTGATACTGCATTTTCTATAATTTTAGCATTATCTTTAGCTTCACCAAGACCCATGTTTATAACAATTTTCTCAAGTTTTGGCACTGCCATTTTATTTTTATAAGGAAATTTTTCCATCATAGCAGGAACAATTTCTTTCTCATAAAACTCTCTCATTCTGTTCACGAGTTATCCTCCTTATCTTAGTGATAACATCTTAGTCGATAACCTCACCTGTAGACCTAGCGATTCTTTGTTTGATTTTAACGTCTTCGCCTTTGTCTTTAACAGTAGCTATTTTGAAACCAATTTTTGTGGGCTTGCCGTTATGCATGTAAACTACATTTGATGCATGTATTGGCGCTTCCTTTTGAATGATTCCACCTTGTTGTCTTTGTCTGTTAGGCTTTTCGTGCTTTTTGATCATGTTAATGCCTTCAACAACAACTCTATTTCTTTTTCTGTCAACCATTAAAACTTTGCCCTGTTTTTTCTTATCTTTACCGGCGATTACTTTAACGTTGTCGCCTCTTCTTAGTTTTATTTTAAATGCGATCTTAATTTTACGATTAGTAGGCATTTTCTACACCTCCTTATAAAACTTCCGGCGCGAGTGATAATATTTTTGTGAACTGTCTTTCTCTTAATTCTCTTGCGACAGGTCCGAAAATACGAGTTCCTCTTGGGGTTTTATCTTCTTTTATTATAACTGCTGCGTTTTCATCAAAGCGAACATATGAGCCATCTGCCCTGCCAATTGCCTTAACTGTTCTAACGATAACAGCTCTAACCACTTCGCCTTTCTTAACAACGCCGCCTGGCGTTGCATCTTTGACGGAAGCAACTATTACATCGCCAACATGCCCGTATTTGCGTCCGGAACCGCCTAGAACACGTATGCAAAGCAGCTCTTTTGCTCCGGAGTTGTCAGCTGCAACTAATCTTGTTTCTTGTTGAATCATCGAAGCTACCTCCTACTATTTCGCTTTCTCAATTACATCAACAAGTCGCCATCTCTTGTCTTTAGAAATTGGTCTTGTTTCCATAATTTTAACTTTGTCGCCGATTCCACATTCATTTTGCTCATCATGCGCTTTAAACTTAGTGGTTCTTTTAACAATTTTTTTATACAAAGGATGCTTAACGTTTGTTTCAACAGCAACAACAATTGTTTTATCCATCTTGTCACTAACAACTTTACCGACCCTTGTTTTACGCAGGTTACGCTCTAATTTGTTTTCCATACGCCAAACCTCCCTTTCTAATTAATCATACCTTTTTGTTTTTGAGTAATTATTGTTTGAATACGTGCAATATTTCTGCGCACTTCATTTATTCTTGCTGTGTTATCAAGTTGATTGGTTGCATTTTGAAACCTAAGGTTAAAGAGCTCTTTTTTAGCGGAAACCAAATCAACTTGCAGTTCGTCAGCTTTTTTGTCTTTAAGCTCTTCTACATATTTTTTGCTTTTCACTATTTTCCACCATCCATTTCACGATCCACTGCGGCATCTTGCTCCGCTTTGGAAACAACTTTACACTTAAGTGGCAGTTTGTGAGTAGCAAGCCTCAAAGCTTCTCTCGCAACTTCTTCGCTTACGCCGCCAAGTTCGAACATAATACGCCCTGGCTTAACAACAGCTACCCAATACTCCGGAGAACCTTTACCGGAACCCATACGAGTTTCAGCAGGCTTTGCAGTAACAGGTTTATCAGGGAAAATCTTGATCCAAACCTTACCACCACGTCTGATTGACCTTGTCATAGCGATACGCGCTGCTTCTATTTGATTCGAAGTAACCCATGAAGGCTCCATCGCAAGGATACCAAAATCACCGTAAGTAACTCTGTTACCTCTTGTTGCTTTGCCTTTCATGCGCCCTCTGAATTGTTTACGTCTTTTAACTCTTTTAGGCATTAACATTTGCGGCAGCTCCTTCCTTCTTAGCCTTTACCGGGAGGATTTCACCTTTATAAATCCAAGCTTTAACGCCGATTTTACCATACGTCGTAGTAGCCTCTGCAAAACCATAGTCAATGTTTGCTCTGAGCGTTTGAAGCGGAATAGTTCCTTCATGATAATGCTCATCTCTTGCCATTTCAGCACCGCCTAAGCGGCCGGAAACTGCTGTCTTAATTCCCTTTGCGCCTGATTTCATTGTTCTTTGCATAGAAGATTTCATAGCACGGCGGAAAGAAACACGGTTTTCAAGCTGTTTAGCAATATCCTCAGCAACAAGCTGAGCATCAAGCTCAGGACGTTTGATTTCTTCAATATTGATTGTAACTTTAGATTTTGTCATTTTTTGAACATCTTGCGTTAATTTTTGAATTGCTTGACCATTAACACCGATAATATTTCCTGGCTTAGCTGTAAAAATAGTAAGTTTAATTTTTTCAGCTGATCTTGCTATAGTAATCTTTGAAATACCGGCATTATAAAGGTTTTGTTTCAAATACTTACGAAGTTTATCATCTTCAACTAAGTAGTTGGCGAATTCTTTCTCGGCATACCAAATGGAATCCCAGCCTTTATTAATACCAACTCTTAACCCATGCGGGTTTACTTTCTGACCCATCGTCTGCCTCCTATCTTTGATTCAATATTACGGATATATGACTTGTCCTCTTGTTGATTCTGTTTGCCATACCCCTTGCTTTAGGTTTAATACGTTTAAGCGTTGGACCTTGGTTGGCTATTACTTCTTCAACATATAATTTGTTATGATCTATATGCGGCGGATTGTTTACAGCATTTGCTACCGCTGATTTAAGAGCCTTTGCAATAACAGCTGCTGCATATCTCGGCGAATATTCAAGTATTGCCATTGCAGTGTCAACATCTTTGCCTTTAATTTGCTCTAAAACGATTCTTGCTTTAGTATCTGAAACACGTGCATATTTAACATGTGCTTGAGGCCTAAGATCTCTGTTTACTTTGTTACGTTCTTTCTTTATCTGGCTTCTGTGTCCCTTTGCCACAAAAATGCCTCCTTTCAGTCAGGATTCAGGGCTCAGGAGTCAGGATTTAGGGAAACCCTTTATTTATGTTAACGTCCTGATACCACTGATCGTTTATATTTACTTCACTCTTGAACGTTTTTCCGCATCTTTACCATGACCTCTGTAGCTTCTTGTCATAGCGAATTCACCAAGTTTATGACCAACCATGTCTTCTGTTACGTACACAGGAACATGTTTTCTGCCGTCGTGAACTGCTATTGTATGTCCAATCATTTCAGGGAAAATCGTAGAGCGGCGTGACCAAGTTTTAATTACGTTTTTAGTGTTTGCCTCATTCTGCGCTATGACTTTCTTCATTAAATGGTCATCTGCGAATGGACCTTTCTTAAGCGATCTGCTCATCAGACTTCCTCCTTCTATTTGCTTCCACGCTTACGAACAATCATCTTATTAGATGGCTTGTTTTTCTTACGTGTCTTATAACCAAGAGCCGGTTTGCCCCAAGGCGTACTAGGTGCCGGGCGACCGATTGGTGAGCGACCTTCACCACCACCATGAGGGTGATCGTTCGGGTTCATAACAGAACCGCGGACTGTAGGTCTTTTACCTTTGTGGCGATTAACGCCTGCTTTACCTATGTTGATAAGCTCGTGATCAATATTTCCGACTTGACCAATAGTTGCCCTTGAATCAATCGGGAACATTCTCATTTCACCGCTTGGAAGTCTTACTGTTGCATATTTGCCTTCCTTAGCCATAAGTTGAGCCACGTTACCCGCAGAGCGAACTATTTTTGCTCCTCTACCCGGCATCATTTCGATATTATGGATTTCAGATCCTATCGGAATATTTCTCATTGGAAGTGCGTTTCCAATACGAATTTCAGCTTCAGGGCCATTCATAAGGCTGTCGCCTACTTTAAGCCCGTGCGGAGCTATAATATACGCTTTTTCGCCATCTACGTAATGTAGGAGAGCGATATTTGCACTTCTGTTCGGATCATATTCTATCGCTGCAACTTTTGCAGGAATACCGTCTTTGTTACGTTTAAAGTCAATAATTCTATATTTTTTCTTTGCACCGCCGCCATGATGACGAACTGTTATCTTACCCTGATTATTACGCCCTGCGTTTGATTTAATATGAACAACAAGACTTTTTTCAGGAGTTGACTTTGTTATTTCAGCAAAGTCTGATTTTGTCATCTGACGTCTGGAAGGCGTATATGGTTTATATCTTTGAACACCCACTGACTTTCACTCCTTTTGCGGACGCTTTTGATTTAATTTTCCTGCGCCCATTCTTTTCGGATGCATGTTGCTGTACTTAGCATCCATTTTGTCTATTACATACCTTGGAACAATTCTATTTCGTTGCTGGTTTCTTTAAGCTGAACAATAGCCTTTTTCTTAGCAGACGTTCTTCCGAATGTCATACCGCGTCTTCTAACTTTACCGTCAAGGTTCATCGTGTTAACTTTTAAAACTGCTGTTCCTTCAAACATTTTTTCAACAGCTTCTTTAATTTGCGGTTTTGTTGCATCAGGATGAACAAAGAAAGTGTATTTTTTATCAGCCATATCGTTCATTGTTCTTTCGGTTATAACCGGCTTTAATATAACGTCATAATATTTGAGATCTGCCATTTAAGCATACACCTCCTGGATCAAAGAAACTGCTTTCTTTGTGACTACAAACGTATCGTACTTTAATATATCGTATGGATTTAACGTATTTACACAAGCTGTCTCCACATTAGGGATATTTCTTGCTGATAACACAACATTTTTCTCGGAATTATCAAGAACGATAAGTGCCTTGTTGAGTTTCAAGTTTTCCATAACTTTAACCATTTGCTTGGTTTTAACTTCATTAAAGTTTAATTCATTAAGAACTATGATCTTTTCGTTTTCAACCCTTGAAGACAAAGCACATTTAAGAGCAAGTCTTTTAACTTTTCTGTTAAGTTTAAACGAATAGCTTCTTGGTTTAGGGGCAAAAACAACACCGCCGCCTTTCCATTGAGGTGAGCGGATAGAACCTTGTCTTGCACGCCCTGTTCCTTTTTGTCTCCAAGGTTTTCTTCCGCCGCCTCGCACTTCCGCACGAGTTTTAGCAGATTGAGTGCCTTGTCTTTGATTTGCTAAATATTGAAGAATTGCACTATGCAAAACGCTTTCATTCATGGGAACGCCAAAAATGTCATCGTTTAACTCCATTTCTTCGACTTTGCTTCCGTTAATATCATATACAGGAACCTTCGCCATTTATAAATCCTCCTTCCTTCATTAAGAGCTTTATGCCTTTACGCTGTCTTTAATAAATATTATTGTTCCATTGCTTCCCGGCACAGCACCTTTTATAAGAAGCAGATTTTTTTCTGCGTCAGCTCTCACTATTTCAAGATTTTGAACCGTTACTTTTTCGTTACCCATATGACCTGGCATTGCTTTATTTTTCTTAACTTTACCCGGCGTTGTACCTGAACTTAAAGAACCAACACCTCTGTGATATTTGGAACCATGTGACATCGGACCTCTGCTTTGACCATGTCTCTTGATCGCACCTTGGAATCCTTTACCTTTTGAAACACCGCTGACGTCAACACGGTCACCCGCTGCAAAAACATCTGCTTTAATTTCAGTTCCTACTTCAAGTCCATCAATAGATTCAAGTCTTAATTCTTTAAGAACTTTCTTGGGCATTACGCCTGCTTTATCAAAATGTCCTTTTTCCGGTTTGTTGACATGTTTAAGCTTAACATCTAAGAAGCCAACTTGAACTGCTTGATAACCGTCGTTTTCTACTGTTTTGCGCTGCACTACAACGCATGGACCGGCTTCTAAAACCGTTACCGGAACTAAAGTTCCGTTTTCCGCAAAAATTTGCGTCATGCCGATTTTCTTAGCCACAATCGCTTTTTTCATTAAAGCGCACCTCCTAAAAATAGCGGATTATTCTTTTGCCTTTGGCAATGAATAATCATACTTACACTTCACTACATTATTTTAAGTGTTATATCAACACCGTCCGGCAAATCAAGCCTTGTAAGAGCTTCGGCTGTTTTTGCTGTAGGCATTAAAATATCAATAAGTCTTTTATGCGTTCTCATTTCAAATTGTTCACGAGAATCTTTATACTTGTGAACTGCTCTAAGTATTGTGATAATTTCTTTTTTGGTAGGCATGGGTATAGGACCGGAGACTGTTGCTCCCGTCTTTTTTGCTGTTTCTATAATCTGTGCTACCGATTGGTCAATCAGTTTGTGATCATAAGCTTTTAAGCTAATTCTGATTTTTTGACTTGTCATTAAAAGTCGTCCTCCTTAATTATCTCTTTTCGAATTCGCCTTTAGCAAATTCTCCGGTAAGACGAAAAGCACTGTTCAACTTATCCGTGTGTGTCGTGAAAATTCAAACACGTAACTGCTCTAATTCAACATATACTTATGCGCCCTGCTTCAATGAACCGGACTTCTGCTCCGCAAGAACTACCCGACCAAAAATCGGCAACCTCTTACATCATCGCTTTTGCGAAACTTATTTTACACATTCGTAAAAAATTCCACAAGGGGTAGTATACCATGTAAATTAAACCTTTGCAAGCAAATTTTGAAAAATTTTGCAATTTTTCAAAACCTATCCCCAATTGATAAAACATTTCGCACTACAACTATTAAGCTCTTGTAACAACTCCTGAGCGTAAACATCTTGTGCAAATACTAACTGTTTTTGCTGTCCCATTTTGAACAACTCTAATTTTTTTGATATTTGGTCTCCACATTCTGTTAGCACGTCTCGAAATTTGGCTACGAGTAATGCTAAGCCTGTGTCCTGTTTGGATGCCTTTATCGCACATTTCACATCTTGCCATTGCTTTCAACTCCCACATTTATATCTACTGCTATTTTTGGCACAATAGCAACTTTTGCAATTTTATCAAACATTAAAAAAAAATGCAACCCCTAATTTTCATATTTGTGGCTGCATTGGCATATATTTTTAAAAAACTTAAACAAAGGACAAACAATTATGACAAAACCCAAAAGAAAAACACGGCTTAAAAAATCTCAAGCTATAATATTTTTCCTATCACTTTGCTTTATAACCGGAACTATAGCAGGTATTTTTTCCGCATTAACAATGAATGAACAAAACGCACTACGGTCAATAGAGTCAATAGTTAACTATATAAACCGCATAAACTTAGGTGAGACAAGCCCTCCTATAATTATATTTGTAGACAGCTTAATTAAGCACGGAACTACAGCTCTTTTAATTTGGGTGCTCGCACTTATTAAATTCGGTGGGCTTATTATACTGCCGGCATTCATGCTAACAGGCGCACGATATGGTTTCTCAACTGCGCTGCTGATTAAAACATTCGGATTCAGAGGGCTGATTTATGCCGCCTTTATATACCTGCCTCAAGCTATGATTTTAATTCCCTGTTATTTTTTGCTCTCTTACTGCGGAATAAATTTTTCCCTAACATCTATAACAAAAAATGGAAAATTCTACTCCGAAATAAAAAACTACGCCTTTAAGCTGTTGATAGCTTTATTATTGATAATGCTTGTGAGCGGGCTTGATGTTCTTATCTTGAACTTTGTGGAGGGTAGGCTGATGTGATAGGCTTGTAAATAATAAGCAATGATGCCTTCCTAAGTATGATAAATCTTTACTGTGTTGGTAATTTGTTCTAGCTACCAACGATGCGGGGGTAAGCAGCTTAAGAAGGCACCTATATAAACAGCAAGCTCGGACAAGAGCTGCCGATACTGATATTATATTAAGCAATGTGTACAAGTGTGAAGGTTTGTTCGATAAATTTGTACAAGTTACTTGAAATATATCCTAGAGCGTGTGAGCACAAGCTGAAACATGAAAGAGGCGGTCTTTCGACCGCTCATTTCTCAATCATTTCTTTATCCCTAAAACAAACCGCAAAATTCCGCCTATAAATTTCGGTACTTTGATAACAGTAAAGCGCATAAAGTCCACCTCCGTCTCGAAGAAGCAGTGTAAAAACCAGTGCTCAATAAGCAACGAACTACATCAGCACATAAACATAATCCAATATCCAAGTGCAACTATAAGCGTTGCTAATATAAATCCCCACCCCGGAATAACCAACACTAAGAGCATTCCTGCGCCCATTGACATGAGCACTATGCCTAGCATTCTCCTTATAAAATACATGCGAAACATATAAAACACTCCTTCTCTTGGGGGCTAATTAGACCTATGTAACAGATTGTATTACATCATACTACTCCAAAGCTTGCTAAAATGTGCTTGTCATGGTATTATATTTACTAAATTAAATATTGTGAGGCGATAATTTCATGTTAGAAAAACTCATAAATAAATATCCGATAATTGAAAAAATGACCAAAGAAGAAGAAATTGTCTGGGTTAATCCAAATTGTGACAATAAAATTTCCACCAATATTACTCTGTCTGAAATTGAAGATGTGTCAGAAAGACTTAATCGCTTTGCGCCATATATAAAAAAAGTTTTCAAAGAAACATCAAAATCAGGCGGCATAATTGAATCTCCGCTTAAAGAAATATCTCAAATGAAGGCATATATGGAAGAAATTGCAGGTGAAAGTCTTAAGGGTCGCTTGATGCTTAAATGTGATAATAACCTACCAATTTCCGGATCAATAAAGGCCAGAGGCGGCATATATGAAGTTCTTTGGTTTGCCGAGAAAGTCGCTATGGAAAATGGAATGCTTAAAAAGGAAGATGATTATGCATGTCTTGAGAATGATAAGTTTAAGGAGCTTTTTTCTAAATATTCTATAGTAGTTGGTTCTACAGGCAACTTAGGGTTAAGCATAGGGGTTATGGGCGCTAAGCTTGGTTTTCGTGTTGTAGTTCATATGTCGATTGATGCCAGTCAATGGAAGAAGGATTTACTGCGTGAAAGAGGAGCTGAAGTTGTTGAGCATACAGGGAATTACAGCGAAGCTGTAGCAGTAGGCCGTAAACAGGCACAAGAAGATGAAAACAGCCACTTTGTCGATGATGAAAATTCAAGAGTTTTGTTTTTAGGCTATGCCGTTACCGGGTTAAGAATGAAAGAACAGCTTGATAGTCAAGGCATAGTTGTTGATAAAAATCACCCTCTGTTTGTTTATTTACCCTGCGGCGTTGGTTCTGCCCCTGGCGGCGTGGCATATGGGCTTAAACATATGTATGGTGAGAACGTACATTGTTTCTTTGCTGAACCGGTAAAAGCCCCTTGTGTGTTTTTAGGGGTTCTAACAGGACTTCATGATGAAATATCTGTGCATGATATCGGGCTTGATGGAAAAACTATCGCAGATGGGCTTGCTGTAAGCCGTGCTTCGGGTCTCGTTGGCAGCCTTATGGGCAATTTAATCGACGGGTTTTTCACAGTTGAAGACAGTAAGATGGAACATCTGGTCGGTAAGCTTTACAGCAAGGAAAGCATTTTTGTAGAGCCATCAGCAGCTTCCGGCTTCCCGGGCTACTCAGCGCTACAGTTGAACAAAGAGTATATCAAGAAATTCTCAAATGAAGCAATGGAAAATTCAACACATATCGCATGGGCAACAGGCGGAGGAATGGTTCCGCAAGATGTTCGTGAAAAATATATTTAGGAAAGATAATTTAGGTGATTTATATGACTAAGAGAACTATCAAAATCGATGAAGAAAAATGTGTAGGCTGTGGTTTATGTGCTAATGCATGTAAAGAAGGAGCAATCGGGATGGTTGACGGCAAAGCAAAGCTTTTGCGTGCTGACCATTGTGACGGATTAGGGAATTGCCTGCCCGCCTGCCCTGTGGAAGCAATTTCTTTTGAAAGCGATTCACCGCTGTTAACAGAAGAATCTACAATTGAAGCGAGTGCCTATCAATGGCCTTTAAAAATAAAGCTCGTTTCGCCAAATGCACCGTTTTTTAACGGAGCTGACTTGCTCGTTGCGGCTGATTGTACAGCATTTGCACATCCTGACTTTCAAAATGATTGGATGAAAGATAAAATAACGATTATCGGCTGCCCTAAGCTTGACGGCGGGGATTATTCTAAAAAATTATCGGAAATTCTTAAACAGAATGATATAAATTCAGTTACCGCTGCCCGCATGGAAGTTCCATGCTGCGGAGGCATTGAGAGCTCTGTTAAAGCTGCTCTTGGAAACTGCGGCAAGCTTATCTCTTCAAGAGTTGTTACGATTTCGACTGATGGAAAAATTGAGAGTGTTGTGTAATTTGTTTGTCAAAGCATGAACAAGGAGGAACTTTATGACAGAATTGACGTCCATGCAAAACATAGGCAAAGAACTTGAAAAAAAGCTCAAATTCATTGGTATTAACTCAGCAGAAGAGCTAATCAAGACCGGGAGCAAGGAAGCCTTCTTTCAATTAAAATTCCACTATCCAAATGTATGCCTGGTACATCTGTATGCGCTTCAAGGAGCGATTGAGAACATTGAATACAACCAAATTCCTGATGAAATCAAGCATGATTTAAAATGTTTTAATGACGGTTTAAAGGATTAATACATATGACGAAACCAGACACAAGGCGTATACAACTTGCAAATAAAAAATCCGGTCTGTTTGGTAAGTTCAATAAAGGTAATCTTGCTAAGCTTATATTCCCAAAACTTGCAACTATGGCGATAAACTTTGTGAGTATTGGTCCTAGGGTAATACTCCGTTCTGCTTTTCAAATACTTAGAACAAATATCTGGACAAGGCTTATATCGACTGTTTTTCTTATTTCGTTCGACCTGTATAACTTTGCAAGAAAAAGGATCTCGAAAAAACAGCTGATTATCAACCTAATTCTTGCCGCATCTCTTCTTATCGGCGGCAGTGCCGGTTGGGTTTTTGGTACAAACAGCGTTTCTTCTATCGTGGCGGAAAATACAGTTATCTGGATTATAGCAGGGATTGCGGGTGCGGGAATATTAAGTTCTGTTTTCGATGCAATCTGCCGCAAATTGCTTGGAAGATTTTTACAAAGCGATGTTGAAGACATGCTTGATATAATTAATGAAGAGTTTGAGTGTATTACGACCGAATACGCTCTTGATGATAATCAGTTAAATGCAATTGCTGATAAAATTAGCATAAGCGACAAAACATGTCTTAACTGTTTTTGTAAAGCCGATAAAAAGAAATATGCTAGAGAGATTCTTATGCCGTATTTCCAAAAAGTCGATCAAGAATCGTAAAGATGAGCCTTAGAGCCTTATCCAAACAACCAAATAGTTATAAAAAGAGATGCGACTACCCCTGCAAGATTAGCCAAAAGCGCACCATGCAGCGTGTAGCGCATTTTTGTTATTCCTATGCTCATAAAGTAGACGCTTAACGTGTACACAACTGTCTCCGTACTGCTCATCATTATCGACACAAACCGACCTATAAATGAATCCGGTCCGTAATTTTTAAATATATCAAGCAGCAGACCGGTCGAGGCTGACGAAGACACGAGACGCATTGCCGTGAGCGGCAAAGCTTCCGCCGGAAACCCTAGCCTGCTTAAAAGCGGAGCAAAAAAACCTGTTAAAAGATCAAGTGCCCCGGATGCACGTATTACGCCAACGCTTACAATAAGCCCTAAAATCGTTGGAGCTATATTTACAACCGTTCCAAATCCTCCCTTTGCACCCTCTATAAATGTTTGATAAACATCAACCCTTTTTGCATAACCGCATATTAATATGATGGCAAACGTAAGAGGGATCATAAGATTTGACAATAAAATCATAAAACTCATCGCTCAAACACCTCCATAATTTTTGCAAAAGCCACTCCTATAACAGTTGATATTATTGTCGCAAGTATTCCCGGGAAAATAATTTCTGCCGGATTGACGGAGTTATATTCAGCCCTAAATGCAATTATATTGATCGTTACAATCTGAAGCGAAGACAGGTTTATTATCAAAAACGTACACATCGACCGGCTTGCTGTATCTTTTTTCTTGTTAACTTTTTGCATCTCTTCCATAGCGAGAAGCCCGGCAGGTGTCGCTGCCCATCCAAGCCCTAAAACATTCGCCATCATGTTTGTTGATATATAGTTAAGTGCCTTCATGTTCCGGCGCAAATCAGGAAATAAAAACACTAAAAGCGGCATCATCTTTCTAGATAAATAATCTATAAGCCCTGATTTTTCGGCGATCTTCATAAGCCCCATCCACATAGATATTATCCCGAGCATAGTTATCATAAGTGACACAGCATCTCTTGAAGAATCTATTATGGCACTAGAAACTTCTTCCATCGTACCGTTAAATGCTGCTACTGCTATTCCTATTAATATCATACCGCCCCAAATGTAGTTGAGCATGTGTCTCCCCTTCCGGCAACATCTTTATATCAGCCTATCATCTAAATTTACAAGTTTGGTATTATTTAAACTTTATGATGCTTGTTATGTCAGCTTTACGAAGACATCCTGTTAACAAAATGAATACTAAATAAGTGACAACAAGAAATAATATTGAAACTGCAAGCCCAAGTGTTTCGCCAATCAAAGGCGTTACTACCCTATCTTCTAAAAGCTTAACCGCAACAGATGCCATGACCGCCGCAAACACCGGCTTTATGAACCAGTTTTTAAATTCAAACTCTAGCTTTACCATTTCGCTAAGCTTATTGATTTCAAGCCCGCAAGTAATAATAAGACTTACAAACCACCCCAAAATAAAGGCGTTTACACCGTACTGCGGAACTAAAAAATAAACAAAACCTATATTTATAACAGAAGATATAAGGCTGTTTCTAAATATAAAAACTTGGCAGCCAAGACCGTTTAATATACCCGCTAATACAACTTGCATGTAAAGAAATGGGGACATTATACCTAGCAAAATAAGCATTTCGCTTATATCCTGGTTATAAATAACCGACCCAAGTTCATACGAAAACGTTACAAAAACCGCTGATGCACAAAAGCCAATTATTGACGAAAATAACATTGAGCGTGATGCTGTATGTTTTATCCGATTAAAGTTTTTTATAGCAGTCGCCTCTGAAACTGCCGGTATAAGAGATATAGCAAGTGATGTTAAAAAAGCTGACGGAAAGTAAATAAGAGGCATTGCCATCCCGCTGATTTGACCAAAAGTGCTCATAGCTTCGGAAGTTGTCATCCCATATAGTTCTAGCCGCCTTGGGATGAGGAAGTTTTCAAACGTTCCAAGCAAAGAACCTATCACCCTGGTTGAAGTTAAGGGTAAAGCCATCCCGCATAGAAGCATAAGTGATTTACTAAACGACATCGAAGGTCTTTTGAAAATCGCCGTCTTAGTTTTCTTGTGTCGGTTGTATGCAGTGATAATGAAAAAGAGTGAAGCAGCTTCTTCCGCAACGATACCGATAACAGCCAAGGCAGCAGCATATTCAAGACCTAGCGGAATAAAGAACCCCGCAAGAACAAAAACAACTGCCATACGAACCGTTTGTTCAAAAACTTGGTTTATCGCCGGTATCATAGTCTCTTGAAGCCCAAAGAAATAGCCCCGAAGGCAAGATCCAAAGGCCATGAAAGGTATAGCCGCTGATAAAATTTGAATCGGCATTGCCGCACGCTGATCTTGAAAAATCGACATTGCAATAGGCTCAGCAAATACATACAAAGTAATACTGATTGCAATCCCAATTGATGTTGTTATCGTAACAGCTTGCCACAAAAACCGTTTTATGTTGCCATACTCACCTTTTGCGTTTTCCTGTGCTGTAAGCTTTGAAATTGTAGTTGTGAAACCAGAGCATGATATGCTCCATGCAAGGGCATAAACCGGCATAATAAGCTGATAAAGCCCCATCCCTTCTGCGCCTATAGCATTTGAAAGAAATATGCGATAGACAAACCCTAATAATCGGGTTATAATTCCTGCAACGGTCAAAATAATTGCTCCGTTGATTATGCTTTTTTTTGACATGAGTATATTTACTCCTTGCGACATGCTTTGTAAAATCTATTCTAGTGAAAGTGCGTTTATTCATGAAAATTCATGTTTGTTCAAATGAGGTTATTGTATGAAAATTCTACTGACTACACTAAATGCAAAGTTCATACACTCATCACTTGCGCTAAGAAACATAAAGGATTTCGCAGGTGAGTATTCTGAAAATGTTACGCTTTCAGAATTTACAATAAACCAAACCGAAAACTTCATCCTGTCAGAGATATTTAAGCAAAAGCCTGATATCATAGGCTTTTCATGCTATATCTGGAACATAAAACAGGTTCTTAGCTTAGTCAGCTCTATCAAGAAAATAATGACAGATGTAAAAATAATTCTTGGCGGTCCTGAAGTTAGCTATGAATTTGAGCCGATTTTAAGGGACTACCCTGTCGATGTGATTGTAATTGGCGAAGGTGAAATGGCTTTTTACAACTTGCTTAAGCATTATGTAAATAGTGAGATTGGGCTGGCTGATATTAGTGGTATAGCATATATGACAAATGAAGGAAACATTATAAGTTCAATTGGCGAAATTCTAGAACTTAATGCAATTCCTTTTGCCTATGAAGGTGGATTTTCTGAATTAGAAAACAAAATAATCTACTATGAAAGCTCAAGAGGCTGTCCATATAGTTGCGGCTACTGCCTTTCGGGTTCAAGCAGCAATGTTAGATATTTAAACTCAGAAAGAGTTTTCAGCGACTTAACTCGCTTCCTAAATTCAAAAGTGAGCCAAGTCAAATTCATTGATAGAACTTTTAATTCAAACAAGTACCACGCAATGAATATTTGGGAATTTTTAATTAAAAACGACAACAAAATAACAAACTTCCATTTCGAAATTTGTGCAGATTTGCTTAATTTTGATGAAATTGCGATATTAAAAAAGGCGAGAAAAGGTCTGTTTCAGTTTGAAATAGGAATTCAGTCAACTAATGCACAATCGCTTAAAGAAATCGGTAGAATAACTAATCTTGATAAAATATATGAAAACGTTCGCTTAATTAAAGAACTGGGAACTATTCATCAGCATTTAGATTTAATAGCAGGGCTTCCATATGAAGATTATCTCTCATTCAAAAAATCATTTAACGAAGTGTTTGCTGTCTCCCCTGAGATGCTTCAGCTTGGATTTTTAAAAATTCTTAAAGGCTCAAAAATACGTGAAGCTGCACCTAAGCACGGAATTATCTTTAAAGATAATGCTGACTATGAAGTGCTTACTACCTCTTGGCTTACATACAGCGAAATTTTGCAGCTCAAAAGCATTGAGCATGTTTTAGAACTCTTTTATAATTCCGGTCAGTTTGGTAGCAGCATTAAATACCTGATTTCTTTCTTTGACAGCCCATTTGAGTTTTTTGAAAGGATTGCGGAATACTGGAATGAAATGGAATATCATGGCATTTCACACAGCAAAATAAATCTTTACATTAAAATATATGATTTTGCAATTTCATTTTTAAACATCGACGAAACTAAAATTATCAAAGAACTGCTGTTGTTTGACTTGCTCTCGAATGAGAAACTAAAATCCCTTCCCGATGGACTGCCTTTTGGTAAAGAAGAAAACAAAGAATTTGTCCGTGATTTTTATAATAACAGTGAAAATATTAAGAAGTATTTTGGCGAAGAGGCTTTGTTGATACCCGTAAAGCAAATTGTAAGAAGGAGTAATCTTGTATGGTTCGAAAATAATGTTTTAGGGTTTTTGACGGATGAGAAAATTAAGACACACGGATGTTACGTGATTTTTAACTATATGACAGATGAAATTGTAGTTAATCAACTATAAAATGCGTTGGGAGAAATTACAATGAACAAAATAAATGAAATTCTAAACCTCCTAAACCTCCTAGATGAGCATTACCCGCATGATGGAAAATGTTTTTTGAATTACAATGAAGACTGGCAGCTTTTGATAGCCACAATTCTATCAGCACAATGTACCGATGCACGTGTAAATTTAGTAACTGAGCAGCTTTTTAAGAAATATCATAGCATTGAGAGTTTTGCATCAGTTAATATTTCTGAGCTTGAAAGCGATATAAAATCAACAGGATTTTATCATAATAAAGCCAAAAATATAATTTTATGCGCTCAAAGGCTGCTTGAAGTTTACGGTGGAAAAATGCCATCAGATATTGAAGAGCTTACATCTCTTGCAGGTGTAGGCAGGAAAACAGCAAATGTTATAAGAGGGCATATTTTTTCAATACCAAGCATCGTTGTAGATACCCATGTTAAGCGTGTTTCGTATAGGCTAGGGCTGACAAATACCATCGACCCCGAAAAGGCAGAATTTCAACTGATGGAAATTTTACCAAAGGAATCCTGGATAAAATACAATCAACAAGTTATATCTCATGGACGTGAAATTTGTACAGCCAAGCGTGCCGGATGCGAAGAATGCTTCCTGAAAGAAATTTGTGAAAAGAAAATAGAAAACAGTACATAAAAAATTTTTAATGTAAGTAATTTCCGCTGTAATAATTAATCGGATTTTGTTTTTGGGTAATAATGTAGTAAGACAGGTATCGTCCACTTCATCATGTAATTTAGAAATTGTGGAATTTGAGCCTGCCTGCGAGGTGCTTACCCATGAGAAACCCAAATATAGAAAACAGTGATAAAAGCGAAATATCCCCTGTTAAATCCGCAATAGTAGGATCTGTAACAGGTATTGTAAACGGTTTGTTCGGATCCGGCGGCGGTGCGATTTTTATTCCGCTGTCTAAAAAATTTTTGAAACTTTCCGTCCATACCGCCCATGCTACCGCCGTAGCTATCATATTACCTTTGTCAATTACAAGCTCGTTTGTTTATTTACGGGGAAATGAAGTTGACTGGAAAATGCTGATTTTTATATGTATAGGGGGCGTAGCAGGCGGTATAGTCGGCGCAAAACTTCTAACAAAAATACCAAAAAAGTGGCTAAAACGACTGTTTGGGCTTTTTATGATAGCCGCCGCAGTTAAGATGCTGATATGATGTGGTTTATAATTATTGGGCTAATCTGTGGGATTGTTACAGGAATGGGGATCGGCGGCGGAACGCTTCTTATACCTGCTCTTACTATGTTTTTTGGAGTTAGTCAGCTTACGGCACAAAGCATCAACTTGATGTATTATATACCAACAGGAACAGTTGCGCTTATAATTCATATTAAAAACAAAAGCATTGAACGAAAATATATTTGGATTCTTATTTTCTTTGGTGTAGCTTTCGCCATTGCCGGTTCTTTATTTGCGTCAAAAATCGAAGAAAATATGCTGAGAAGGATCTTTGGCGGATTTTTGTTAGTCATGGGAATTAATGAGTTGAGAGACAAAGAAAAGGGAATAAGCAGTAAGGAATAGGTAACATGGTCAGTTATTCACTATTACCTATTCACTTATTACCTATAAAAATTAAGTGGGGTATAGTATGATAAATTATGAACAAAAAGGCGATACAGTTGTTGTTAACGGTTTGAATGATTTTAACATAGAACAAACGCTTGAATGCGGGCAATGTTTTAGATTCTTCAAAGTGGGTGAACTTAGTTATTTGATAGTTGCGCTTGGTCGGATTATAAATGTATCTCAAGCAGGAAACATGATAACGTTTTCGCCTATGACTGTTCCAGACTTTGAAAACATCTGGGTCAGATATTTTGACCTCGACAAAAATTATTCCGAAATTAAAGAGCGGCTATGCAAAAACGACCCGATTATGCAAGAAGCGATTGCTTTTGCCGATGGGATAAGAATACTTAACCAAGAACCGCTTGAATGTCTTGTTACATTCATTATATCTCAAAACAAACAAATACCACATATAAAGCAGATAGTCAATAATATGTCCGCTGATTATGGAGAAAAAATAGGCGAACACTTTGCATTTCCAACATTAGATAAGCTAAGCTCTTGCAATACGGAAGATTTTATTAGAATAAAAGCAGGATTTAGGGCAAAATACATATATGATGCAGCTCAAAAAATTTCATCTCGTTTTATTGATATGGAAGAGCTGACTAAAATGAATACAGAAAAAGTAAAGGAGTCGCTTATGATGATCAAAGGAGTCGGTCCTAAAGTTGCTGACTGCACTATGCTTTTTTCATTCGAACGCAGGGAAGTTTTCCCTGTAGATGTTTGGGTTAAGCGTGTTATGTCACATCTATATCTCGGCGAACAAGATGTTCCGCTTAAAGAAATTCACGAATTTGCTAAAGATAAGTTCGGAAATTATGCAGGATATGCGCAACAATATTTGTTTCATTACGCAAGAGCTAAAAAAATAGGATCAATATCCTCAAAATTTACTCCAAGTTTAAGGAAATAACTTACTGAAATATTAGAATCTCAATTTAAGTAGTCAAATACTGTTTTTCGTGTTTTTTCGAGGCTTTTCAGCACTTATAGGGTTGACATATATTCCCTAATTTGCTATAGTGATTCACTACCCTTGCAATACAATGAACAACCGTGTTGTTCATTGTATTGCAAGGGTAAACATAAAAATAATTTGGCTTAAAAACTACTGCAATTAAATGAAATAAATAGCTTTTTAAGCTAAAAACCAGGAGGATGTAAAATGAAAAAAACATTAGCATTAATACTATCATTCGTTTTGTTGATCAGTTTATTATCAGGCTGTGCTGACGATACTGCACCTGTAACAGGCGGCGGAACTACTGGCGGTACAGTAGCAGGAAGCAACGGCGGCGGCGAAGAAGTCACATTTACAGGCGACCCAATTTACTTTGCAATGCATCATCCGGCAACTGGAGACGCTGCGGAATATGGTTTACACTACCTTATCGCATCTCAAATAGCTATGGACAGAGTTAACTCAAGAGGCGGCGTACTTGGTCGTGAGCTTAGAATCATTCCTTATGACACAGTAAACAGACCTCAAGATAATGCAGATATCGCACGCCTTGTTGTTGCGAATCCACGTTATTTAATCGCTCTTGGTGACTATGCTTCATCAGGCGTTTTAGCTTCACTTCCTATCTATGAAGAAGCTGGTATGGTTGTATTTACACCAAGTGCTTCAGGTCCAATCATTGGTCAATCAAGCCCATTTGCATTCCAAATGTTCGGTCTTCAAACAGACGATGCTCCTTTTGCAGCAAGAGAAATTTTACAAGGTTATCTTGGTGCAGAACGTGTAGGCGTTATCCACTTCAACACAGACTGGGGCTTCATGGCTCTTGAAAACTTCCAACGTGAAGCAGACCGCATTGGTCTTGAGCTAACAAATATTGAACCAATCAACACGGGCGAAGTTGACTTCCGTGCAATTTTATCAAACATTCGTCAAAATGATCCTGATGCTATCTACATCATGGCTAACTACTCTGAAGTAGCAGGTATCGTTAATCAAATAACTCAAATGGGTTGGGATGTTCAGGTTGTTCCTTCAAAAACAGCTATCACAGGTTCTTTGATTGAAATGCTTGGTGAAGATTTAGCAGAAGGCTTAATAACAAACTTAGCGTTCGTTGTTCGCCCTGGTGACACGTATATGATAGAATATACTGCTGAATTTGAAAGACGTGCAGGAGTTCCAACAACTTACTGGAGCTACTTGGTTTATGACACTATCATGGGTATCGTTGATGCGATTGAACGTCTAGGTGAAGAAAACTTAAGCCGTGAAGCAATGGTAGATGCTCTTATGGAAACTAACAAATATGGTCTTCTTGGTCAATGGGAATTTAATGAACACGGTCAAGTTCACCGCAGATATTACATCATGCGCTTTGAAAGCGGCAGTTGGGTTCAAGTTTCTGACTTTGATGAAAATTATAATATAATCATTTTAGATCGTTAATCAAGTCTTTTTAGATCTTAAACCTTAGATCGTAGACCTTTTACATTGACGATATTTAAGTGCGAAACTACTACAGAGCCTGTTTAATTACAGGCTCTTAGTGGTAGCGCACTTTCTCTAAAGAGGAAGGTGACACATTAGACATGACAGCAGCTTTCATATTTGAGCAGTTAATCAATGGGCTAAGCCAAGGCTCAATTTTTGCGCTTTTTGCTATCGGATATGCATTAATTGTCGGCGTCGTTGGAATGGCAACACTTTGCCATGGCGAAGTCATTATGATTGGAGGGTTCATGGCGTTTTTTACTATAAGCCTATCGTGGATTCCCACTAATATTATAGTGATGGCTCTTATTTGTTTCATCGTGCCTGCACTTGTAGGCATTGTTATACACATTATTTGCTATGAAAAATTCTTAGACTCGCCGCGGCATATTTCGCTAGTGTGTACTATAGGTATGAGTATCTTACTTATAAATTTAGCTCAAATTGTTTTTGGCACACAAACTCAAGGGGTTCGTACAAACCAAGTGATTCAGCCTCGTTCATTTGAAGTTTTTGGTGTTTTTATAGGCATGATTGAGATTACCATTTTTATAGTAGTTATTGTGCTTTGTATCTTACTTGCGCTCTTTTTGAACAAAACTAAATACGGTGTTGTTTTAAAAGCTGTAAGCCAAAACCGTAAAGCTGCAGCTCTTATGGGCGTAAATGTTAAAAGAGCAACTATGGTCGGAAGCTTACTCGGCTGCGGTATCGCAGGTATCGGCGGTATGTTATTTGCGCTTTATTACAGCAGCATTTCCCCGCTTATCGGACCTCCGGTTATGATTCGTGCGTTTTCGGCTACCGTTTTAGGCGGAATGTCAGATATATCTATGTCTGCACTCGGCGGTATCGTCATCGGCGTCATGGAAAACTTTGGTATTGCCTTTGCAGGTTCTGCAATGCGTGATATTTTCGCATTTATGTTCCTCATTTTAGTGCTTTTGTTCTTACCCGAAGGGTTAAGATTGGGAGGAGGACGCAGACGTGGAAGGTGATGTCAAAAGCAGAATCACAAAAAAGAGCCTTAAATTATCAAAACGAAACTTAATAATTGCTGTTGCTGTGTTTATCCTCTTGTTGATTATGCCGCAGTTTCTTTCAGCCTATTTAAACGGCGTTGCAGTTAGAGTTATGATCTATATACTTCTTGTTGCTTCGATGAACATTGTAAACGGCTATACAGGTCAGTTTACTGTAGGTCAAATGGGCTTTGCAAATGTTGGCGCATATGTCACAGCAATAATGATGACTAATTACGAAATATCTTTTTGGATTGCTGTTGTAGTCTCAGGATTAGCGGCAAGCTTAATGGGTGCTTTAGTATCTTACCCTGCTCGTAAATTATCCGGTCTGTATCTGGCAGCAGTTACTTTAGGCTTTTCAGAAATACTTAGAGTTATAGCATTAAACTGGATTAGCGTAACCGGGGGTGCAATGGGTATAGCAGGTATACCTGTTCCGGAAATTTTTGGATTTAGACTAAGCACTCCCCTTTCAACATTCTATATGGTATTTGCATTTATCGTAATTATGCTTATTTGTAACTATTGCGTAATAAGCTCAAAAGTCGGACGTGCTTGGATATCTATACGTGAAAATGAAGAAGCGGCAAAAAGCCTTGGTATAAACACTTACCGCTATAAATCTTTAGGCTTTATTTACGGAGGCTTCTGGGCAGGTATCGCCGGTGCGGTAATGGCAGTATTTTATCGTTTTATCGACTCAAACATGTTCTCAATGGCAGATAACTTTGATGTACTTGCAATGATGATTATCGGTGGCCAAGGTACGTTATTCGGACCTATCGTTGGCTCGACGCTTGTTATTGGGTCTCTTGAGGCGTTCCGTTTTACAGCTGCCTACCGAGGTATTATATTCGGCGGTGTTATCATCTTTATGATGTGGGTTCGCCCTCAAGGTATACTTGGAAAAAGCACAAAAGACGGACCTATTAAAATGTTTTATAATAAATTAGTCAGCCGCTCCAAAGCCAACCGGAAAGGAGGTACTGCCTAATGTCTGTAATTATGGAATCAAAAAATGTTTCAAAGCAATTTGGAGGTCTTCGTGCAGTTGACAACGTATCAACGCAAGTGCCTGAAGGTTCGATTTTTGGAATTATAGGGCCAAACGGCGCAGGAAAAACAACTTACTTGAACCTGTTAAGCGGTGCACATTCTACAACTTCAGGCGAGTTCATTTTCTGCGGCGAAAATATAACAGGAAATTCAGTCCACAAAAACGCTAAAAAAGGAATTGCCAGAACATTCCAGCAAATTCAGTTGTTTGATAGTATGACAGTGCTTGACAACGTTATCGTCGGCTTCCATAAACATGAAAAGTCAAATATGGCAGATGCTATTTTCAGGACAAAACGCTATTGGCGAGAAGAAGTCGAAATACGCCAAAAAGGTATTGAACTTTTAGAACGTCTTGAAATGGCTGAATATATCGACCAAATTGCTTCTAACCTTTCATATGGTATGCAGCGTAAAGTTGAAATTGCGAGAGCTCTTGCAACAAGCCCTAAACTTCTTTTGCTTGACGAGCCTGCCGCAGGTATGAATGCAAATGAAACATACACCTTACTTGAGTTTATCAAGTTTATTAGAACCAAAGGATATACAATTATAGTAATCGAGCATGATATTAAGTTCATATTAAATCTTTGCGATGAAATAATGGTCTTAAACTTTGGACAAAAAATAGCACAAGGAACACCTTCTGAAATAAGAGATAACAAGGCTGTTATTGAAGCTTATTTTGGAACAGGTCGAGTTGCAAAACATATGGGGGTGGCTAAGGATGAATAGTAATAATGCAAACCCCGGTATTATGCTAGAAATTGAAAATCTTGAAGTAAGCTACGGTAACATACAGGCAGTAAAAGGGATCTCGCTGAAAGTACCGGAAAATAAAATAGTTACGCTAATAGGTTCTAATGGTGCCGGAAAATCAACAACTCTTTCAGCAATAAGCGGAGTTGTTAAGAAAAAAAGCGGCAAAGTCAAGTTTTTGGGCGAAGACATTACTAACGTAAAAGCTCATAAGATCGTAGGACGCGGGCTTGTACAAGTTCCCGAGGGAAGGCTTGTATTCCCAAGGCTTTCTATCAAAGATAATTTGATAATGGGCAGCTTTTCTCAAAAAATGTCAAAAACTAAGCTAAATGAGCTTATAGAAAAACAGTTTGACCTGTTTCCACGATTAAAAGAACGCCAAAAGCAAGCCGCCGGAACTTTATCAGGAGGCGAGCAGCAAATGCTTGCGGTAAGCCGGGCGTTAATGTCAGAACCAAAACTCGTTATGCTTGATGAACCAAGCATGGGTCTTGCGCCTATGATTATCGACGAAATTTTTGAGCTGTTGATTAGACTTAAAGAAGAAGGCTCAACGATACTCGTTATCGAACAAAATGCAAATATAGCACTCTCTGTTGCTGACTACGCCTATGCGCTTGATCTTGGAGAAATTATCCTGGAAGGCACAGGCGAAGAGCTTCTTAGCAACGAAGATGTAAAAAAAGCTTACTTGGGATGATGATTAACATGAATCAACAACTTGAACAATTGATAAAAGAAGCTGTGGGTAACGCTAACACAGAACGTAAATGCAAAATAGAACATCATGCAACACTTTTTGCACTTCTTACCCGTGCAGCAATTGAATCAAAAGGTGACGAAGGCAAAGATGCTATAGTTAAAGCAATCACTCTGTACGCTGAAGAGCGTGGCGCACGAATGGCAGAGACTGCTCTTAAACATGGCGATGAACCGGACATCGCGAACTTTGTTGCTTACGGCGAATGGGTCGCTGAACCAGGCGAAAAGGATGATATTATTGAACAGCGATTGCCTTCTTTCGTAACCCATACACTTTTATGTCCGTGGTTTGAATCATGGAAAAAGCATAATCTCCTTGATTTTGGAAGATACTACTGTTTAACAGTTGATGATGCGCTTTACCGTGGGTTTGGCCCCGCTAACGTATGCACTGTTCATTCAACGTTAGCATGGGGTGGAGACAAATGCTGCTTTGATTGGAACAAGCCTATGAGCGACGATGATTTTGCAAGACTCAAAAACAAACAAGAGGAACTCGGGTTATCTTTAAAGAAGGATTTTAGCTTCCATACTGCACATCTTTTGAATACTTTATCAGAATACTTGTTTAACAAATATTCGAACGAAGGCGTGGATATAGTAGGTCGTGCACTTAAAGAATTTACTGAATTGTTTGGTGGGGATTATCTTATATCATTGACCGGACAATATTAAAATTTATACTCGTATCCTCTCAAAACAGTAGCAGAAAAACGCAGAATTTTTTTCGCTAGACTAGGAAAAAGGTTCTTAGCGTACCCGAAGGTACGGTAAGGTTCTTTTTACGACGAATAGCGGAAAAAAGACAAGTTTTTGTTACTGTTTTGAGGGGATACGAGTATATGGCATTATAAAAATAAAAACGCAGCTATAGTTTTTACTACGCTGCGTTTTTTGTATTTGTAGAAAGAAAAAACCAACAAAATGCTAACTCCCAAAGTCCTGCAATGCACTCATAAGGTTTTCTATACCATAAATGTAAATCCCTCTTTCAAGTCTTGATACTTCATCCGCACAAAGCCCTGCTATAGATGTGCTTGTGACTTCTTTTAAAAGCCCGCCGTGAATTGCATCTTCATAGTAGACGGCAATATATCCGTTTCGTGTTGTAAGCAGATATGCCAGATTAGTTCCGGGTAGAATTGTTTTTCTTGCTACAACCTCCCTGGGTGAAAATTTAATTATCTCCCAACCAGGCATAAGATCACCTAAACTACTTTCAGAAGCCCCTATCAACAAATGTGGCGCAACAGCTTCTACAAAGTCCGTAAAGTTAAGCTCAGGGAAATAATATTCATAAACCATTTTTGTTTCAGCAGTTATAATGTTAATAATCTCCGCTGAGTCGCCTAATGCTACATATGGGATGTCTGCGTCATCATGCACTTCTATAATCGTCACCGAGTTTGCTAAAGTATCAGCACCAAACCCGTTTATCCCAAACACAACTCCTGCAATTCCGATACATACCGCCGCAAAAGCTAAAATTCCTATCCCTATATATTTTACGTTCTTTTTAGCATTGCTCTCGGCTTCATATAATTCAAATTCACGCCTGAAATTTTCGTTCATTGATTAATAACACCTCCGTTTGTAATTTTTCCCATAATTTAGGAAATTATACAATGGAGAATGAATATTAGGCGCATAGGGTTACCTCAAAAACTTAGCAAGCTTATCCCCATAAGGGAGCAATCTAACATCCTCTTGTTTCATTCCGCCGATTAAAAGCATCACCGCAAAATAAACCGCCGCACCTGCTATTATCGCAGTAATACAAGCCAGGCTATTACTTGGTACAAAGAAATATATCCCATGATACAAAACAAAACAAGCAATACCCATAGCGACGGAAGCAATTATCGGCTTCACAAATGCACCCATATAGTCAGGGGTTGTCTTCGTAGTCTTACACAATACAATAAGGTTTATTGTAGAAGCAACTGCGTAACAGATTGTTGTGCTTATAACCGCACCAGCTACCATTATTCTTGGGTCTGCTATCAAAACATAATTAAGCGGTATTTTAATTAACGCACCAAAAAAAGCGGCAATCGCAGGAACATAGACCTTGCCTATCCCTTGAAGCATTCCAGTTACAATTGAAGAAAGGGCGAGAAAAATAACACTGACAGAGCCTATCCTTAGCAATTCTCCTCCGTCCGGAAACCTGGGGAACAAGAGAAGAAGTATTTGGTCGCTTAAAACACCTATGCCAACAGCCGATGGAATTAAAATAATCATCGTAAGGCGCATAGCAATATTTATTTTTCGTTTAACACTTTCTGTGTCTTTTAATACTGACGAGGAAGCTATTGAAGGGATGATGGCTGCCGCAAGCGCGGCGGCTAAAGAAACAGGTAATGTCGTAATTGGGATATATTTGCCGGTAAGCTGACCATAAAGCGCAGTGATTTCACTTTCGCTAAGCGTACCTATAACACCCAAACGACTTCTTACCATTATCATGTCAATAATATTTGTGATGCTGAAAATTGCCACGCCAATAATTATTGGCATAGCCGTCATAATAAGCTCTCTTGCAATACCCCAATTGCTTTGATGCTTATAATCCGAAGTTGGTGCTTCCGGTAGATCGTTATATTTAATCTTTGGCTTTAAAATGATATAAATTACCAAAAGAGTTATAAGACCAACTAATGCACCGATACCCGTTCCGGCATTACTACCGGCTGCGGCAAGCGGCAAGCTTACTCTAAGCATCATATATGCTAAAAATACGCTGAAAACTGCGTTAAAAATTTGCTCAACAATTTGTGATAAGGCTGTTGGCACAGTATTTTTCATACCTTGGAAATATCCCCTGAAAACAGCCATAATTGCAACGATAAAAACCGTTGGCACAAGTACGATTATTGAATAATAGTCATTTGTCGATGAAAAAAGCACGTGAGCAATTAAAAATAAAGCGCAAGTAGCAACAAAGCCCATTATTCCGGAAACAATAAGCGCAACTTTAAATACCCTATGTGCATCTTTATATCTTTTAACGGCGATTCGCTCTGAAACCATTTTCGAAATAGCCGCAGGAAGCCCCGCCGAAGATATTATCAAAAGCAGCATATATATGTTATATCCCCAACTTGAAAGACCTATTCCTTCGTCGCCTATAAGGTTTGTAAGGGGAACACGATATAAAAAACCAATGATTCTAGCGATAATTCCGGCAGCGGCAAGTATTGACGCCTGTTTGACAAAAGAGGATTTCCTGCTCTCCAAACAAATTGCTCCTTTTCCAAGTAAAAAACCCTTCATCATAACGAAACATAATGAAAGGTTTTGCCGTTTCTTCTATATTTAATGCTTACGCAAAAAACATGGATTATGCACGGACGACGTTTGCAGCTTGAGGACCTTTAGCACCTTGAACTACTTCAAAATTAACTTCTTGACCTTCTTCTAAAGTCTTGAAACCTTCTGAGTCGATTGCTGAGAAATGTACGAATACGTCGTCTTCATCAGGCACTGAGATAAATCCAAAACCTTTTTCTGCGTTAAACCATTTTACTGTTCCTACTTTCATTGTGAATCCTCCTAAAAAATAAAAAAAAGTTAAGTAAATTGCAACGCACTCATCATAACATAACAAAAAATTCCTGTCAATACAGTTTTGTAATAATTTTGCAAATTTTTCTGGTATTTATGAAGTAAAACGCACCGAAAATTAAAATAATAGCAGATATAACTTGTGAAGTTGTAAGAAACCCTGTTTCGCCGCGAATTACATCACCACGAAAAAATTCTAATACAAAACGTCCGACTGGATATATTAGCAAATATATGGATGATGATATGCCTTTTGTTTTGCTTTTAGCATAAACTATAACCAAAATGATAAAGAGAATAAATAAATATCCGCTTTCTATTAGCGGCATAGCTAATAAAGGTATGTTTGGCGGTGCACCTAAAGACTCTGCGGGATATATGACAGCTAGCGGATGATTATTTGGTAAAGCAATGCCAAAACAACATCCGCCAAAAAAACAGCCTATACGCCCAATTGCATGTGCTAACGCAAGTGCAGGGGCAGCTATGTCAAAAAAAGCAACTGTGTCAATCCTAAATTTACGGCAAGCTAAAATTGCAGTAACCAAACCGCCTAAAAAACCACCGTAAAAGATTATCTCCCCCGTTGCATAATAAAAAAGCTCCATAAAAGTCATAGAGCGATAGTCATGCCAGTTGAAAATAATTCTAAACAAATGCATGATAGGTCTTAATGTTGATGCGCCAACTATACTGCCGCAAATCGCTAACAAAAATACTAAGTTTATGTCGCTAAAAGCAAGCTGATTCTTAATTTTGTTTAAGATAATTAACGAAATCCAACTTAGTCCAGCCCCTACGACCATCAATAAACCGTAAACAGGGATATCGACTAAACCTAAAAAATTAACAAACGGATGCACGCAAACACCTCTCAAAGCATTAATGAGCTTACAAAGCACTCAACCAACAAGGCTATTAATAAAATGCCTTGCTGGTTGACAGAAGCCCACAAAATTTATTATATGATACTTAAAACATTAAAGGAGCGGTGGCACAAGCTGCACAAGCACCGCACATTAGAGTCCACAAAACTGCAAGCACTAAAGCGATAATTGAAAGCACCAAACCTGCTGTCGCAATACCGCCTGAAGAGCCCTGCTCTTTAAGTTTCTTGCCGCCAATAGCGCCAAAAACGATGCCGGCAATTGCTACTGGTATACCAATCCAATTTAAAAAGGGGATAAAAGAAACGAGTATTGCTAAAATACCTAAAATTAACGAACCTATTGCCATAAGAAAATTCCTCCATTTTTTTAATTTTTGAGGTTGCGGGCTTATTGCAGTGACTTTTGTTAAAGCAATAATGTACATTGTACCCCCCCCCCGACATTTGTCAACACCTTTTTACAAAAAAATGTTCTTAATGTGGAACAACTATAATGGGCAGGTCTATTGAGAATTAATTATCTCCAACACCTCTTCGCCTTCTTCAACAACTTCCTTAATCTTCCTCATCATGTTTACTTGCCATTCGTTAAATGAATACAAATCAGTTGAAACCATATCGTATGTATGTTTGCTTTCTTTTTTTGAGCACATCAGCCCGAACTGTTCGCTTATGCTCTTTTTTTCATTTTCATAATAGCTCATAAACTTTGAAAATGCATTCATTTGGTTTTCTTCAAGTGCAATTTTACTTCGCCGCTTAGATTCAAGAGCGTTATGCAAATTACTCATGATTTTCTTTTTTTCACTTAACAGCTTTCCAATCATTCTGTTGTCGTCGTTGATTTTAACGATAAGGCTTTCGATATGTGTTTGCATAGGCACCACCTTGGTTTTTATTCCCTAAAGCTATTTTATGAAATTTTATTTCCAAGTTGTATGTCCTTTTCTCAAGATTGTTCAAGATTATTCTTAATTTTTGCTTGCAATTATGTGGAAATTGATGTATAAGAGTATAGGAATATTTAATAAGGAGGACAAACAATTACTATGAAAAGAATAATATATGTTTTAACACTTGCATTTTTAACAGCATTTGTTTTTACCGGATGTGCAAGCGGAAATGCTGACACAGCTTGGAACGATGATGTGGAAGAAAATGTATACGAAAACCTTCAACCGCTAACATTTGATGAAGAAGATGTAGACGATGAATATGAAGATGCAACCGATGAGGACGGCACAATTGATGAAGTTAGCTCAAATGAACCGGACGAATTTGACGATGAACCCGAAGAAGCTGACGACGATGAAAATGAACCAATCAGCGAAGATACATCTGATAATGCTATTATTGAAGAAATTATAGAAGAATCTTTGGAGGAGATAAGTATGGAATTTACAGTTAGAAACGAAAGCAACCCACTAGCAACAATAACAATGGAAAGCGGCGATATAATAGTTATTGAGCTCTTCCCCGATATTGCACCTAACACTGTCAATAACTTTATATCGCTTGCAAACAGCGGATTTTATGACGGAGTTATATTCCATAGAGTTATACCAAACTTTATGATACAAGGCGGATGCCCCGACGGAACAGGCATGGGAGGTCCGGGATATTCAATATTTGGTGAATTTGGCGCAAATGGCTTCGAAAACAATTTATCCCATACAAGAGGCGTTGTTTCAATGGCAAGAACCCCTGCTCCTAATTCAGGCGGTTCACAGTTTTTTATCTGTGTAGGCGACCCAACCTTCCTTGATAATGACTACGCCGGCTTTGGCATGGTCGTTCACGGTATGGAAGTCGCAGATGCTATCGTAGCTCAGCCAAGAGATAGAAATGACAGACCAAATGAACCGCAGCGTATAGCTACAATAGCGATTGATACAAGAGGGGTTACGTTCCCTGCACCTGAAAGAATGTAGGGGATATTGGAAATAAGATAAATTAGTTTTTGTGTTGACTTTTCCCCTCTATTGTTGTATAAATTACATATGGTTAATACAGAAGAAGTTGGGCGATATACTTTGAATTTTTTGTATGTGCTGTATGCAAAATTCAGTGCAGTTAGCCGCAGACGAAATTTCTGACGACAACCTATCATTTATTATTGATATGGTAGGTTCTTAACACCCCTCTTGAGCTTAAAGCCTATTTTGGCTTTAAGCTCCTCTCGAATTGCATGGGCGAGAATCTGCCGCAGGCAACGACTTGCCCTTTAGAGATAGACCAAGGCGGATATTTTTCCGTAAAGGATGTGATGTTAGGGTTGGCAAAGCAGCTTAAACTTTATGGCTTTAACAACCTCACAAAAACACTTAGCTTTAACATCTATGATGTTTGCTATGCGAAAAGTGAGAGAGAACAAAAAGATTATATAGCTTACATTGACGAACAGTATAATTCTGAAAGGCTTACAAATATTTTATGTGAAGTAACAAATATAATCGGTGCTGATGTTATCAGCATTTCTAAGCATGATTATGACCCTCAGGGTGCTTCTGTTAATGTTCTTATTGCTGAAGAACGCATTGTAGAACGCATAGAGCCAAAAGATGAAACGGAAAGTCTAGGCGAAAAAAAAGCCGGAAAGTCGGTAAATTTTCATCTGGATAAAAGCCATGTGACGGTACACACGTTCCCTGAACATCACCCTAACAACTCTATTTCAACATTTAGGGTGGATATAGATGTTTCAACTTGTGGGGAAATATCTCCGCTTAATGCGCTAGGTCATTTGATATCGAGCTTTGATTCTGATATTATCACAATTGATTACAGAGTCCGAGGCTTTACACGAGATGTAGATGGGCGCAAATATTTTATTGACCACGACATAACTTCAGTTCAAAATTACATTGATCAAAAAACGCTTGATAAATATGATGCTATAGATGTAAACGTCTATCAATCAAATATTTTTCACACCAAAATGCTTATTAAAGAGATCGAGCTTCAACATTATCTGTTTAATAAGGATGTGTACGAGCTTCCACCAAAACAGCGGCTGCAAATTACTGACAGCTTGCGGCAGGAAATGATTGAAATTTTCAGCGGGGCGAATATTTATTGTTGATTATTTAGGGCGGCGCAGAGGCGTTGCCCTTTTGTGTAATGTTCGAGATAAAAAGGGGATGGGCTTCTTGAGATTTTGCAAAAGAGTTTTGTTTTTAATTGTTTTGATTTTATCGCTGTATTCAGGGTATACAGCATTTGCTTATGCCGTCTTTCCTAATCATGAAGAATTAGTTGTTTTTGTTAACAATTCATCTATAGAAACAGATGTTCCGGCACTAAGATCTTTAAGAACAGGGCGAACTTTTGTCCCTTTACGTGCTGTATTTGAGAATATGGGATATACAGTGGCTTGGAATAGCAGCAACAGAGTTGTTGCATTATTTAACGGCAAGCACTCAATTTATTTTGACACAACAGGCAGAACCCTTGAAGTAGAAGGGAAGCCTATAGCCTATCAGACCGATTGGTTTATGCTCAAAAATAACAGAATATTAGTTCCAGAGTCTCTATTTACTCAAATTATTTCGATGATAGATAGCGACCTCAGGACACATATTGTGCAGCCTGGAGACACACTAAGCTCAGTGTCTCAAATATACTTCGGCACAAGCAATCCTACCATTTGGGCGAATATTAGAGAATCTAATGGCATGATGAGCGATGCTCTAATGATCGGACAAGAAATTATTATCCCGGATCCTGGTGAACGTATTATCCTGCGTGTTGAAAATCAATTCGTTAGAATAACAACTCATAACTTGAGGTGATCAAATGCCAACAAATCGACAATCAAAAGCCCCAATCTACGAAGCACTAAAAAAACACGGAACAAAAAGAGTGGTACGTTTCGATGTTCCCGGTCATAAAGGCGGGCGTGACAACCCCGAGCTTACAAGCTTTTTAGGATTAGAATGTCTTAAAATAGACGTAAACTCAATGAAACCTCTTGATAATCTTTGTCATCCTATCTCTGTTATAAAAGAAGCGGAAGATTTAGCAAGTGAAGCTTTTGGTGCGGCGGCGGCGTTTTTTATGGTTAACGGTACTACATCTGCCGTCCAAGCGATGGTTATGTCGGTCTGTAAGGCGGGTGATAAAATCATTATGCCGCGAAACGTTCACCGAAGTGCAATCAACGTTCTCATTCTTTGCGGGGCGACCCCGGTTTATGTAAACCCGGGAGTTAACAACGATCTAGGCATCCCACTTGGTATGTCCGTTTCGGATGTTGAAAAGGCGATTAAAGAAAACCCTGATGCGAAGGCTATTCTTGTAAATAATCCTACCTACTACGGAATTTGTTCAGACCTTGTAAAAATAGTCGAATTAGCACACAAACACAATATGTACGTGCTTGTTGATGAAGCACACGGTACACATTTTTATTTCGGTGACAACATGCCGATAAATGCAATGAAAGCCGGGGCGGATATGGCGGCGATAAGTGCCCATAAAACCGGAGGATCACTTACTCAAAGCTCGTTTCTTTTGTGCGGCGAAAGGATGAACGCCGATTATGTTAGGCAAATAATTAACATAACGCAAACAACGAGTGCTTCATACTTGCTTTTATCATCCCTCGACCTAACCCGCAAAAATCTTGCGTTAAAGGGTAAGGAAATTTTTAAAAAATCACTTGGCTATGCTGAATACGCAAGAGAAGAAATCAATAAAATAGGCGGCTACAATGCCTTCGGGCGTGAGCTTATTAATGGAAATGACGTATATAACTTCGACGGCACAAAGCTATCAGTCCATACAAGGGCGATAGGGCTTGCAGGTATTGAAGTTTATGATATTTTGCGTGATGAATTTGAAATCCAAATAGAGCTTGGCGATATAGGCAATATCCTTGCAATAGTTTCATCCGGCGACAGAGCATTTGAAGTAGAGCGGCTTATAGGTGCGCTTGCCGAAATTAAACGGCTGTATTCGAAGGACAAAGCCGGGATGTTTGAGCAGGAATACATCAATCCGTTTGTAGCTTTAGCACCGCAGCAAGCTTTTTACAGCCAAAAAAATTCCGTCCCAATAGACGAAAGCGAAGGCAAAATAAGCGGCGAATTTGTAATGTGTTACCCGCCCGGAATACCGATTCTTGCACCGGGAGAGCTTATTACTAGGAATATTTTGGACTATATCGCCTATGCGAAGGAAAAGGGATGTTCACTTACCGGACCGCAAGATATGGGAATTGAAAGGATTAATGTTGTTGAGGTGTAGGAAGACTAATAAAGCTATAAAATAGGAGTGTAGAAAACAAGCAAGCGACAAGCTGTAATTATATTTAGCACTGAAAGAGAGAATAAGTAATGACAATAATTAACATCAGACAAAACCCAAAATACAAGGAAAAAGCAATAGCCTACATTCAAAGCAAATGGGGAAACAGGCGAAACAAAAAAGTATACGAAGACTGTATCATGCACAGCATTGATGCAAAAATCCCATTGTCTATTTGGTATTTGTTATTAGATTCTGAAACAATAATCGGCTGCGCCGGGCTTATAACAAACGATTTTATAAGCCGTATGGATTTACACCCTTGGTTGTGCGCACTTTATATTGAGAAAAAATACAGAGGGCAAAATTTAGGTAATTTGCTTATCTCGCAAATTAAAAACGATACAGCGGAAATGAAGCTTGATAAATTGTATCTTTGTACAGATCATATTGGATATTATGAGAAATATGGATTCGCTTATATCGGCGATGGATATCACCCTTGGGGAGAGAGTTCTCGTATTTATGAATGTGATGTTAGATGACATGAATGCTAAAAGTTGCGTTAGAACAGGAAAACAATGCGAAAACGAAATGATACGGGTGATCACTATCTTCAAATGTATCCCGAATTGAAAAAATGGATAAACCAATGCATAATATGCCAAGCTACAGGCTACAAGCCTGAGATGCCTGAACATATAAGCCGTGAATTTAGTATGGCAGCTCAAAACATAAAAGGATACTTTAACCCGATTTATGTAAATGAGCTAAATATTTGTGTTCAATGCGAAAAAATTGTAGCAAGCAAACAGCTAGGAGATATAAAAATGGAATTACAAAAGATAATCGGAGATTTTAGTGTTTGCAAGATATCTAACATCGATCAGGTAGACTTTACTCGTGAATTTGTTTTTTTATCCAAAACTTCAGATGAGATTTCTTTAGTTTGTGAAACAAATTGTGTCCCTTCAAATATAATTGCGGTTGAACATGGTTGGAAAGCATTAAAAATATCAGGCATTCTGGATTTTGGAATGGTTGGCGTAATAGCTAAAATTTCAAAATTATTAGCGGAATCTGAAATTGCCGTATTCGTTATCTCAACATATAACACAGATTATATTCTCTTAAAAACTGAAAGTTTTGATAACGGAGTTAAGGTGCTTATGCATAACGGCTATGTTATCAAATAGGAAAAACAGCAGCAAACTATGAATTTAAAAGTGGTGATTTAATGGATCTTTGGTATTCCGAAATGCAAACCGAAAACGTAAGGTTTTCTATCAAAGTTGAAAAGCAGCTTGTAAGCGTTAAAAGCGAATTTCAGCAAATTGATATCTTTAATTCGTATGAATTTGGCAAAATACTTGCTCTTGACGGTTATCTTATGGTGACTGAAAAGGACGAGTTTATTTATCATGAAATGATGACACATGTTCCAATGGCGGCGAATCCGAAGATAGAAACTGTTCTCGTTATAGGTGCAGGTGACGGAGGAACAGTTCGAGAACTTGTCAGGTACTGCACCATAAAGCAGATTGATATGGTTGAAATTGATAAGGCTGTTGTTGATGTTTGCAAGGCTTATCTTCCTCAGACGTCTTCAAAATTGACTGACAAGCGGGTCAATATTTACTATGAAGATGGAATGAAGTTCGTTCGTGGACAAAAAGACATGTACGACCTGATAATAATAGACTCAACAGACCCGTTTGGTCCTGGCGAAGGGCTTTTTACTAAAGAATTTTACGGCAACTGCTTTAAAGCATTAAAAGAAAACGGAATACTTGTAAATCAACATGAAAGCCCTTATTATAACCAAGATGCACAGGCCATGGCAAAAATTCATCAACGCATGAAAAAGGTTTTCCCCGTGTCGGAAGTATACCAGGCACATATCCCTACCTACCCTTCCGGGCATTGGCTTTTTGGGTTTTCTTCTAAAGGGATAAAACCTGTGGAAGCACTTGATGAACAAGGCTGGAACAATCTGAGTATCAGCACAAAATATTATAATACAGATTTACACAAAGGGGCTTTTGCACTTCCGAATTATGTTAAGGAGCTTTTGAACGATGAAAATGCCTAAAAATATCCATACATTTATCGGCTGCGATAATGAATACGAAGAAAGCAAAACCGTTATTTTCTCTGCACCATTTGATTCAACAACATCATACCGTCCCGGTACACGTTTTGCCGGAGCGGCGATTAGAAGCGAGAGCTATTCAATAGAAACTTACAGCCCCTACCAAGATAAAGATTTGCTTGATATAAACGTTTTCGATGGCGGAGAGCTTGAGCTTCCTTTTGGAAACCCGGTAAATGCACTCAAAATGATCGAAAAATACGTTTCAGCCTTGCTAAGCGACAACAAAACAAGCCTTATGATAGGCGGAGAACATCTTGTTACACTCGGTGCTGTACGCTCTGTTGCAAAGAAATATCCGGATTTACACATTATCCAGTTTGATGCTCATGCAGATTTAAGGGACGAATATCTCGGCTCGGAACTATCTCATGCCACTGTTATGCGCCGTTGTTTTGATATCTTAGGTGATGACCGCATATTTCAATTCGGAATAAGAAGCGGCGAGAAAGAAGAATTTGTTTGGGCAAAAAAACATACTTCATTAAATAAGTTTAACTTTAGCAATCTTGATGGTATAATAGAAAAGCTTCAAAATGTTCCGGTTTATTTGACTATTGATCTAGATGTGCTTGACCCATCATGTTTCCCCGGAACAGGTACGCCGGAAGCAGGCGGTGTAAGCTTTTTGGAACTTCTAGATGCTGTTACTAAAATAGCAGGCAGGCTCAACATCGTTGCGCTTGACATAAATGAACTGTCCCCGCCTTACGATCAAAGCGGAGCATCTACTTCTTTGACCTGTAAGCTTTTGCGTGAGATATTACTGTTAATAGGATAGGAGCGAATAACTTGAAAGTATTCATAAGCGTTGATATTGAAGGCATAGCAACAACAACGACATTTGATGAATGTGAAATCAGCAACCCTATTTATAAGGCACATTCTGAACAAATGACAAAAGAGACTATAGCGGCATGTGAAGCGGCAAGAGCCGCCGGAGCGGACGAAGTTTTTGTTAGAGATGCACATCATTATGCAATAAACATCGACCAGCAGCAACTTCCGGAATATGTAACAACGATACGTGGTTGGAACGGTCATCCATACAGCATGGTATATGGCATTGACAAAAGCTTTGATGCAGCGATGTTTATCGGCTATCATTCTGCGGCATCAAGAAAAGGCAACCCTATGTCGCATACGAACAACCCAAATAACATCTATATAAAACTAAACGGTGAATTTTGCAGTGAATTTACGCTTTTTAGCTACGCTTGCGCGCTAGAGGGCGTTCCTTCTGTTTTTCTTGCAGGAGACAAAGACCTTTGTGAGGTCAGCAAAAATCTTCATCCAAACCTTGTAACTTGCCCTGTTAAAGATGGCCTTGGAGGGATTACGGTAAACTATAACCCCTCATTGGCAATTAAACAGATACGAAAATTAGCTGAACAGGCACTTAAACAAGACTTAAAAAATGCGCTTACAACACTTCCTAAGCATTTTACACTCGAAGTATGTTACAAAGAGCAAAAAACGGCTGAAAGTATGTCTCACTATCCGGGCATAATTAAAGCAGATGATAACATTTTACGCTTTGAATCAAGCGATTTCTATGAAGTTTTACGAGCAATAAAATTTATTAACTAGGAGGCTTTAAAATGGGAAAGGCATTAATAATAGGAGCGGGCGGCGTATCCAATGTCGTTGTACATAAATGCTGTCAAAACTCAGATATTTTCACAGAAATTTGCATCGCAAGCAGAACCCTTTCAAAATGTGAAGCAATCAAAAATAGTGTAAAAAATTCTAAAACAAAAATACAAACGGCTCAGTTAGATGCCGACAACACAAATGAAGTTATCGAGCTTATTAACAAGTTTAAGCCGAATATCGTAATCAATGTTGCTCTTCCGTATCAAGATTTGACAATTATGGATGCATGTCTTGCAACTAAGGTTGATTATGTTGATACCGCAAACTACGAGCCGCTTGATACCGCTAAATTTGAATACAAATGGCAATGGGCTTACAAAGAACGTTTTGAACAAGCCGGAATAACAGCCCTTTTAGGCAGCGGGTTTGACCCGGGCGTAACAGGAGTTTTCAGCGCACACGCAATGAAACATCATTTTGACGAAATTCATTATATCGACATACTTGATGCTAATGCAGGCGACCATGGGTATCCATTCGCAACAAACTTTAATCCGGAAATAAACATCCGTGAAATAACTGCTAACGGCAGATATTTTGAAAACGGTGAATTTATTGAAACCCCGCCGCTGTCAGTTAAGAAGGTATATGACTTCCCGGAACTTGGGGAAAAAGATATGTACCTGCTTTATCATGAAGAGCTTGAATCACTTGCGGTAAATATTAAAGGCATAAAGAGAATCCGATTCTTTATGACGTTTTCTCAAAAATATTTAACACATCTTAACGTGCTTGAAAACGTTGGAATGACGTCTATCGAACCGATTGACTTCGAAGGACAGCAAATTGTTCCGCTTCAATTTCTTAAAGCAGTGTTGCCTGACCCATCTTCGCTTGGCGAAAGGACAAAAGGTAAAACAAACATCGGGTGTATTTTTCAAGGAGTTAAAGACGGCAAGCCAAAGACATATTATGTTTATAATGTTTGCGTTCATGAAGATTGCTATGCTGAAGTTGGATCACAGGCGATTTCTTACACAACAGGTGTGCCTGCAATGATAGGCGCAATGCTTGTTATGACAGGAAAATGGAAAAAGCCAGGCGTATTTAACGTTGAGGAATTCGATCCCGACCCGTTTATGGATGCTCTTAATAAATGGGGACTTCCTTGGAAAGAAGATCATAATCCTAAGTTAGTTGATTGATATTGCGAATGAAAATAGTGCGTGTTTTTCTATAGTGGGAACACGCACTATTTATGATACGGCTCACCTTTCATAATCCGAAAGGCTCTGTAGATTTGCTCGAGCAAATTAACTCTAATAAGCTGATGGGGAAAAGTCATTTTCGAGAAACTTAGCCCACAGTTTGATCTGTCTAATACAGATTTATGAAGCCCTAAACTACCGCCGACTACAAATACAAAGCTGCTTGCCCCTCCGGTCATTTTACTGCTGATAAACTCCGAAAATTCGGAAGATGAAAGCTGTTTACCGCATATGTCAAGAGCAATTACAAAATCTTTATCGTTTATTTTTCCAAGAAGCCTTCCGGCTTCGGCTATCAATACCGATTCTTCATATGCCATTGCCCCTCCATCTCGCAGGCGCTCTTCTGCCACTTCGATAATGTTTATTGTTGAATATGGGGTAATTCGCTTAGTATATTCGGATACAGCTTGCTTTAGATAATTTTCCTTCAAACCACCAACGCATAGAATCGTTATTTTCATGACAACACACAAGCCTCACTTACGCATTCTCGTTCCGCAAGGCATAGTTTAAACTCATACATATCAAACGCACCAACAGATTTAAGCATTGAAGTTACAGTATCAAGAGCAATAAGCGGACGATTATTTTCTTCGCTTAAATGCCCTAAGTAAATATGTTTAAGACGCTCGTTCATTATTTCTGCTAAAAACTGCCCTGTAGAACAATTTGAAAGATGCCCTTTGTTGCTTCTTATGCGATTTTTTAAATCCCTAGGATATTTTCCGTTTTCAAGCATTTCTATATCATGGTTTGATTCAATTAAAATAGCACTGCAATTTTCGATATTTTCCTTTATCGTGTCAGTTATAAACCCTATATCTGTCGCAACGGCAACTTTGTGCCCAAACGCCGAAATCGTGTAACCAACAGGGTCAGCAGCAGCATGTGGAATGTTAAAAGCGTTAACTGACATATCGTTGATTATACAGTTTTCGCCGACATAGACAAAACACCTGTTGTTATCCGCAATTTTGCCTAAAGAGTTAGAACGTTCGATATGTTCCCAAGTTTTTTGTGTTGCAAAAATCGGTATGTTAAACCTGCGTGACAAAACCCCTGCACCTTTAACATGATCGCTATGTTCATGCGTAATAAAAATAGCATCTAGGATAGACGCATCAATGTCAATGTCTACAAGTCCCTTTTGTATGTTTACACCGGAAAGCCCTGCATCAATTAAAATATGTGTATTGCTTGTCCCTATGTATATGCAGTTTCCGGATGAACTGCTCGCTATCGGGCAAAATTTGATACTCATTATTAATTCATCTCCTCTGAATATCTCTCATCAGAGTCGTCAATAAATACACGTTTTATATCAGCGCCTAATGCACCCAATTTCTCTTCAATAGCCTCATACCCGCGATTAATGTAACGAACATTTCCTATCGTTGTTTTGCCCTCACAAGCAAGTGCAGCAATGATTAAAGATGCTCCTGCCCTTAAGTCAGTAGCGTGTACTTCTGCTCCTGTAAGCTTAGCCCCGCCTTCAATACGAGCAACACGTCCGTCAACGGTTATCTTACAGCCGAGTCTTTTAAGCTCTGTAACATATTGGAAGCGGTTTTCCCATACAGTCTCTGTTATATTTCCCATACCGCTTGAGGCAGCCATAAGAGCAGTCATTTGCGGCTGCAAATCTGTAGGGAATCCTGGGTAGCTCATTGTTTTAACTTCTACATTTTTAAGATTTCCATCGCTTATTACACGCAAAAAATCATCGCCTTCTTCGACTATGCCGCCCATTTCACGCAATTTTATCGAAAGTGTATCCATATGCTTTGGAATAATATTTTGAACAGTAACATCGCCTCCTGCTACGGCGGCGGCTATCATATATGTACCGGCTTCTATTTGGTCAGGGATTATTGTATATTCACAACCATGAAGCTTTTCAACACCCAATATTTTGATTATTTCAGTTCCTGCTCCTTTAATATTTGCGCCCATCATATTGAGAAAGTTCGCTGTATCAACAATATGCGGTTCCTTTGCGGCATTTTCAATGGTCGTTACACCCTTTGCACAAACAGCGGCAAGCATAATGTTTATAGTAGATCCTACGCTGACTTTGTCAAGATATATGCTTGCACCCCTAAGGTTATCGGCGTAAGCTTTGACCATACCATGTTCAATTTTAACCGTTGCACCTAAAGCTTCAAACCCCTTAATATGTTGGTCAATCGGACGTTCACCAAAGTTACACCCACCCGGCAGAGGGACTTCTGCCTTTTTATATCTCGTAAGAAGTGCGCCAAGCATGTAATATGAAGCACGGATTTTCTTTACTGAATTGTAATCTACTATATGACTTGAGATTTTACTGCTGTCGATAATAAGTGTGTGTGGGTCAGGGCGTTCACAAACCGCACCCAACTTTGTAATAGCTGTTTTTAAGTTTTCAACATCTTCAATATCCGGTACATTTTCTATTTTACAAATTCCACCTGTTGCTATCGCCGCCGGAATAATTGCTACTGCTGCATTTTTTGCACCATTTATATAAACTTCGCCGTTAAGCTTGGTTTTGCCTATTATTTCAAATAACTCCATTCAAAACGCTCCTTGTTATCATCGTCTTTCCTTATTATAGAATAAAACCCTTAAAAAGGCTAGCTTTTCAAGGGCTTTTTTAACACATAGCAGGGGTTGGTTGTTCCAAATACCAACTGCGCTCGTATTTGGAACTGCTCGCCCATTACATCCAGGGGTAGAAGGATTTGAACCCTCACGGACGGTTTTGGAGACCGGAATGCTACCGTTACATTATACCCCTAAGTTTCAACTTGCAACTACAGTATTATATTCGTTTTTTAAGTAGATGTCAACATTTAACTTAAAAAGTTTGCTAATTTTTTGTTAAATTAACATGGGATGACTTCATCCTTGGCTTCGGTTAGTGAAACTGCATAATTTATGGAGTTGCAGCCTCTGTGATTAAGCCGCTATCTAAGATGATTCCCTACTCAAACAACGCCATTTCTTCAGCAGTATCTATCCCGCTGCCAAAAATATCATCAGCCGCAGAAAAATCCTGTGTAATTTCAAGCTCAACAGCTGAAAGGCTTCGAAATTCCGACAAAATCGTCTCTTTAAGCGACGTCTCTGCCGCTTTTGATACTATGTCAGGCATTTCAAGGCTTATTTTCATGACCATTGAGCTTTTGCTTACAGCTATTCTAGTGACAAAAGCCTTTCCGAAAATCTCTAAAAGGCTGTCCGAAAGGTTTAATTTATCAAACACTATGCCAAATTTTTCTTTTGTATTTTCCATTTCAATCACACAAACTTTCTATTTCTTTAACAAACTCTTGAAACATATCCTCTTCCGAGACTTTACGCACGATTTGACCTTTTTTAAAAATAACCCCGCTGCCCTTTCCCCCGGCTATGCCTACATCAGCATGTTTTGCTTCACCGGGACCGTTTACGACACAGCCCATAACAGCGACTGTTATGTTTTTAGTTATTTTTGATAAATAGCCGTCAATCCTATTTGCGAGTGATATAAGATCAACTTCCGCTCTGCCGCATGTTGGGCACGATATAAGCTTAGCACCAAAATCACGAAGTCCTAGAGCCTTAAGTATTTCCTTAGCACATTTTATTTCTTCGACCGGGTCCCCTGTTAACGAAACCCGCATCGTGTCGCCTATACTTCTTGATAGCATAGCACCTATGCCTACGGCGGATTTAATAGCCCCTGAATACAACGTCCCCGCTTCGGTTATACCAATGTGTAGAGGGTAATCACAAATTCCACTCATTATTTCATACGCCTTGATGGTCATAGGAACATCGGATGATTTTATCGCAACTACGATATCATCAAAATCGCATTGTTCAAGCATTTTAACATGCCTCATTGCACTTTCACAAAGACCTTCTGCGGTAACGCCGCCATATTTTGTCAGAATATCCTTTTCAACAGAACCGGAATTCACGCCTACTCGGATTGGAATCCCTTTTTGTTTTGCCGCCGCCGCAACTTTTCGTACATTCTCAAAATCTCCGATATTTCCCGGGTTTATTCTAAGCTTATCGACCCCGCTATCAATTGATTTTAAAGCCAAACGATAATCAAAATGTATATCGGCCACAAGCGGGATATTTATACGGTTCTTAATTTTATATATCGCCTTAGCTGCTTCTTCGTCTAAAACCGCAACTCTTATAATTTCACAACCTGCATTTTCAAGCATATGTATCTGTTTAACCGTTTTATCAACATCACGCGTATCAGTATTTGTCATGGATTGAATTAAGACGGGGTTGCCCCCGCCTATTTTAACGTTGCCTATATTAACAACCTTAGTCGTCTTGTTCATATTTTAATACTCCACGCTGTAATTCGGAGCTTCTTTTGTTATATGAATATCATGAGGGTGGTTCTCTCTAAGCCCTGCACTTGTAATCCTCATAAATTCTGATTTTTCTTTAAGGTCTTCGATAGTTGCACAGCCACAATAGCCCATTCCGGCTCTTAACCCGCCCATAAGCTGATATACCATGTCCGCTAAGCTGCCTTTATGGGCAATACGCCCTTCAACACCTTCCGGAACAAGCTTTCTTGAATCATCTTGAAAATAGCGATCCTTACTTCCGCTTGCCATTGCAGAAAGCGATCCCATTCCCCTATACACTTTGTATGTTCTGCCTTGATAAAGTTCAGTCGCTCCCGGGCTTTCCTCGCATCCCGCAAACAAGCTGCCTATCATACATACGTTTGCACCTGCGCCAATTGCTTTTGTTATATCACCGGAATATTTAATCCCGCCATCTGCTATTATAGGTATGCCGTATTCTTTTGCCGCTTCAGCGCAATCATAAACCGCCGTTATTTGCGGCACGCCAATCCCCGCAACTACACGCGTGGTACAAATAGAACCCGGACCAATCCCAACTTTAACAGCATCAGCACCCGCTTTAATCAAATCAACAGTTGCCGCTGCTGTCGCTACGTTTCCTGCAATAATTTGAATATCAGGAAACTTACGGCGAAGCTCCGCAACAACATTAATAACGCCTACTGAATGACCATGAGCAGTATCAACCACTAAAGCATCAACTTTACCTTTAATAAGAGCTTCCGCTCGCTCCATATAATCGCCGGAAGCTCCAATAGCAGCCGCAACCAATAGCCTCCCTTGCTCGTCTTTAGCAGAATTAGGATATTTTATAGTTTTCTCGATGTCTTTAATTGTAATAAGCCCTTTTAGAATGAAATTTTCATCCACAATAGGGAGCTTCTCTATTTTATGTTGAGTAAGAAGCTTTTTCGCATCTTCAAGGCTTGTTCCTTCTTGAGTAGTAATAAGGTCATCTCTTGTCATAACCTCGTATATTTTTTTGTTATGATTAGTTTCAAAACGTAAATCACGATTAGTTATAATTCCTACTAACTGATTATGCTCTGTAATTGGAACACCCGAAATATGATATTTAGCCATAAGTTCATTAGCTTCATAAACATAATGATTTGGCGAAAGTGAAAATGGATCCGTTATGACTCCATGTTCAGAACGCTTCACTTTATCAACTTCTGTAACCTGTTCCGCTATATCCATATTTTTATGTATAACGCCTATACCGCCCTGCCTTGCTATTGCGATAGCCATTGTCGCAGTTGTAACGGTGTCCATCCCCGCACTCATTATCGGGGCGTTAAGCTTTATTTTTTTAGTTAAATATGTTGAGATGTTAACATCATTAGGTAATACCTCGGACCTTGACGGTACAAGAAGCACATCATCAAATGTTAACCCCTCTTTGATTAATTTTTTCATTTAAAGCAAACCTCCTCACTTTTAACAATGTTACCACAATCAACTGCTTAAAACAAGAAGTAGGCTGTTAATTTTTCTAGAAATTTTTTGATTTTTAGTAAATTGGGGTCTAATAATATACAGGTTACATTTTTTAATAATAAATGGAAAAATTTGTTGATTTATTTTGAAAAATATATTAATATACCCCTATAAGACACCAAACAACAATGGAGGTGATATCCTAAGAGAACCTCAACTCTAGAACAAAAGAGGCAAATCATATTATATTTTGGAGGAATAGCTTTGAAAACTAAAAAATTAGTTATGTTTTTACTTAGCTCTATCATGATTTTAAGTGCTTTTCCAGCAGCTTCTTTTGCTAATACGAATGCGAACTATGGCAAGGATTCTTATATTTATGATCAATATCCGCCTCTCTTTCAACATGAACCTGAATGGTATGCCGTAAGCGAAGGCATTACTCCATTAGCTCATGCTGATATCAACTTATTGAATACCAATATAGATATCAGCAGCGTTTTAGATCAAATTGTGAAAATTGAACCCCATAGACCCGACAGATCACATTTGATTCACTCTTCAGCAGACATTTTAGATGTACGCTTGATTGAAAAAGGTTGGGTAGAGATAAGATGGACTGCTGATATGACCCGTAATCAGGCAAACGCAGCCACAAACTTTAGGCTTACTGATGCTTATACAGGGGTTGGCATTCCATTTACGATGAATACCAACTGGGGTTATTACCGTTTCCCTCACAACAACAACGCAACAATATTCATAACAAACTTACGTGTCACCGGCTGGCAAAACTGGACTGAAGAGCAGAAGCAAGACTTCCACTGGCATCTACAGGTTACCGGCAATGTTACGCAACGTGTAAGCGGCAACCGTGTTGACAATGACATAATATATGACGTAGTATACTCTTCGTTCCATGCAACCATTTACGATTTTCATGGTCTGAGAGTTCATGGCAGCGAGAATGCTACGCCGGCAAATGTTAACCGAGCAGCTAGAATTCTTGCAACAATGATGTCAAAAGATCAGCTTGAATTTGGTGGAATAATAACCGATTCGATCGCAAGCTTCGGCGTGGACTTTCATGCAGTAGGCGCAGGCGAAAATGTTTTCTTTGCACCAGGGCAACGTTCGCTAACCACTTTTGATCCCGCATCTGTCGCTGGCGGATTCGGAGCGACAAGAAGCCTCCCAACAGCTACATTTGGTCATAACAGTGTAAACGTAACCGTACATGAAATTGGCCATACGGTAAAAGATCTCGGCATCTCACAGCTTGAGGACAGGTATATGATTACAGCGTATGATGTTGCGTTTATGAACGCTATGGAACAACGGATGTATATCGGCTTCCCGGGCACTACTTTCAATAACATGCGTCTTAACAGCGGCGAGTTCTTTGCAGATGCATCAAGCATTTGGTTTAACAGCTTTGCTCAAAACAACAATGCACCCACAAGCCGCCAAGCAATGGAAGTATATGACCCACTGCTTTTCTATGCGCTTTCATTGTTCTACTACCCGATTGATGTTCCGGGAGCAAGCGCAAACCCAAGTACGTTTAGGGGAACTCACACAAGAATATTTGTACCTGAGCCGGGCTCTGGCGAAAGTGACAGAACCGAGTTCGTATTTAACGTACCCGGGCAAACATTCACGGGAATTCCCGGTAACACTACAGGTGGTTTTACAATGAACCCTCCTGGTCATTTTTTCAAACTGTCCAGCCATTTTACCAGTCACATAATAGGCAGCACCGGTACTGGTGCAAGAGAATCATGGTGGGATTTCTCGCATCATAACCTAAACCACAACCATGCCGGTGTAAGATGGCGTGTATTGCCGATCTATGAGGATGGTGTACTCACCCCATATTTTCATTTGCTAAATGCGGCAGGAACAAACGCTTTAGCCCCGATGACAGCCGACTTTGTGGAGGGTCAGCAGGTTGTAGGCGGTCGTATTGGAATGCAAGCTACAAACGTTAACAACCATAGTCAACATTGGGAACTTGTACAAGTAAAAGGGCGTTTCTCTCAATTAGTAAATAGAGCTTCCGGTCTTGTGCTGACAACAGAAGGCGGCGACCTTCCGGGCGACGGCACTCCGATCCTGCTTGGAGAATACTCCGACAATCCTTTAAGTGGAGCGATCTGGCGTGTTATGAGAGTAAAGGATCAATGGATCGGCGGAACTGCATCAAGTTTACATAATTACTATCATGCAGTGATTCCTACCAGAAGAGACGTAAAGCCCGAGCGTATATTCCTTGATCCGGATGGCTTCATCCAAATCAACTGGCCGGAGCCTGTACCTGGCGGCGCAGAAAGCTACAGAGTTACGATGGACGGCGTAGAATTTGAGCTTGACCCGGAAAACAGCTGGGTCGTCGGCAACACTACAATACTGAAACTCGCTGAAGAACCTACGGCTCAAGTCTTGACAGGAATCGGTAATTTGTTTAATTTAAGAATCCAATTTACAGGAGAAGCGATAGGCGGAGAAAGCGGTCTTAGAGTAAACAACGGGATTACTTACAATTTCAGACAAGAACCAGGTCTATCTGTAGCCGACACACGAGCCAAATTTGCAGTGGAAGCTCTAAATAACCTTCCGATTGCCAAAGAAATAATTTTAGCGCCTCTCCAAACCATTGAAGAAGCGGTTGAATATCTGAATCTTCCAACTAGCTTATTCGGCTTAGAAATTGAATGGGCAACTAACGACATCAACATGGAGAAAGACTTCAGAATAATGATAGGCTCTATCGCATACGATGTTGTTTTGAGTGCGTTTTTTAAAGGTAATGAAGCACCTATCTTTTTGCATGAACTATCAATTATTAATGATATGTTAGTAGACAGATCAACAAATTTCATTAGTATTGGAGAAACTGCAAGAAATTCAAGGCAATGGAACATTAGTTTTGAAGTCACGCAAAGGTTTGTTGGAGGCATAACTGCAACCTTACCGGTTGAAATTATAATTCCAGGGGCAAATGCCAACTTGAGAGGAGAATATGTGTTTGAAGAAGATCCGCTATTGGGACTCACTTTAGTATTTGACATAAGAAACAATGGCAGAAATGTGTCTGTTTTCAACTTATATTAATCTGATTTTGCATTTTGCAATCTAGATTAACAAACATAATCCCGGCGAGGACAAAATATCTCCGCCGGGATTTTTGTGAGATTTGTAAGTCTTATAATTCCTACTGATTAAAATACCTAACAATCCCCTGATAAATAGCCCATGCCACTTTATCTTGATACTCTTCTGTTTCAAGCCGCTTTCGTTCGTTATAGTTAGTTAAAAATCCGCATTCAACTATAACCGCCGGAATTGTAGTCCGTCTTAATATAAAATAACTGTCGTTAGCCTTCGCTTGATGATTACTTGTCAAACCAAGAAATGATTTAAGCTCTTCCTGTATGTATTCGGCGAGTCTTTTTGAACTTTCAGATCCATCATAGTAAAAAACTTGTGCCCCATGTACACTTGTATCTGAAAAAGCATTTTGGTGAATGCTAACCAATATATCAGCGTTTTCTTCGTTAGCTATAGCTCTACGCCCTTGCATATCACCTGATTTTGTGTCTCCAAGTGCTTCGTCTGTTGCACGAGTTAATAGCACTTGCGACCCGCCTTGTTCAAGATACGATTGAAGCCTAAGCGCAATTGCAAGATTTATATCTTTTTCAAGCACATTACCTTCTGCTATTTTACCTGTGTCAACCCCTCCATGACCTGCATCAATCAACACTATTTTGCTTGATACCGGCATAGAAAATGTCTGAACTGTTTCATGTGATACCGAAACCGCAATCCCTACACCAATTATCAATAGATAAAAAATAACCATCAATTTCTCTATCTTAATGCTTACTACCTTCATAAGAACAGCCCCCGCGAATGTAATATAAATTTACTTTATAATACTATTCATAGAGGGCTGTCTTTTATGCTAACGTACAATTTGTGGTGATATTATTTGCAATCTTCAGGTCTTGTAGTGTCTTTTCCACCATTATTGCCGGTGTTGTTTGAAGATTTGTTTGGATTGTTTTTTGTCATGTCACCCATTTTTATCACCTCCGTACTCCTATTATGTACAGAAATGTAAAAAATACTCATTTAATCCAAAATTATTTTTTGAATTTGATTTTTTATAGGGTGTGTTCGATAATTCGCTTTCGTTAGATTTTTGAGCGTTTTTTCGATAGGCGCTTTTGCAGAAAACCGCACATACCCAAAGGTACGTAAGGCTTTTCCGCAAAAGTGCATAGCGGAAAATAAGCCGAAAATATGACGGAAT
>Ga0136643_10000214_pt1 | contig 61613 bp, 61 predicted proteins | sample TergutLab28metaG_FD_96883 | JGI IMG/M metagenome (GOLD analysis project Ga0136643, IMG submission 96883) | Labiotermes labralis P1 segment gut microbial communities from Petit-Saut dam, French Guiana - Lab288 P1 (version 3) (version 3) | ecosystem: Host-associated > Arthropoda: Insects >... | reverse complement strand
TGATGGCCTCCGGAGTAGGTGTTGTGTGGTAACTACATTTTACACCACGGCCATCATGTTGTCTTCTTTTATTCACTTGTTGCACTTGATAGTATAATCTACCCACCCCTCCAAGGAGGGGAATTTGGGTCTTCCCTCCTTGGAGGGGTGCCCGAAGGGCGGGGTGGTTACTGTTTACACATGCTACAAATTTAGATTGATGGGGACAAGTCTTGTAATTTCAAGCGAGGGCTAGTATAATATGGTATCAGTTCTCGACTAAGGAGATGTGTGGAATGAAAGAACAATTGGCGGCACTGGAAGCCCAGGCACTTTCTGCGATTGAAAGTTCATCTGATCCGGAGAAATTGGAAGAGGTTCGGATTCAGTTTTTGGGCAGGAAAGGTGAACTTACAACAGTCCTCAAACAGATGGGGTCAGTCCCGGCGGAAGAACGTCCGGCCATGGGGCAGATTGTGAATGCGGTGCGGGAGACTGTCCAAGCGGCATTTTATGCAAAGAGAGACGCGCTGGACGCTGCGGTATTAAACGAGCAGCTTGCGGCGGAGAAGCTGGATGTGACAATCCCAGGTAAGCCGGCAGAGATCGGGCGGCAGCATCCGATGATGCGGACGCTGGATGAGACTTTGGATATCTTCATCGGTATGGGATTCTCCATCGCAGAGGGGCCGGAGGTGGAGCTTTCTGCCAATGTGTTTGACAAACTCAACACGCCGGAGAACCATCCCTCTCGGGATTGGGGCGATACTTTTTATTTTGACAGGGAGAGTGAGTATGTGCTCCGCACCCACACCTCTGCTGTGCAGGTGCGCACCATGGAGACAAGAGAGCCGCCGATTCGGGTGGTCTCTCCCGGGCGTGTATACCGCAAAGACGAAGTAGACGCGACACACTCACCCATGTTCCATCAGATCGAGGGTTTGGTGGTGGACAAAGGTGTCACTATGGCTGATCTCAAGGGGACGCTCAGTGCCCTTGTCCAGCAGCTCTATGGCGAGGGGACAGCGACGCGTTTCCGCCCGCACCATTTCCCCTTTACAGAGCCATCTTGCGAGGTGGATTGCCAGTGCTTTAAATGCCGCGGCAAGGGTTGTCCCATGTGCAAGGGCGAGGGTTGGATTGAGCTCTTGGGTGCGGGAATGGTGCATCCGAAAGTGCTTCGCAACTGCGGGATTGACCCGGATGTGTATTCCGGCTTTGCCTTTGGATGCGGGCTTGAGCGGATGACCATGATGCGCTTTAACATCAGCGATCTGCGGCTGATTTTTGAGAATGACCTGCGCTTCCTAGCGCAGTTTTAGGGGGTAGGGGAAGATGAAACTATCGAGAAATTGGCTGAAAGAGTTTACCTCTATCACAGCAAATGATCAGGAATACGCTGATCGGCTGACGATTACCGGGTAAAAGGTTGAGGGAACAGAAGATCTAAATACCACAGCGAAGAACATTGTGCTTGGTCGCGTGGCGGAGATTGTGCGTCATCCCGATGCGGATACCCTTTGGGTTTGTACCATGGACATTGGACAGGATGAGCCGACTGTGATTGTTACAGGAGCAGATAATCTGAAAGCAGGGGATGTTTGTCCTGTGGCGCTCCATAAATCACTGCTTCCCAATGGGACGGAGATCAAGAAAGGAAAGCTGCGCGGGATAACATCTAATGGGATGCTCTGTTCGCCGGACGAGCTGCTGTTAGAGGCAAACGACTATCCTCACGCAGTTGCAGACGGTATTTTGACCTTTACGCCGGATGAGACCCTGGGCTTTTCCATCGGTGATGACATTCGTCCGATTTTGGGGCTGGATGATCAGGTGGTGGAGTTTGAAATTACAAGCAATCGTCCGGATTGCCTGTCTGTTGTGGGACTGGCGCGGGAGTCGGCGGCGAGCTTCGGTACAGAGATGACAGTCCCGGAGCCTGTGGTAAAAGGTTCCGGCGGGGATGTCATGGAGCACTTGGATGTGGAGATCTGGGATGCCGATCTCTGCCGCCGCTTTACGGCGCGGGTGGTGCAGAACGTGAAGATTGAGCCATCGCCTGTGTGGATGCGCCAGCGTCTGCGGAAAGCTGGTGTGCGCCCGATTAATAATATTGTGGATATCACAAACTATGTCATGCTGGAATATGGGCAGCCCATGCACGCCTTTGATCATGCTTGTCTGGAGGGCGGAAAGATCAACGTCCGCCGCGCATTCGAGGGAGAGACCCTTGAAACCCTGGACGGTTCGATGCGTACGCTGGAGGATACCCTTGTGATTGCAGACGGCACAAAGGCGGTCAGTATCGCAGGTGTGATGGGCGGTGCGTCCAGTGAGATTCGCGATGAGACGACTACGGTGGTGATTGAATCCGCAAACTTTAATGGGACATCCATCCGTAACACAGCGGCACGGCTTGGGATGCGGACAGATGCGTCTAGCCGTTTTGAAAAGGGACTCAATCCCATGGCGACACTTCCGGCGGTGCAAAGAGCTTGCGAGCTGATTGAACAGCTGGGCGCGGGTGAGGTTGTTGATGGCATTGTAGATGTGATTGCGGCAGATCGTTTCCCTGTTACCATTCAGCTAGAGCCGACGCGGATTAATGGGCTGTTGGGGACAGAGATTGCCCGTGATGAGATGGTTGCAATCTTGGAAAAGCTTGATTTCACTGTAGATGGGAATGATCTAGTAACAGTACCGCCCTTCCGTTTGGATGTCCATGAGTGGGCAGATCTAGCGGAGGAAGTGGCACGGTTTTATGGCTATGATGTAATCCCAGCCACCAAGCTCCGGGGCGAGGCGGTACAGGGTGGCTTTACATCGCGCCAGAAAGAGGAGCGGCGGATTGGTTCCTTGATGCGTGGGTTTGGCTATAGTGAGATTTTGACCTATACCTTCACCGGACAAGTGGCATATGATAAGATTCGCTTGCCGAAGGAGGATCCGCTTCGGCAGAATTTGACGATTTTGAACCCTCTTGGGGAAGATACCAGCCAAATGCGGACTGTGGCAGTGCCTGCCATGCTTGAGACTTTGGCGCGTAACAACAATTATCGCAATCCGTCCGCGCGTTTGTATGAGCTGGCACGGGTATATGTGCCAAATGGCGAGAGTGAAACCCTTTGTGATGAAAACTTACATCTGATGCTGGGTGCCTATGGGGATGGGGCGGATTTCTTTGTGCTCAAGGGTGTGGTGGAAGCCTTGCTGCGTGAGCTTCGTATTGCGGATGTGACTTGGACTGCCTACGCGGATGACCCAGTCTATCATCCGGGACGCTGTGCTGAACTTCGAGTGGGAGACACCTATCTCGGACGCATTGGGCAAATACATCCGCTGACGGCGAAGAACTATGACTTTGATAGCGAGGTGTTTGCGGCGGAACTGTCAGTGGAAGCGCTCCTTGCTGTACAAGGCGCGGAGCCGCTCTTTGTTCCGGTGCCGAAGTATCCCTCTGTCACGCGGGATTTGGCGGTGGTCTGTGCGGATACTGTCACCGTGGCGGAGCTTTTGGCGGTGATTACCGCTGCCGGCGGGAAGCGCCTTGTGGAAAGTCAGCTCTTTGATGTCTACACAGGGGAGCAAGTTTCGGCAGGGAAGAAGAGCGTTGCCTTTGCGCTTCAATTTAGGGCGGAAGATAAAACTCTCACAGACGAAGATGTAGAACCGGTGATGCAGAAGATTTTGACGGCTTTGCAGGAGAAATTAGGGGCGGAAATTCGCTCGAACTAAAAGCGGCATTGCAAGAGTTATAAAGAGATTTGTTTTCTCCCCCGCCGTAGGCGGGGGAGAAAACAGAAAATCATAATTCTTGCAGAGCTCTTTACAGTTTGTATAAAGTTTGATAGAATAATAGTAAATGTGGGTAGACTTTGGATGTGAGGTGATCAAGATGGAATATACCCAAAAGTTTTCAGTTGTGAGTCGGGATATTGAGATTCGGGAGATTATGGCGAGCGTGTATGACTCTCTGGTGCAGAAAGGGTATAACCCCATCAATCAGATTGTCGGGTATATCTTGTCTGAAGATCCCACGTATATCACAAACTACAACAACGCCCGCTCGCTGATTGCACGGATTGACCGTGACGAGCTGTTGCGGGAGCTGGTGATTCAGTATTTGAATCATAAGGAGTAGGCGAGTTTTGCTCGATCACTGATGATACGGAACAGGGTATGCCTTTTGGGGCATACCCTGTTGGTGTTTATTCAGATGTTTTTTTAGGCTCTTTTTGTAAAGGCGTTACCACAGGCATTCCTTCCGCCATACCAATCGGTCTGCGGACTCGCCTTGTCTTTCTTGGGGTGTCAGTTGGAAAAGGAGGCTTTGTATCTTTGCACACCTATCGTAAATTCGCCACATCTCCACACTAACATCCCTCTATTGTACGCATAGCCAAAATTGTGCGCTGGATCAACTCATCCAAGTCCCAGCCCAGCATCTCCGCCCCTTGGCGGATCACATCGCGGGAGCATCCTGCGGCGAACTTTTTATCCTTGAACTTCTTTTTCACACTGCTTACTTCCAAATCCTGCACGGATTTCGAGGGACGCATCAAGGTCACCGCCCCAATGAGTCCGGTGAGTTCATCACAGGCGAATAAAATCTTCTCCATCATACATTTCGGCTGATGCGTTGTCCCTGTAAGTCCCCAGCCATGGGACATGGCGGCACGAGTGATGTTCTCATCCACGCCTGCTTCCCGGAGTATTTCCTCGCCTTTGACGCAGTGCTCCTCTGGGTGAGATTCAAAATCTACATCGTGCAGAAGTCCAACCACGGCCCAATACGCCTCCCGACCGGGGTCGAACTCCTCAGCAAAGTATGCCAACACACCGCTCACCACCTCTGCATGCCGGAGATGAAAGGGCTCTTTGTTATGGATTTCTAAAAGTTTTCTCGCTTTGCTCAGTTCCATCTATCAAAATTCCTCCTATGTATAAATTATCCGGTGAGAATACCATCTTCAAGTGCCGACAGGAAGGGGAACATTTCGTTGTAATGCTTATGCATAAACAGCGCGCTGTCCTGATGATACAAGTCTTCGGCAAGCTTGTCCGCAATTGGGGTGAGCAGTCTTTCGTGTGCGCATTGTGTGGGCTTTATGTCGATTGCAAAGTCTTCGCTTTGGCGTGCTAACATATCGTAGGCATAGTTACAGCGGGACTGAATGGCGCATGATTTGCACACATCAAGGGGGATTGTACCTTTATCGACGAAAAACGCCTGCCTTTCCTCATCGATGCCCGTCCAAACATCGCCAATGGCAAACGCAGGATCATCTACATAGCGCGAACCTGGAAAAATCGTCCCGTCCGGCGCAATAGAGGGCTGATTCTGCGACATCTTACGCCGATCGATATTATAGTCCGCGCCTTTCACGTGAGACAGAATCTTTTGATCAAAGGGCGAAAGATAAAACTTCTGTTCATCCAATGTCCAGTTATAATATAACTTTGCCAGCTTTTCATATTCACGCCCCAGCACTTCAAAGTCCGCCTGTGTCCAGGGTGCGTCATAGTTGAGATTCAGCGTCATATAACGAAACCCGCTTCGCCGCAAAAATTTGACCATATCCGTCGCCTTATGTACAACGGACGCATCCAGTACGCCCATGCCAATTGCGTAGGGCTGGTAGTGCAAGAGCAGCGGAATTTTATCCGCCAGCACCGCCGCCGACGGCGAGCCATCAGGGAAAAAGCGGCAATCGTCTTGCGCGGGTCCGTCGTGAGAAAAGCCGATGCTTAGATTGACGCTCTTGGCGAATTTTAGAAATTCCTCATCGAGCAAAATGCCGTTTGTTGTTATCTTATAAGAAAATTGATGTCCCGTTTGTTTGCGAATTTCCTCTGCATGCGCCACGGTTTGATAGATCACATCCCGCTCAAGCAGCGGCTCGCCGCCGTAGAATAAAATCCCCGTGGGCGAGCCTTTGGTGACCGCAAAATCCACCGCCTGTTTTGCCATGTTTGCCGACATGCGCAGCTCGCCCCAGGCGACAAAGCAATAGGTACATGCAAGATTACATCGGTTGGTGACATGTAAAGTGAGATTCATACGTGTACTCCTTGTTGTAATGATGTCCTGTAGGGGACGCTGCCCTCAGCGTCCCGCATTTCTAGGGGCACAGCAGAGAGAAAACGGGGCGCTGAGGACAGCGCCCCCTACGAAAAGTGCGCATTGCTCCCATTGTTACGCTTCTTCAGTCAATCGCATCAAAATCATCGCAGTTTCGGCTCTTGTTGCTGTACCCAGCGGGGAGAGCGTACGCTCTGCCGTCCCACTAATCAGCCCATGATATACCGCCCAGCGCATATAGTCTACCGCCCACGCGCTTACTTGCGTGTGATCGTCGAACTTATCCAGACTAAATGACTCCGGCACGCTTACATCGCTGCCTGTAGACTTCGCATAGCGGTGCAACATCGCCGCAAACTGCTCCCTTGTAATTTCGCCGGATGGATGAAACCGTCCTGCGTGACCTTGGACAATGCTGTTTTCATTTGCCCAAATCACAGCATCTCTGAACCAGATCGGATCATTGATCCACACATCATCGAAAACTTCCTGAAACTCCACCGCAGGCTCACCCGCCATACGCCAAAGGATGGCGGCTACCTGTGCACGAGTCAGCGTTTCGTTTGGAGCAAAGGTACTCCGGGTCGTGCCGGTCATAATTCCCTGCCTCCACACATGCTCAATTGCCTGCCGCGCCCAATGTTGCTCGGATACGTCCGCAAAGGGGAAAGCCGCAGGCGGCAATATGCCTTCTGCACGCAACTGGTCGATAAAAGTGTCCACCTGATAGATCAGTCGCTCATTGAGGGCTCCTCCGGCTTCTTGCTTTTCCTCGTCTGTAAAGGTTGGCTCAGTGTTCTTACCATACTCCCATTGCCACTCACCACGACACAGGGAGTGACCCGGATTGTCCATAAAGGTAGCGGCTACACCAAACCGCTCTGCGAACTGTTGCTGCAATGCGCGTTCTATGCCGCCTTGCGGCATCTCCCACCAGTGAAATTCTTCCATCCCAGACCATGGACGCGGAAAAACAATGCCCTTCCTTGTGTCCTCATGAAAAAGAGAAAGCCTAGCGGTAATTTCAGTTTCCCAAGGGGTTTCGAGAGTTGCCACGTAGTTCGTCGGTATGGGAGAATCGAAGGGGATCCCCGCCTGACTAAGCCGATTGCGGATAATCCCCAGTGCCTCTTGCTCCGTCAAATAGGCAACGTAAAAAGGCCCTGCGCCTGAGCCACCAAAATGTGTACGCACAACTACATCAAAGCTGCGTCCGCTCTCTGCATAGAGGGTGCCATCTTGCGAATACGCTGTGACCGCGCCATGGGTGCCATCATTGTGCGGCACAGGCGGCTGCATCCCCTGAGCAGTATCCACTAAGACCCCAAGGCTTAGTACACCGATACAAGCAAATACTGCCGCATTTTTCGCCCAGCGTAGGGGAAATTTTTTCAGTGTTTCCGGTGGTTTTGATCCACGGTCTGGATATGCAGGTGGACTATAGTCCTGCATGGGGCTGAGTGTGAAATGTTCCTTTTGCATCATGTTTTCCTCCTAATGATTGGGAGTGGTGCAGTCATATTGGCACCTGTAGGGGAGATCTTGTGTCTGCCCCGCTAGTCTTGCCCTTTCGGGCAGACACAAGGTCTGCCCCTGCTTCACTCCCTAATGATTTCAGACGATGGATGGCGCGGGAGAAGCTCTTGGCAGCGTACCTAATTGCGCGGCAGTATGCCCTCTCTGCGCAAATGCTCTAAAAAAGTGTCGATTTGAAACAGAAGCCACTCATTGAGAATTTCTCCGGCTTCTTGTATTTCCTTCTCTGTAAAGATCGGTTCCGTCTCTAAGTTCCAATCATAGTCGCCAATGGATTCACCCGGGTTTTGCATGAAGGTGGCGGATATATGGAATCGCCGTGTGAAATCCTGCTGCAATGCGCGTTCTATCTGCTCAGGTGATACATCGAAAAAAGGAAATTCGTTCCACCAATTGGGAGCGGGAAAGACAATGCCCTGCCTTGTGCGCTCGTCAAACAGCGAAAGCGCGGCAGACATTTCTGCTGACCAATCGGTTTCGGTAGTCGCTGTATAGTTCGGCACGGGAGCGTCAAAGCAGATTCCCGCTTGACAAAGGCGATTGCGAATAATGCCCAATGCCTCTTGTTCCGTTAAGTAGGCAACATAAAAAGGCCCCGCGCCTGAACCGCCCCAATGTGCACGCACTTCTACGTCAAATTCACGCCCGCTCTCTATATACCCATCGTCACCTTGCGGATATGTGGCAATTATACCGTGAAGACCGTCATCGCAAGGCGCAGCCGGCTGCGTTTGCTCCGCAGCGCAAGCCGCTAAAACCCCAAGGCTTAGCGCACCGATGCAAGCGATAATCGATGCGTTTTTTGCCCAACGCACAGGCAATTTCCCTAGTGTTGCCACTGGCTTTGACTCACGGCTTGGATATGCGGGCGAGTTATAGTTTTGCATGGGGCTGAGTGTAAAGTGCTCCTTTTGCATAAGGCTACCCTCCTAACTATTTCAGACGATGGGTAAAGCGGAAAGGTTCCCTTTCGCAAAATCCTAGCTCTCTATTGCAGGAAAGGTTACCGCAAAGCGAACACCGCCGCCCTCGCGAGGTGCAACCTCCACCTTGCCGCCGTGCTCAGACACCGTATCCCGCACGATGGATAGCCCAAGTCCGCTGCCGCCCGCTTCTCTGGCTCTTGCTTTGTCCACACGGTAAAAGCGATCGAAAATATAGGGCATATCCTCAGCAGGAATTCCAATGCCGGTATCTTCCACAATCAGCTGCACCTGTCCGTCTGCCTGATCCAGACGAATGGACAGTGTACCGCCTGTAACATTGTACTTGATTCCATTTTCCGCCAGATTAAAGACAATCTGATAAATATCATCCTCTGTGGCTAGAATCAGACAATCCGGAGCAAGGTCAAATATCATCTTCACCTGCCGTCCTTGGGCGAGAGGCTCCAGCAGATGCCCTGCACTTTCCACCACATACCCCACATCAACCGGAACCAGCACTTCCATCTCTGGTGCCACATCCAAACGAGTCAGACGAAGTAAGCGCTCTGTTGTTCTCGCCAGCCGCTCAGCCTCTTGTCCGATGTCTTCCACAAACTCACGAATGGTGGACACATCCATGTCCTCACTCTGCACAATACTGTCAGAGAGCAGCTGAATGGAGGCCAGAGGGGTCTTGAGCTCATGAGACGCGTCTGATACAAAACGCCTTCTCATCTCTTCCGTCTCTTCCAGACGGTCGGTGAGTTTATTAAAGGCCTGTCCAAGCTCAGCGAGCTCATCCCGCCCGCTTACATCCAGCTTATAGCTGTAATCCCCCCGTCCTACAATCCGCATGGCAGAGAGCATTTTTGTCAGCCGATTTGTAAAGGTACGCGAGAAGATAATTGCCAAAAATAAGGCGGCAACAAAAATGCCGATGGAGATATTCTGCAAATCCGAAGCCATCCCCGCAATCAATTCGCCTTGTGCCATGTCCACTTCATATAGGAACACAGCCCCAATCTGTGTCTCACCGCTCATAATCGGGAAGGCCGCCCAAGTGTGAAAACTGTCCTCACTGTATGAGGGGCGCGTTACTTCATACAAGCGTTCACCCTCGCGGCGAAACACACGCTCTAGATCTGGGAAAACTTCTACATCTTGCAGGTGTTCACTCTCTCCGGCTGTATCATAGAGCACCTCGCCCTCTGCATTTGTCACAATCAGCCGGGTGAGGTTCCGGATATCCAAAAAGCCCATCGCCCGTCCCACAGTCTCCTCCGAGAGCGCTTCTCCGCCGCCAAGAGATGAGCTGATTCCCAAAGCCTGTGATGTAAGCGCTCTGTCCTTTTCCGCGTATACAAGATCTACGGAGACCATCATAGGGTAAGTATTCAGCAGCAGCAATAGCCCCATAATAATCGCAATGTAGGAAAGGGCAAACTTCAGCTGCACACTGCCAAACAGCCAGCTGACGAACACGTTTCGTTTATTCTGCTTTGAGGTAATAACCCACACCCCACTTCGTCAAAATCCGCGTCGGCTTCGCAGGCTCCGCTTCCAGCTTTTCGCGAAGTCTGCGCACATGCACATCCACTGTGCGAATGTCGCCCTGGTAGTCATAGCCCCAGATGATGTCAAGCAGATTTTCTCTGCTATATACCCGACCCGGATTTTTCATAAAAAGTTCAATCAGATCAAACTCTTTTGCCGTGAGTTCCACACTGTCTCCGTCTCTCTCCACGCTGCGCCGCAGGGGATCAATGCTAAGCTGTCCAACCGTCAGGAGTGAGGACGTGCCGGAACTGCCGGAAGCTGTATTTGCACTCCGCCGCAGAAGCGCCCGCACCCGCGCTTTGAGTTCTAAAATATTAAATGGCTTCGTAATATAATCATCCGCACCGTACTCAAAGCCCAGTAACTTATCCGTATCCTCACTCTTCGCCGTGAGCATCACGATTGGTACCATGGAAAATTCACGGATTTGCATACAAGCGGAAAGCCCGTCCAAGCGCGGCATCATCAGGTCTAGGATGATCAGGTCATAGTCGGTACTTTTCGCCTTTTCCACAGCCTCAAGCCCGTCTGAACCCACATCGACTTGATAGCCCTCATTTTCCAAATTAAATTTGATCCCCTTGACCAAAAGCTTTTCATCATCTACAACAAGAATGCGCATAGATAAACTCCCCTTACTCCACTGTAATCATATCTCGAATCTCTGCAAACCGCGCCTCGCCAATACCGGAGACATCGGTGATCTCTTCAATAATCCGAAAGGCACCATGAGTCTCTCGGTGTGTGATAATCCGGTCTGCAATGGCAGGCCCTATGCCGGGCAAGCGTTGCAGGGTCATCGCATCAGCTGTATTGATATTGATGAGACCCTCATCCGCAGACTCAGACGCGGACTCTGCGCCCGTTTCCTCTTGGGCTGCCGCCGCTTCCTGTTCTCGCGCTTCACGGGCTTCTACGCGGTAGGCAATTTCAACAAGCTCCGCCTCATCCATGGCACCGATGGCGTACTGCGTCGTCACTGTGAAATCTCCAGGGCCGCCTGTGCGTCCCATAAAAAGCCCCGCACCGAACACAGCGGCAAGACATATAAGGGCAATCAGCGCCCGTGCGATGGTTTTTTGTTCTATCATACATCCCACTCCCTCGCAAAACTTGTCAAAATACCATTGATTTTGGTGGTGTTGCACGAAGTATAATTTTCTGTTTTCTTCATAACTTTTACAACACCACCTTGATTTTGTGTTCCAAATTGCGTATAATACCATATAGAGTGTTTTGTCCTTCGACACCATTTGACAGTATCTTCACTTCACTATCATACCATAGATTGTAGGAGAGTAAAATGAAAAAACGACAAGTTCTTACATCCATTCTGTTGCTGCTGCTGATTTCTGCACTGATCGGCACGTCTCTGGCTATCCCCTATGGCGGGAGCCCGGACACGCTCGCCCACGCAGTTGTACTGGCAGATGCTCAAACCGGCGACATTCTCTACGCCAGAAATGAGCATGAGCGTATCCACCCTGCATCCACAACCAAGATCATGACCGCCCTTCTGGCCATTGAAGCAATCGAGCGGGGTGATGTGTCGATTGTAGATCAAGTCATGACCACGGATACTGCCTTGATCGGCATGATCGAAACCGGAGCCAGCTTAGACCTGCAAGTGGGCGAGATCATGAGTTTTGAGTCTTTACTCTTTGCGGTCATGCTCCGTTCCGCAAACGATGCATCCAATGTTGTCGCCGAACACGTCTCCGGCTCTGTTGACAATTTCTTGCATCTGATGAATGTCCGCGCCAGAGAATTAGGTGCCCTGAACACAAACTTTTCAAACACCCACGGTCTCACCGCAGATGACCACTATTCCACTGCCTATGACCTCTTCCGCATCACGGAATACGCCATCTCTCATCCGCGCTTTGCGGAGCTGTATGCTCTGCAAGAACGTCCCCATGCCGCCTCTAACATGGCAGATGGCAGTGAGGGGCGCTATGCGGGCATCTTCCGTTCAACAAACCGCCTCACCGATCCTGAGTCTGACTATTACTTCCCCGGTGCACACGGTATAAAAACCGGCTTCACAAATGCAGCGGGTCTCTGCTTGATCTCTACTGCAACGAGAGGAGATGTTTCCCTCCTCGCCGTCGTCATGGGTGTCCCCGTTGATATGGAGGAAGTAAACCACTTCACTGAAACCGCCCGCCTCTACAACTGGGCTTTTGAAACCTTTGCCTATCGTGAGGTTTTATCCAGCGACACCGTCCTTGCCATTTCTCCTGTGGAGTTCGGCGAAGATGCGGACAGCGTCAGCCTCATCCCGGCAGAGTCCATCATTACCCTAGCCAGAGAGGGAACAAATCTCGATCATTTTGAGCGTGAAGTCACGCTTTTCCATCAAGAAGCGGGCGAAGTTCTGTCTGCGCCAATCACGCAGGGCGAGGTCTTAGGCGAAGTCACCTTCACAGATGGCGAACGTATATTCGGCCCCATCGCCTTGATCGCGGCAGAAAGTATCTACGTCTCCCGGGTGGAGGTCATCCAGCATGAGGTGGAGGAAACCCTGCAAAGTGTTTGGGTGCAAATTGTCATCATCGCCTTTGTTGCTCTGGCCGTGCTTTTCATCGTCGGCATAGTGATACGCGCCGTACGCAAGAACAAGCGTAAAAAGGCGCGTATGGGACGGAGATAGTAGAAGCCTTATGAAAAAACGAACAATTTGTGCCTGCTGTGTTCTGTTGCTTTTACTCTCCCTGTTCCCAGTCCGCACAGCGCAGGCGAGAGAGCCTGTGTCTCTCACATCTCAAGCAGCGGTTGTAATCGACTATGAATCGGGTGAGATTCTCTATAGCCAAAACATGGATATCCCGCTTATTGCTGCCAGCTTGACAAAGCTTATGACAGCCTATATCCTCTTTGAGGAAATTGCGGCGGGGAACCTGACTGAAGAGACCCTCATCTCCGTTTCGCCCCATGTTGTACACATCAGTACAGAGATCGACCATAGAGCGCCTTTTTCGGAGGGCGCTTCTTATACCGTGGACACCTTTTTCAAGCTGATTTTTCTTCCTTCTTCAAACGCCGCAACCATCGCGGTTGCAGAATACATATCCGGCACAGAGGAAGCCTTTGTAACACGGATGAACGAAACAGCCCAGCGTTTGGATATGAATGCACAGTATGAGACAGCACACGGCTTATGGGGCGACAACCTGAAATCTGCCTACTGCGTGGCGATTCTCACCAAAAACTTGATTCAAACCCATCCTGCTGTACTTGCGTATTCCTCGCTGGAGTCCTTTCGGTTTTATGACACAGAGTATTCCAACATCAACAGACTCATCTTTGATTCCGAAGAGATTGACGGCTTCAAAACCGGTGCAACCGCCACTGCCGGTTATTGTTTGGCGACTACCGCCTATCGAGGCGGACAGCGAATCATTGCTGTAACAATGAACGCCCCCAGCCGGGACGATGCTTTTGCGGATTCTCAAGCGCTACTGGACTACGGATTCGCCGTGCTGGAATATCACAATGCGGCAATTACACCGGATGACACGCCGCCGGACGAACCAGCACAGGTGACCGAAGTATTCCATTTACATGTCTGGATTGTGGCAGCAATCATAGGGATCATTGCTGTTGTGATTGGTATCGGCATTTTTGTGGTGGTGCGTTCTGTTTTTAGGAAAGGTGAAGAGCAGTAGGATCAAAGCCTCCTTTTGTAAAAGAGCCTATGTATCTGTAAGCTATTTGCTATAGCGAGAAGAACAAAGCTGTTTGGAAGACCAGCCCACTCTTTGGGTCGATCTTCCAGACAGCTTTGCTTGGGGTTTCAATATCTTACTTCGAGATCAGATGATTCATGTCGTAAAGCCCTGGTGCGTTCACTGTAGCAAGGAATTTCGCAGCTGCCACCGCGCCGTTTGCGAACACATTGCGGGAGAGGGCGGTGTGTTTGAGCTCGATCACTTCATCCAGCCCCGCGAAGATTACCTCGTGCTCACCTACGATGGTGCCGCCGCGGACGGCGGAGATGCCGATCTCCCGCTCGCCCCGGGGTTCGCGGATGCTTTCGCGTTCGTAGACGTATGTGGGGTCATAGGGGAGGGCATCTCTGGCGGCATCTGCTAACATGAAAGCGGTGCCGGAGGGGGCGTCCAGTTTGTTTTTGTGGTGCCGCTCTACGATTTCGATGTCGTAGTCTGTTCCCAGCACATGGACAGCTTTCTTGATGAGGTCTGCCAGCAGGTTGATCCCCAGGCTCATGTTGCCGGATTTGAAGATGGGTACTTTGCAGGAGGCTTCTAAGATTGCCGCCTCATCCGCTTCGTCAAAACCGGTTGTGCAGAGGACGAGGGGGGTTTTGGTGTTTACCGCATACGCCAAAAGCCCTTTGAGGGCTGCGGGGAGGGAGAAGTCGATGACCACATCTGCTTTGCCGTTGAACTCCATGGGGTCTGCGTAGATTGGGAAATTGTCGCTCTTGATGGGGTTTGCGTCAAAACCTGCGACGAGTTCGATTCTGTCGTCTGTTTTGCAAATGCTTGCCACCGCTTGTCCCATACGGCCGGACGCGCCGGAGATGATTGCTTTTAGCATGGTATCCACCCTTTCAAATTTGATATGTAGGGGCAGACCTTGTGTCTGCCCAGCAATCTTGCCACGGGCAGACACAAGGTCTGCCCCTACGAATCGCCAAAGACGGGGATTGTAGGGCGATTTATTTCAAATTGACCTCGGACAGGAATTGTCCGAGGTCTTTGGTTTTATCTGACTGATACGCCGGAGGCGAGCATGGTTTGTTTGAGCTTCTCTAAGTTTTCCGGACACATGTCACAGAGGGGGAGACGCATATGACCTACGTCGAGTCCCATGAGGTTCATGGCGGTTTTGATGGGGATTGGATTGATATCGCAGCAGAGCGCAGCCATGAGTTTTGTGTATTTGAGCTGTAGCTCCGCGGCACGTGCAAAGTCGCCTGCAAGTGCTGCATTACACATATCTGCCATTTCACGGGGAATGATATTTGCCGCGACGGAGATTAGCCCCTTGGTACCCAGCGCCATCATGGCGACGGTATGATCATCGTTGCCGGAATAGATGTGGAGATCATCTCCGCAAGCGTCTATGGTTTTGGCAAGAAGGGTAAAGTCACCGGAGGCCTCTTTGGTGGCGACGATCAGCGGATGCTTGCTGAGTGTTTTGTATGTATCCGGCGTAAAGCTCACACTGGTGCGGTGAGGGACATTGTAAAGGATGATGGGTGTGTGTACCCGATCTGCAATGTGGAGATAGTGCTGGATTAAACCCCGCTGAGATGCTTTGTTGTAATAAGGTGTTACGATCAAGAGACCGTCCGCGCCGGATTTTTCCGCCTCTTCACTGAGGAGAAGGGCTGCACGGGTGTCGTTTGAGCCTGTACCTGCGATGACTTTGATACGGCCTGCCACGTGCTTGACACAGAAGTCAACTGTTTCGATGTGTTCTTCCAGGGTTTGGGTTGCACTTTCACCTGTGGTACCGCAGATGATGATGGCTTCGGTGCCGTTTTCGATTTGGAACTCAATCAGTTCCGCCAGCTTGGGGAAATTGATCTCGTCTGTTTCTGTAAATGGTGTGCAAATCGCAACGGCTGAGCCTTCAAAGAGCGGGGTGTTCATAGATATTCCTCCCGTTTCGCTAAGTTCTGGTAATAACATGTAGGGGTGGCTAGTAGCCGCCCGGGGGTGATTGATTATCGCCCCCACAGTACATATGTTTAGATATGCCCCTCACTGCAAAGCAATTCCGCCATGAGAACAGCACCGCCTGCGGCACCTCTTAGGGTGTTGTGAGAGAGACAGATGAATTTATAGTCATATTGCGTATCTTCACGCAAACGCCCGACAGAGATCGCCATGCCGTGCTCTGCGTCCCGATCAAGCCGTGTTTGGGGACGGTTGTCTTCTTCGTGATAGTGCAAAAACTGTTTGGGTGCAGAGGGGAGGTCAAGTCCTTTGAAATTCTTCCAGAGAACTTTGATTTCTTCCAGAGTGGGCTTTTTGCCATCTTCAAAGGCCATGAAGACCGCCGCCATGTGACCGTCGGATACTGGGATGCGGACACATTGTGCGGTGATGGATGGGCCGCTGGCAGATTCGATCACGCCATCACGTACAGTACCCCAGATTTTGAGGGGTTCGTTTTCGCTCTTCTCTTCCTCGCCGCCGATATAGGGGATGGCATTGTCCACGATTTCAGGGGCGGAGTCTAGCGTTTTACCCGCGCCGGAGATCGCCTGATAGGTACAGACCAGCGCACGGTCAATGCCGTATTTTTCGTGGAGCGGATAGAGTGCGGGCAGATAGCTTTGCAAGGAACAGTTAGACTTAACTGAGATAAAGCCGCGCTTGGTACCGAGACGCTGTTTTTGCGCGTCTATGACTGCTAAGTGTTCTGCGTTGAGCTCGGGTACCACCATGGGGACATCTGGTGTCCAGCGGTGGGCGGAGTTGTTGGATACGACGGGGCATTCCGCCTTGGCATATGCCTCTTCCAGTGCCGCGATTTTGACTTTTTCCATATCGACTGCGGAGAAGACGAAATCGACTTCTGCCGCAATTTGTTCGATGTCAGTCTCCGCGTTATATACGATGAGGTCTTTGACTGCATCTGGAATCGCGGTTTCCATTGCCCAGCGACCCTCGACAGCCTCTGCATATGTCTTGCCCGCACTGCGGGGACTTGCGGCTACAGTGGTGAGGGTGAACCAGGGATGCTCTTCCAGCAAAGCGACAAAACGCTGCCCGACCATACCGGTTGCGCCGATGATGCCTACTTTATATTGTTTCATAGATGGGATTCCTCCTATGTATTGTATGCATATACCTTGAAATAGTACCATAATTGGGGGTGAGAGTCAAATAAATTACGGATGAGTTTGGGATTTTGCGAGAGAGGCGTGGAAATTGCGATTGGCTTGTGGTAGAATGGAATAAATTGAGATATGCTGATATAGGTGTTGTTATGGGAAAAGAATTGCCTGTAAGAAAATCTGTTCGGTTAAAGGGATATGATTATAATAGTAATGGCACATATTTCATCACAGTTTGTATTAAAGATGGGCATGAAATGTTATGGGATGCAACAACCACTGTAGGGGCGGCATTCTGCCGCCCGCAGCTATCTGATATCGGCAGAATTGTGGAAAATGAAATTGTGGGATTGTCATGCATTTATGAGGCCATAACGGTTGACCAGTATGTGATCATGCCAAACCATATCCATGTGATTATTAGAATTTCCGGTGGCGGGCGGCAGAATGCCGCCCCTACAATACCCCGCGTGATTGGACAATGGAAGCGGGCTATTTCAATTAAAGCGGGATTTTCCATCTGGAAAAAAACAAGGGACATGCCCAGATTAGAGAGGATTTTCTCTGAATAATTTGAGGAGGATTGGATATAAATCTTGTCCCCGATGATTGAACCTAAATTCTGTTTCTTTCAAGTAAAAACTGAACTTTTCCTTTGGAATGCCTTTGAACTTATTTAGCCGATGTTTAGCGTAGCCCCAAAAACTTTCTATGCCATTGATGTGAGCTCCGCTTCCTCTTGAAAACTCATTTTTCCCGTGATTAACACGAAAATGTTTTGCATATCCACGATCGACTAGCCCGTCATATCCACGCCACCCGTCAGTGTGAATCACTGATTCAATATCTACACGACCACGGATAAGCTCTTGCAGCGTCTTGGTTTTCACATTGGGAACAACCTCAGTATATACCTTGCCATTCCGTTTGTATAATCCAAAGACGATTGTTTTCCCGCCAGCACCTCGCCCACGTTTCCCTTTCACGCGCCGAGCTCCAAAATAGCTTTCATCTATTTCAACCTCGCCTACAATTGGAGACTCTTGAGCGCAACATTCAACAAGCCTTGTGCGCATAAGTTGATAAATTCGATCTATTGTTTTCCGATTGACTGTTGTCATTTCCGCGGTCTGAACTGCTGTTAAGTCTAGCGAAAAACACTTTACAATTTGACGAAATTTCGCCTCTGTTAGATGTGAACGATAGATATACTTGTTTTTCATTGTGATACCTCTGGTTGGAGTCTATCACAACCTTCTATTCTGGGCTAGTCCCTAAATCATTTCACGATCACATTATTCGCAATGAAGCTGAATATCAAAAGATTTCCCAATACATAGACCAAAATCCTGCCAGATGGACAGAAGACTGTTATTACGCAAAGTGAGCACTACAAAATCCTACAGAAGAACGGTGATACCATGAAAACCAGCGATTTTTACTTTGACCTACCGGAAGAACTCATTGCACAAACACCCCTCGAACAGCGAGACGGCTCGCGACTGCTTTGCTTGGACAAGCAGACAGGGGAGATTAGCCATCACATGTTTGCCGAACTGCCGGATTTGTTGAATCCCGGGGATTGTTTGGTGATGAATGACTCCCGTGTGATCCCGGCGCGGCTGTTTGGGAAGCGGGAGACAGGAGGGGCGGTTGAGCTTGTGTTGTTGCAGGATTTGGGCGATGGCAAGTGGCTTTCTCTCTCACGTCCCGGCAGGAAAGTACAGCCTGGGACGAAGCTGATCTTTGGAGACGGCGAACTTACCGCTACGGTGTTAGAAGCTGTGGAGGATGGGAACCGAATTATCCAGTTCCACTTTGAGGGGATTTTCCTTGAGGTGCTGGAGCGCCTTGGGCGTGTGCCTCTGCCGCCTTATATCACGACAGAGCTGGAAGATGCAGAGCGGTATCAAACTGTATACGCAAGAGCGCCCGGTTCAGCAGCGGCACCTACTGCGGGACTTCATTTTACCGAGGAGATTTTGCAGAAAATTGCAGACAAGGGCATTAAACTGCTTTGGATTACGCTCCACGTTGGGCTTGGTACATTTCGTCCGGTGAAGGCGGAACGCATTGAAGACCACGAGATGCATCCAGAGTATTGCATCATCACGGAGGAAACCGCTGCTGCGATCAATGAGACGCGGGCTTCCGGTAACCGTGTGATCTGTGTGGGGACGACTTCTTGTCGCACCTTGGAATCTCGGGCGGCAGAGGATGGGACGATTGAGCCTTATGCGGGGTGGACGAATGCCTTTATTTACCCGGGCTATCAGTTTAAGTGCATGGACGGACTGATCACTAACTTCCATTTGCCGGAGAGCACGCTTATCATGCTTGTCTCGGCGATTGCAGGCAGAGAGGCTGTATTGAACGCCTATCATGAAGCTGTACGCGAAAGGTATCGTTTTTTCTCCTTTGGGGATGCTATGTTACTCTCCTAGTTTTTCGACAATATTCGACACAATGTGACAAAAAACAAATGAAATGGGAAATATAGGAAATAAATTAGGCAAAATAACAAAAAGATCCTTGCAAAAGGGCATAGGCTGTGATAGATTAGTGTCATTAAATCACGCATTCACCAGATCGCATCAAAATTTGTGAAGCTTTTGGAGGGATAGGTAATATGCAAACGAAAATCAAGGTTTTAGTGGCAGACCCTAGCGAGGATTACAGAAGCATGGTGGCAAGTCAGTTCCAAAATGAGCTGGATTTGGAACTCTGCGGCAGTACGGCGGACGGGCTTGAGGTCTTGCGTCTTGTGCAAGAGAAACAGCCTGACGTGATTATTTTGGACATACTGCTTGCAAATCTGGATGGGCTGGACGTGCTCCGACGATTGGGGGAGATGGAAGCTGGGGTTTCTTCCATTGTAGTGTCCAGTTTTTACAAGGACAGTGTGATCTCAGAAGCGTCCGGACTTGGGGCGAGTTATTTTATGCTCAAGCCCTTTCAGGTGACGACTTTGATGGAAAAGGTGCGCGGGGTCTCGCGGAAAACCCAGCGCGAGGTGCACGCCATCTCTGCGGTGCAGACTCCGGCGCGGACAGAGCCCTGCTTGGAGACTGTGGTTACAGGAGTGATTCACGAGATCGGTGTACCGGCGCATATCAAGGGGTACAAATATCTGCGTGAGGCGATTATGCTGACTGTGCGGGACATGGAGATCATCAACGCTGTGACCAAGGTGCTTTACCCGGAGGTTGCGGGGAAGTTTAACACCACGCCGTCCCGTGTGGAGCGGGCGATCCGCCATGCGATTGAAGTTGCATGGGATCGGGGGGATCTTGAAGTTTTGCAGAAGTTCTTTGGATATACGGTGTCGAACATCAAAGGGAAGCCGACGAATAGTGAGTTTATCGCGATGATTGCAGATCGGCTCAGCTTACAGCGGCGGCAGGCGGAGCGATAGGGAATGGGAAATCCCCTCGGAACCGGATGGTTCTGAGGGGATTTCTTTGTTTGCTCTTTTTAGTAAGGGGCGCATGTTTCTCATTTTTCTATCAGCTCCAAGATCAAATCTTTTGTCCTCTGCCCAAAAAAATCAGAGAGCACATCATCGTTGTGTACTGCCCACGCCACCTCTTGTAAGAGATTTGGTGTCTGCATCAATCGGCGCATTGTACATTCACTCCAGTCGGTTAAGGTCAACACGGAGTAGATATCCTCGCGGAAACTTTGGCTGAAAACGCCTGAGGGCGTTTCAAGCTCTCGTTGCAGTTTAGTTTCAAAAAGCTCTTGCCTGTTCACATAGGGGAAGAGTGGGATTACCTTTTCACTTTCCATTGTTAACGCTACCGTTTCCCTTTATGTATGTTTTATATACTACATTTCTTATATTGTAGCACATGGAAACTATTGTGTCAAAGGAAAATGCAGCTTTTTAGTGTGCATAATTCGCTTTGGAGTTGTTTTTGTTTCTACTCTAGTAATTTACAATTATTAAGGGTGAAAAATCATGAGGCAGGAACATGCTGAAATATATAAAAAGCTACGTTTTAACATTACCTATACACGAAAAATGCAAGGGCTGAGTCAGTTGCAGTTAGCTGAAAAAGCAGGTATTTCCAGAACGCACATGAGCAATATCGAGGCTCCGAAGGGTGACACGGGTCTCTCACTGGATGTGTTGTTTGATATTGCAACCGCCCTTGATGTGCCCATTGCTAAACTATTTGACTTTCATGATTAAAGCTAAAAGAGAAAAGTTAGCCCTGGGGCTAACTTTTCTCTTTTGCTTATGTAATGTTATCTCGTGTATTCAGACTTGAGTAAGGAATAACAACTGGCATCAAAAATCTGATTGTCATATCTCTTGCTGGCTTGTCTGAGGGTTCCCTCACAGGTAAAGCCGCATTTTTCAATCACTCGTCTAGCGCGGGTGTTGAAGGTTTTGTGGTAGGTGGATAGCAGATCAAGCTTCAGTTCATCGAAGGCGTATGCGATGGCGCGCTTGGCGGCTTCGGTTGCGATTCCTTGGCCCCAGTAATCGGCTGAGACTACAAAGCCCAACTCTCTTACGCTGATGCCGACTCGTTTGCTGTCTGCATGGAGTCCCAGGGAGCCGATTACTTTGCCGGTTTCTTTGTGTACGATCGCCCATATGTCGTTTTCCTTGATGAAAGACTGGATGACTTGCATGGATATCTCTTTGCTTGTATGGGGCGGCCAGCCTCCGTTTGGTCCGACTTCCGGGTGTTTGGCATATTCGTAGAAATCATCTGTGTCTTCCAGCTTCCATGCGCGTAAAATTAGGCGTGTTGTTTCTAGTGTTTTCATCTGTTGCCTCGTTTTTTGTAAATTTGTTGTCCTTTGTAGGGGCAGACCTTGTGTCTGCCCTGTGTAGTCAGAATAGGGCAGACACAAGGTCTGCCCCTACAGGTTGTTTGAAAGAGATACGGGCGGGATGACCCCGCCCCTACAGGCGTACCCTATATCCCCGAATTGCATAGAAGGGGGGGCGGGACGCGGAGTCCGCGTCCCCTACAATAGGCATTGCAACTATCCGAAATTTGTCCTATTTAAAGAACTGCTCGCCGGTGCCGTAGTGTTCGTAGATATAGTCAATATCCTTGTCCCCGCGTCCGGAGAGGTTGACTAGTATGCTTCCGGTGTCCTGCTCTCTGGCGCGGCGGATGGCGTAAGCGAGGGCATGGGCGCTTTCGATTGCAGGGATGATTCCCTCGTAGCGGCAGAGGAGGAAGAATGCTTCCATGGCTTCCACATCATTGGCGACTTCATATTTTACGCGTCCGGACTCCATCAGATATGCGTGCTCCGGGCCGACGGAGGGGTAGTCCAAACCGCTTGCGATGGAGTGAACGGGCAAAGGTTCGCCCTGCTTGTCTTGGAGGAGGATGCTCTCAAATCCATGTAGGAGACCTTTTTTGCCATAGGTCATGGTTGCCGCGTGCTCACCGATGCCGCTTCCTTTGCCGCCTGGCTCTACACCGACGATTTCTACAGGCTCCCCCAGAAACGCGCCGAACATCCCAATCGCGTTGGAGCCGCCGCCCACAGCGGCACAGACGGCATCCGGCAGGTTTCCTGTCATAGAGACAAACTGCTCTTTTGCTTCATTGCCGATGACGACTTGGAAATCCCGCACCATCATGGGGAAGGGGTGGGGGCCAACGACAGAGCCGATGCAGTAGATTGAGTCCTTGTACTCTTTGAGATATCCCTCAAAAGCGGCATCGACCGCTTCTTTGAGGGTTTTTAGCCCGTGGGTTGCGGGGATTACATTCGCGCCCAGCATTTTCATGCGCACTACGTTTGGATGCTGCTTTGCAATGTCCACTTCGCCCATGTAGATGTCACACTCTAAGCCGAAATAGGCGGCGGCTGTTGCGAGGGCGACTCCATGCTGTCCGGCACCGGTCTCTGCGATGAGTTTCTTCTTGCCCATGAACTTTGCCAAAAGTCCTTCGCCCATGCAATGGTTGATCTTGTGCGCACCTGTGTGGTTCAAATCTTCGCGTTTTAAATAGATTTGGTTTTTCCCTAGATGCCGTGACAAGCGCTCACAGTGATACACAGGGGTTGGGCGACCTTGGAACTCCTTGCGGATGCGGCGTAGCTCGTTGACGAACTGGGCACTGTGGGCAATCTCTTGGTAGGCAGTGTCGATCTCTAAAAAGATCGGAACCAGCTCCGGCGGTAAAAAGGTGCCTCCGTATTGACCAAAGTATCCATTTTTGTCCGGGAAATGCTTGAAGTAGTGCTCGAAATCGCGGTAGTTTTTCATGATGTGTTCCTCCTAAAATAATATGTTGTCCGAAGAGCGGGTCATGTTCTAATTTAGTTGAAGCTACTTGTGTTTCCCCCGCCTACGGCGGGGGAAACACGTACAAGCAACTATTATTAAACCATAACCCGAAGAGTGACTGTCTCTCGTCACTCGCTTTGTGCAGGGAGCAAAATATAAAAATCCCCGACAAAGCTGAAAGCCTTGTCAGGGACGAATTTACTAATCCGCGGTACCACCCTGATTCGCGTTTTCACGCGCACTTTGCGGTATGCCATCACATACCCGGCAACTCACGTATGCCCACACGTCGTGGAATACTCAGCGATTTCCGCTTTTGACCACGCCCTCAGCGACCCATTTAACATCCTGCGTCTCCACCCGGTTCTCAGCCATCCGGATTCTCTGTAAGGTGCATGCATGTTTTTACTTTCGCCTCAACGGTTTAGCGTAGTGTAGCACGGGTGGACGGAGTTTGTCAAGTGTTTTCTTGACAAACTTTGTCCCAAGCGATAAAATGACGGCACGCACGAGAGGCGTTGCCAATACGGTAGGCGGTTAGCTGATATCCTCCGAAAGGAGGTGAGGCCATGTCGGTGTTCGAAGATATAACGTTAATGATCGCATTTGCGGCGCTAATGATAAAGCTGATGGACTACATAGACAGAAAATAACCGCCCAAAGCCCTGACAAGCTGGCGGTTATTTCCGTTTCATCTTAGCAGGCTAACCGTTTACCGGCAACGCCTCTTGTGCTTTTAGTATACTAGTTTCATCCATGTTTGTCAAGTGACGGAATCCTTCTCTTTCAAGTAGTTATACTGCTCAAGCTCTGCGATCAGCCGCACGATGAGCTGTGCTGGGGCTGACATTTAAAGGGTTTAGCGTAGTGCAGCACGGTGGACGGAGCTTTCACACAGCCTCTTATACTTTCTGAACAAACAGGTTGACAAGTATTTGTGCTTTGTGATATAACTGTATTATTGCAGTTAGTACAAATGTGTATAAAGGAGCGTGTTCTATCATGTCCATTGGACAAGGTTTTGGATCTTTCATTCGCGGGGTGTTCCACAGTATTATTTCATGGCAGAGTCTATTTCTCTTTGCCTGTACGATTATCTTATGTGTAGCATGGCAAGTTGTGCAGTTTGCAAGAGGGCGAAAAATAGAAAGAGAAAGAAGCACGATCAAGTATTTGATAGTTGTATATATCTTCCTGTTCTACTTAATGTGTGTCTATCGTCTAACAGGCTTAGTTGGATTTGTTTGGTGGCTGAGAAGTCCGCTCATTTCATTGGATCGGATTGGACTCATTCCATTTGCTGTGTCGGGCAGCATTATACCAGAGCTTTTGAATATTTTGATGACGATTCCATTCGGCTTCCTTCTGCCTGCTATTTGGCCTGAGTTCCGTTCTCTGAAAAAGATTGTCTTAGCAGGCTTTCTCTTTTCTCTCACCATTGAGACAATGCAATTATTTACGTTTAGATTCTCAACAACAGGTGATTTGATCACAAACACACTAGGTGCAGTTATTGGATATCTCATTTTTATGATTTTGTTCCGCTTGTTTCGATGTACAAGAAACGATGAGCAAAATGCAAACCGGGGTGTGCGCTATGAAGCTGTTGTCTACATAGCACTCTCTTTAATTGGCGTCGTCTTTTTGCATCACCCGGCGATAGCAATGCGTCTGCCTGCTCCAGAAATCTCGATAGGCAGTATTGAATCTGAGATTGGCCGAGAGCTTTCGGAAGGAATGGAATATGTGCGGGTTATTGTCACAGAAATTTCAGGCGATTAAATGCAAGCTGAAGTTTTGTATCGGCTGCCGGCGGAAGCGCTTGATCTTGCAACGATTACCTTCACCCTGACTGACTCCACTACTGTTCTCGTTTCAACAGGATGCGGACAAAACCACAGCTTCAAATCTGGAACTGTGGATGACATTTCACTCAGTGACCTTCTTGACATTTTTGGCTATCAGAGTGAAGGCGAGTTCTTTGCTGTGGAGATCACAATCACACGAGATGAATGAAGCCCATGATTGAGACTTTGAACAAAGACAGACGAAAAGCCTTAGTATGATAGTGTTTTATACTAAGGCTTTGACTATTTTGCAAAAATGGCACTATGCGCCCTGCCTTGGAATTAGTCCGTGCAGGAACCCATTGTGGTGGATGGACTGGACATCCCCGCCGATGATGCGGCCGTCGGAGACTAAGACATCTAGAATGACACCTTCTGCTTGCTCCGGGTGGTTGAGCACTCTGTAAGTATAGCGGACTGCCTCACGTCCTTTGTAGTCGCGAAGGTCGAAGCCGGCTTCTTGCTGCATTTTGTTGTAGGCCTCGAAGATTTCTGAAAACTCACGCGGGATGAGGACGGCTTGGATTTCCAGTGCTTCCGGTACCACATCCCAGCCCAGGGCTTCCAAATGTGCGAGAATGTCGATCTCGGATTCTACTTTGAGTTGTACGTTTTCTTGATCACGCCTGCCTGCGATTAGGATGATGGCTCCAAGGACGAGACTGATTGCGAGTACGATGAGCAAAGCTTTCTTTTTATTGAGTTTTGCTGTGACGATAAACATATATATTTCCCCCCTCTTTGTACAACTCTATTCTGAGAGGGACACCCTTATGACGGGAGTGAGTAAATAGCACGTCTATTTGTGGTGTCAGCCTGTAGGGGACGCTGTCCTCAGCGTCCCGCATTGTTTGGGGTACGTGTTGAGAAAGACGGAGCGCTGAGGACAGCGCCCCCTACAAAAAGTGTGCAATGTGTCATTCCGCTTATAACGGGAAGGTGGAAACTGTACTCGACTTATGGTAGAATAGAGAAAACCCATCATGCAATAGAACGGAGGATACGGTGAATATAAGCGACTATCAAGCGCAGTGTTTGCGCACAACAACACATCTGACAACAGAGCAAATGCTGGAAGAGTGTTTACTCTCGATCCCTGAAGAAGCAGGGGAGATTCTGCGTCCATTTAAAAAACATCGGTTTCACGGTATGCCCCTTGATAAAGACGAGATTGCCGAGGAAATTGGAGATGTTATGTGGTATTGCGTTGTCTTGGCGCATTGCTTGGGCATTGATGCAAGCCAAGTGTTAGACATGAATCTGCGCAAGCTGCAAGCGCGCTATCCGGATGGCTTTGTGCTGCGCGGGAACGATGCCTCGAAGAGTGGAAAGCAAACGGAAGAATAAGGGAGCGAGAGATGGAACAAACAATTCAGACGCTGATAGACAATTTGAAGAAGAACAAAATGGCAGGTTATTTTGTAAGCGATAAAGAGGAACTGCTTGATTTGCTCCGAACTTTGATTCCGCAAGGGGCTGTGATTGGCTGTGGCGATTCTGTTACTCTGGAGCAAATGGATGTGTTTGACTTTTTGAGAAATGGGAATTACATCTTCCATGACAAATATCAGCCCGGCTTATCGTCTGCCGATAAGCGCAAATTATATATTCAAAACTTTTCCGCCCATACCTTCCTCACAGGGACAAGCGCAGTTACGATGGACGGGAAGATTTTCAATATTGACGGAAATGGAAGCCGGGTTGCGCCGATGATTTATGGGCCGGAACAGGTTCTTATTGTAGTCGGGACGAACAAGATTGCCGCAAATGCGGACATGGCAATCGAGCGGACGCGGCAGATTGCGGCACCCTTGGATGCGAAGCGGCTAGGGAAGAATACGCCCTGTGCAAGGTTTGGGAAATGTGTGGACTGTAATCATGAAGAACGCATTTGCAATGATTTTGTGTTGATCACAGGACAGTTTACAGCTGACCGAATCAAGGTGATTGTGGTTGATGAAGCACTTGGGTATTAACAGAGGAGGGTTCCTATTATGGCGCAAGTTGATCTGACCGGGGTTGTGAAGATATATGACGGCGGGGTCTTGGCGGTTTCGGATTTTAATCTGGAGATCCGAGACAAAGCCTTTGTGGTGTTTGTTGGGCCCTCCGGCTGTGGGAAGTCCACCACGCTACGCATGATTGCGGGGCTTGAGGCGATCACCGCAGGGGAGATTGCCATTGACGGGCGGGTGGTGAATGATGTGAAGCCTGCCGAGCGGGATATTGCCATGGTGTTTCAGAATTATGCCTTGTATCCCCATATGACGGTGTTTGAGAATATGGCCTTTTCGCTGACACTCAAAAAGCTTCCCAAGAGAGAAATCCGAGGGCGGGTGGAAGCGGCGGCGAAGCGTTTGGAGATTTCGCATTTGCTCTCCCGATTCCCGGAAGCACTCTCCGGTGGAGAGCGGCAGCGGGTTGCTTTGGGCCGCGCGCTGGTGCGGCATCCGAAGGCATTTTTGTTTGATGAGCCCCTCTCAAACCTAGATGCAAGACTTCGGGCTACCATGCGGACGGAGCTAAAAGAGCTCCACCGCAGATTGGGGGCGACTTTTATCTATGTGACACACGATCAGATCGAAGCCATGACCATGGGAGACATGATTGTGGTGATGCACGAGGGTTTGATTCAGCAAGCCGCCTCGCCCCGGGAAGTATATGAGCGTCCGCGGAATGTATTTGTGGCGACCTTTATCGGTACGCCCCAGATGAATCTGTTTGCGGGGACATTGCGGGAGGTGGATGGTGCACTTTGTGCGGTATGCGGCAGTTTTTGCGTACCCCTTGATGAGAAGATGGCAGCGCTCCGGTCTGTGCGTGATTTTGTGGGTAAACCTGTAACCTTTGGTCTGCGTCCGACGGATATATATGACACAAGACCCCAGCGTATCCGTCCTGCATGGGAGATCACATTGCCGCTTTTCAGACGGGAGCTTTTGGGGGCTGAAGTGAATCTGTATTTCCAAATGGATGAGCAGGAGTTTACCGCTGTGGTGGGAAATCAGACGAAGGTACAGGAGGGAGATATGGTGACACTTATCCTTGATATGGAGAAGCTGCATATATTTGATGCCGAAAGTGGGCAGTCTGTTGTGTATGGACAGGTGTAGTTAAAGTGCATAAAGCAAAGCGCGAATTTCGAGCCGAAAAAAGGAAAGCGGCTTGGGACAAACGGTAAAAGTTGACAAAAAAACCTTGGTGTTTTGGGCGGAAGATGCAAGAGAGGAAAAAAATTCACAAAAAAATCTCGAAAAATTATTGAAAATTTCTTGAGAATAGATTATTATGTAATTGTTGAAAATAACGAATCAGAAGTTCCACGTGAATGATAGGGGGTCAACTTCGTGTCCAGCAGAATTTTTCAGGGCGTGATTGTCCAAATGAAAGAAGCCACAGACCGGGTGATTGGCGTTGTGGATTCAGAGTCTACAGTGATTGCCAGCGGTGAGCTTTCTTTGATCGGAACAAAACAGGAAGCGTTTTCGTTCCATGAAGAGAGAGATCAGGTGGTCACTACAGCGAACCATACCTACAAAATCCTTTCCGGATGGAGTGCGGATGTGGAGTATGCTGTTTTTGTGGAGGGTGTTGACATCGTTGCACGCACGGTGTGCTTGATGGCGGCTGTCGCGTTTAACGAGGCAAAGCTGTATTATGAAGAGAAGCATGATAAAGTTGCCTTTATCAAAAATATCATCTCCGATAACATTTTGCCGGGGGATATCTATGCCCGAGCAAAAGAGCTTCACTTCTCGGCAGATGTGAATCGGGCCGTATTTCTAATCCGCCAGACAGATAAGCATGATATTGCGGCAGTGGAAACGCTGCAAAATCTGTTTCCTACGACTGAGCGGGACTTTGTTGTGTCTGTGAATGAGGCGGATATTGTCTTGATCAAAGAGGTAGATCCGCAGGTTGAAAGCACAGCGCTGATGGAAATCGCCGCGAAAGCAGAAGAAGCGCTGGGTGCCTTATCGCTCAAAACTGTGATCGGTGTGGGTACGATAGCCCGGCATTTGAGAGAGCTTGCTGACCGCTATAAAGAGGCGCAAGTGGCCATTGAAGTGGGCAAAGTGTTTGAGACAGAGAAGACGGTCATCCATTATGAGCATTTGGGTATCGGGCGTCTCATTTATCAGCTTCCGATTACCCTTTGTGAGATGTTCTTGTCTGAAATCTTTAAGAAAAACCCGATTGACTCTCTGGATCAAGAGACGCTGTATACCATTAACCGTTTCTTTGAGAACAATCTAAACGTGTCGGAGACAAGCCGGAAGCTGTTTGTGCATCGGAACACCCTTGTGTATCGCTTGGAGAAGATTAAAAAGCTCACGGGTCTTGATCTGCGTGAGTTTGACCACGCCATTGTGTTCAAAGTGGCGCTGATGGTGAAAAAGTATCTCAACGTACAGGCTGCAAAAAACTAAGGTGTGAGCAACTGCGTTGATACGTCACAGTGGTGCATGTAGGGGAGACCGCCCCGGTCGCCCGTGCTCTTACTGCTGATATCTTAATCTATAGGCTGCGGGCGATCGCCCCTACGAATCAGCGCTATTTAAAACTAAAGGGGAGAACTTTGACCCATGATTGTAATGAAAGACGTTCAAAAGGTATATGACAACGGTATGCGCGCGCTTCGCGGTGTGGATATCACTTTGAATGATGGAGAGTTTGCCTTTATGGTGGGGCCATCGGGTTCGGGGAAATCTACCATTATGAAGATGCTGACAGCTGAAATCGCGCCTACTGAGGGGACTGTTGAAGTCAATGGCTATCGGTTGGGTAAGATGCGCAGCAAGAAGAAATCGATGATGCGCAGGACTTTGGGAATTATCTTCCAAGACTTCCGCCTGATTGAGAAAAAGTCGGTTTATGAAAATGTGGCCTTTGCCATGCGTGTTGTAGGGGCGAAGGAGAAAGAGATTCGAAAGCGCGTACCCTATGTGCTTGATCTGGTGGGTCTCAATGTGGAGACAGACCGAAAGCCCGCTGAACTTTCCGGCGGAGAGCAGCAAAGGGTAGCAATTGCACGCGCCTTGGTAAACAATCCATCTACCATCATCGCCGATGAGCCCACGGGGAACTTAGACCCGGTGCGTAGCCTGGAAATTATGATGTTACTCGAAAAGATCAATGAACTTGGAACGACAGTCCTTGTGGTCACGCATGAAAAACATCTGGTCAACCAGTTTGAAAAGCGCGTGATTTCTTTAGATAACGGACGGGTCATCTCAGACGGAATGAAGGGGTATGTTACCTATGAACGAGAGAAAACCGCGCCGGCGGAATAATTTAGGATATTATATCAAAGAAGGCGTATCCAGCGTTTTTACACACGGATTTATGAGCTTCGCCTCTGTGGCGATTATTATTGCTTGTCTGCTCATCATGGGGAGCTTTTTACTGGTCGCCATGAATGTGAACGATTTGATCGAAGAAGCGGAGAGCCGCAATGAGGTTTTGGCTTTTGTGGATCCAAGTCTTGGAATCGAAGAAGCTCGTGCCATTGAGTCCAGCATTTTGGCGACTGAAAATGTGTACAGCGTGACCTTCATGAGCCGTGAAGAGGCGTGGGAGCGTTGGCAGGCAGAGCACGCAGAACGTGATTTTGAGGCAGAGGGACTTGGTCCCCAAGTGCTCCGTCATCGCTATATCATCGTGTTGGAAGATATTGCCGATATGGAAGGCACCATACTGCGTTTAGAGCAAGTGACCGGGATTCAAGATGTGGAAGCTGACCCGGAGATTGCTGATTGGTTTGTGCTGGCTCGAAACATTATTTCAACGGTGTTTATTGTGATTGTCGGGGTGCTTTTTGTCATCTCTATCTTCATCATTTCCAACACAATTAAGCTTGCCACATTTGACAGACGCGAAGAAATCGCTATAATGAGAATGGTAGGGGCTACGAATTGGTTTATCCGTTGGCCGTTTATCTTCCAAGGATTTATCTTGGGACTCACCGGTGCGGTGCTGGCATTTGCGATCCAGTGGGGCCTGTATGGCGTACTGGCTGATCAGATTATGAGCCTATCCGGCGGGAACCTGATTACGGTGCTTAGCTTCTATCAAGTTGCAGACCTTATGATCTTGATCTTTGTAGGGACTGGTTTTGTTGTTGGAACAATCGGTAGTGCAATTGCAATTCGGAACTATCTGAAAGTGTAGTGTATCGTCTTTGGGGTCTAAACATGGAGGTTTTACATTGACAATGCGAAAGAAGAATTCTGTTAAAATTTTAGCACTGGTACTTGCGATACTCATGGTGCTAACCCTATTCACGGGTATCTTTGCAAGCCTGATGGCAGACGGAACCGGCAGAAGCCCAGCGGAGATTCAGCGTGAGATTGATAATGCACGGGGGCGAATTTCAAACCTAGAAGGACAAACAGCAGATATTGATGCCCAGCTAGAAGAATTTGCAACACGGCTCGGTGATCTGCGTGCGCAAGAGGGTATGTATCTGGAAGAGCTTGGCTTACTGCAAGAACAACTAGATGCCCTGCGTGCTCGGATTGAGATTATTGAAGAGCAAATTGATATCTATGAACGTATGATTGCCGATAAACAAGCCCGCATAGAAGAGGCGGTTGAGCGGGAGCAAGAACAACTTGGACTCTATCAGCGCCGCATCCGTGCCATGGAAGAGCGGGGACGGATTAGCTACATACAAATTCTCCTCTCTGCCCGCAGTTTTAGTGATCTGGTTACACGCATCCACGATGCATCTGAAATTATGGCGGCTGACCAGCGGATTGCGGAATCTCTAGAGCGCTATCGCGTGGCTGTGCAGGATTATAAAACAGAGCTCCAGGCTGATCAGGATGAGCTTGAAATCTTGATTGCACAACTTGAGAGCGAGAGAGATGCGCTGCAGGTGGAAGAAGCGAATATGCTTGAGCTGATTCGCGTTATTGAAGAGCGGATTCAGTACAATGAGGAATTATACCGTCAGCGTGAAGCGGAACGTGCACGCTTTGAGGCGGAGATTTTATCCATTGCACAAAACCTAACTGCTTTAACCAATGAGCAGCAAGAGGCGATCCGTGAACAGGAGCGCCAAATGGCCGCCGGTGGTGGTTCGGGCGGCGGTGGCATGGGCGGAACACCTGCACGCCGGGGTACCGGTCATTTTATGTGGCCTTCTGATTCGAGCACACGCATTACTTCCGGTTTTGGGCCGCGCCCCAGTCCCGGGGGAATCGGCTCAACGAACCATAGAGGCATTGATATCGGTGCGGCATCCGGCACAAATGTACTTGCCGCTGCCAGCGGAGTTGTTGTTGACTCCAGGTGGAACGGTGGGTTCGGGAACTTTATCATGATCCGGCATGGGAACCTAGGCGGGGATAACTACTATACTGTCTACGCCCACAATAGCCGCAACCTTGTCGCTAGGGGAGACACTGTGGTACAAGGGCAAGTCATCGCCTTGGTTGGCTCCACCGGAAACTCAACGGGGCCGCACATCCACTTTGAGATTATCCGGAACGGGGTGCATGTTAACCCAGCGCCGTACTTTCAGTAAACTTGAATAGCAAACACCCTCAGCGGAGCGGGCCTTCGCTGAGGGAAATTTTTTGAGAGGCATTATAGATGAATAGACAATTTTCTTTCAGAGCAATGGCCGCAATGATGTTATGTATCGCAGTTATAAGCTTTGCGGCTGCCTATATCGTGCTCTCATTCCAATTCGGAGCATGGAGCCCCCACCATGCGGATACGCAGCGTTTTCGTGAGATGAGAGAGATTATCTCACGGCGTTATGTGGGCGAGGCGGACGAGGCACATTTGACGGAAATAGCCCTTGCAGCAACAGTGCTGGCATTGGGAGATCCTTGGTCGCGCTATTTGACGGCGGAGGAACATGCGGAACACCTGAGGCGTTCGAGCAATCAACATCCGGCGGGGATTGGGATTGTGTTCAATCGCATAGAGGACACGAATGAGATATTAATCGACAGTGTGACACCCGGCAGTCCGGCGGAAGAGGCGGAGATTTTGGTGGGTGATGTCATTGTTCGCGTGGCAGGCCAGCTTGGGGCGGAGCTTGATAATGAGGAAGTGCGCGCGCTGATTGTGGAGCATTACGGCGGCACGGTTGAGCTGGAAATACGCGGTGCGGATGATGGGATGCGCACGCTGTATGTGGAAGTGCGGACATTTTTTGTGAGTCCTGTGATCTTTGAGATGATGGAAGATAATATAGGCTATATTCGCATTGCAAACTTTGACTTGGCAAGCGGAGGAGAGACCTTAGATGCGATCGAGGCGCTCTTAGAAGAAGGTGCGGAGAGTCTAATTTTCGATGTGCGCTCCAATCCCGGCGGGCGTGTGGATGAGCTGCTTATGGTGCTCGACTATCTCTTGCCGGAGGGAGAGCTGTTTGTCTTTGCGGATCAGGACGGGAACGAGAGTATACGGATGTCCGGCTCTAACTACTTGGCGATGCCCATGGTGGTGCTTGTGAATGGGAATTCCTTCAGTGCGGCGGAGTTTTTTGCGGCGATTTTGCAAGAAAATGACTGGGCGCAGATTGTGGGTGTGCCGACTACGGGAAAGAGCCGAAGTCAGGTGCTGATATCCCTGCGTGACGGGGCGGCGATGCTGCTTTCGAACAGCCGATATTTGACACCGGGGCGGGTGGATCTCTACGAGGCCGGTGGGGTTCAGCCGGATTATTTGGTGGAGAATGCGGATGGGGAGGATTTGCAGCTGGAGAAGGCCTTGGAGTTGTTGGGGTAGGCTTCGCCTGCCACCTCCTTTTGTAAAGGAGGTGGCAGGCGAAGCCTGACGGAGGATTTCTTCTGCTTTGCAAACGGTAAGGGCAATCCTCAGTCAGCTTTGCTGACAGCTCCTTTACAAAAGGAGCCTAGGGCCAAAATCAGCATACAAAACAAGCCCTACACATAGTCTTACATACACCAAAAGAATAAAGATTTACAAGTTATCTATTGACAAGGTGGCGCAAAGCATCTATAATACAAGCGATCATCGCGCGTATTGCATTGTGCGATGATATTTTGTATGAACGCATAGGATGCGCTTATCATGCAGGCTGAAAGGAAGAAAAACTTATGATTAGTGAAAACAAATTCAAAATGAGCAAAGCACGCTATGACGCTTTGGTGGAAGAACTCCACTATCTGCATACGGTGCGCGAAAAAGAAGTGGCGGAGCAGATCAAAGAGGCGCGTAGTTTTGGTGATCTCTCTGAGAACAGTGAATATGACGAGGCGAAAAATGAGCAAGGTAAGCTGTACTCGAAGATCGCGGAGATTAAAAATTTAATCGATAACGCGGAGATCATCGAGCAGAAGAGCCGTGCGGGCATGGTGTCTCTTGGCTCTAAGGTCAAGGTGCGGGATGTTTCGAGCGGGGACGAAGACACATACGAAATCGTGGGCAGCCAAGAGGCGGATCCCATGCAGTTTCGCGTGTCGGACGACTCGCCAATCGGGTCTGCTCTTGTAGACCGCAAAAAAGGTGAGAAGGTCACGGTGCATGCGCCTATGGGCGACTTTGAACTGGAGATTCTTACAATCAAGAACTAATATATTTTCCCCGCCAAAGGCGGAGAAAATATAAAGCTATTTCTCTTATAAGGTGTGATAGAAATGTCAGAAGAAATCCGGATACCGGAAGAAGAGGCTTTGAGTCTATCTGAAATGCTGCAAGTCCGGCGGGACAAGCTTTCTAAGTTGCAGGATGCGGGACGTGATCCCTTCCATGTGACGAAGTTTGTGCGCACGGCCTATAGTCAAGAGATCAAAGATGACTTTGAGGCGATGGATGGCAAGGAGGTTTCCCTGGCAGGGCGCATGATGAGCAAGCGCGTCATGGGGAAAGCGTTTTTTGTTGATATCCAAGACGATCAAGGTCGGATTCAGTTATATATTAAGGTAGACGACATGGGCGAAGCGCTTTTTGACGAGTTTCGCCATTGGGATATTGGGGATATCATCGGTGTTTCCGGCACGGTGTTTCGCACGAAGCGTGGGGAGATCTCTGTCAAGGTGAAGGATGTGCAGCTACTGAGCAAATCCCTCTTGCCTTTGCCAGAGAAGTTTCACGGGCTGACGAATCAGGAGCTTCGCTATCGCCAGCGTTATGTGGATTTGATCATGAATCCGGATGTGCGCCGGACGTTTGAGATACGGGCAAAAGTGATCCAAGCAGTGCGGCGTTATTTGGATGATCGGGGCTACTTAGAAGTGGAGACTCCTGTGCTAGACACGCTCTCCGGCGGTGCCAATGCCCGACCCTTTGTGACCCATCATAATACATTAGACTTGCAGATGTATCTGCGCATTGCGACAGAACTGCACCTGAAGCGTCTGGTTGTGGGTGGGATGGAGCGCGTGTATGAGATCGGACGGCTCTTCCGCAATGAGGGCATGAGTCCGCGGCATAATCCTGAATTTACGACAGTTGAGTTTTACGAGGCCTATGCCGATTATCATGATATGATGGATCGTACAGAGGGCATTTTTGCCACAGCGGCTCAGAATATTCTGGGCACTACTGAGATTTCCTATCAGGGTGAGCCTGTCAGCTTGGCGGCTCCTTTTGCTCGGATAACCATGGCAGAGGCAGTGAAGCAGCACACGGGGCTTGATTTTATGGCGATAAGTACAGACGAAGAGGCGATTGCTGCCGCAAAGAGCATCGGTGTGGGGCTTCCGAAAGAGCAAACTTGGGGGAACATCCTCTTTGAGTGCTTTGATCAGCGGGTGGAGTCGAAGCTGATTCAACCCACCTTTATTTTAGATCATCCGGTGGAAGTGTCTCCACTGGCGAAGCGGTGTCCGAGTGATCCGCGACTCACAGAGCGTTTTGAGCTCTTCATCACAGGGCGTGAGATGGCAAATGCTTTCTCTGAGCTCAATGATCCCATTGACCAGAAAGCCCGCTTCCAACGGCAGGCGGACATGCGTGCCGCCGGGGATGAAGAGGCCACAATGATGGACGAGGACTTTATCACAGCCCTAGAGTATGGCTTGCCGCCCACAGGCGGTTGTGGGATTGGGATTGATCGCATGGTGATGCTCTTGACTGACAGCGCATCCATTCGAGACGTAATTCTTTTCCCGACGATGAAGCCCATCGAATAGAAAACAAGAAACGGGGGTGGTGCTTCATGCATCAGCCCCGTGCGTGATTTGGCGAGGCGAGAGATGGAAACGATTACAAGTCGGAAAAATCCACAGGTGCAGCATCTGAAAAAACTTGGTATGGATCGAGCATATCGGGACGCGTGTAGCGAGTTTTTGTGCGATGGTGTGAAGCTATATGAGGAAGCTATGCAATCTGGTGTAGAGATCACCCTTGTGGCAACCTCAGACCGCGATTTGGCGGCTTCTGGGGCTGCACGTGGGATTCTAGTGCCAGAGGATGTGCTTGCGTCTATATCGCCACAGGTGTCGCCACAGCCGATTGTGTTTTCTTGCCGACATCGAGAGGTGGTGCCGGCTTCTGATCCGAAGCGTGTGCTGATTTTGGACTCTATCCAAGACCCCGGCAATGTGGGGGGGCTGATTCGCACAGCTCACGCCTTTGCCGCAGATCAAGTAATTTTGACCGGCGTTACAGCGGATTTGTATCATCCACGTACCGTGCGGGCGACCATGGGGGTCTTGTTTCGACAGGCAGTTTGTATGATGGATTTGGATGAAATTCGAAATTATGTCAACCAACACAGTTTGACACTCTTAGGTGCGGCACTATCTGATGGTGGGCGTGTGGCGGGAGTGGACATGCCGGAGCGTGTAGCATTTGCGATTGGCAGTGAGGGTCGGGGGCTGAGTCCCGAGCTACTTGTCTGTTGTCATGATACCGTGCGGATTCCCATGGAGGATACAGAATCGCTGAATGCGGGTGTCGCTGGAGCGATTTTGCTTTGGGAAGTGTATAAGGGTACCTTGTAGGGGCGCGCTTTGCGCGTCCGCGGCTGGCGGTTTTCACTGCATTGTTGATACATTGTAGGGCGCGGCGACCCCGACGCGCCGCCCAATACCACAGGGGTAGTGACAAACGGCGCGTCGGGGTCGCCGCGCCCTACGAGTACAATGCAACCACACAAAAACAATCAGGGGGGATACAAGATGGCGGAACTCAAATATTGGATCTGGCTTAATGAGCTTGGGATCAATCCGGTCCAGACGCATCGGGTGCTGGACTACTTTGGCGGACCCACGGAAGTCTTTTTTGCAGAGCGGGCGGATTTTGAACGGATGCCGAACGCGTTTCAAGGCTTTGAGTTAGAGGCGCTGACGAATCAATCTCTTGATCGGGTATACAAAATCCAAGACGAGATGCAGGCTTTGGGCGGTCGGATTTTGACCCAGCAGGACGCGGAATATCCCCAGAGATTGCGGGATATTGACGATGCGCCTTTTGTGCTCTATGTACGCGGACGCTTGCCTGTGGTGGATGATGAGGCGGCGGTTGTCATTGCGGGGACACGGAAATGTTCGCCCTATGGCTATATCGCGGCAAAGCAGATTGCCGGTGAGGTGACACGGCATGGCGGCTTGGTTGTGTCCGGACTTGCAGCGGGAATCGATACAGCGGCTGCCGAGGGAGCGCTCCGCGAGGGTGGATCTGTGATTGGTGTGCTGGGCTGTGGACTTGAGCGGGTATATCCGGCGGAGAATGTGGCAGTCTTTGAAGAGGTGCTGGAATCAGGGGCGCTTGTGAGCGAGTATCCGCCGGGGACAGAGCCTGTGGGGCGGCACTTCCCAAGGCGCAATCGGATTATGACAGGTTTATCTCTGGCTCTGGTGGCGGTGGAAATACCAACAGAGAAGAGCGGAACGATGCATTCTGTGAACCATGCCATTGATCAAGGACGGGATGTATTTGTGGTGCCTGCCAATATTGATTCGCCCACCAGCGTAGCATCCAACGCGCTGATCGCAGACGGATTCCAGGCGGCTTCTACTGGGTGGCATGTGCTACGTGACTATGCGTCTCGCTATGCCCATGTAGTGAGTCCGGAGATGTTGGCGGCGAAGCCGAAACCGGCGGGGCGCGAGATGGAGCGACTTGCACCTGTGACTTCAAAAAGCAAAGCTTTTGCAAAAAAAGTGATTGACAAGGGGAAAAAAGAAGATTATATTATTGACCTAAAAGCAGCCCTCAAAAATCGCAGCGAAGCGGAACAGGTTGTAGCGGCACTCTTGGACTATGAGCCAAAGCATGTAGACGAGATCATCGGAGCCTGTGATTTGCCGGTGCAAAAGGTGAATGTCTGCCTGACAACCCTTGAAATTGCAGGACTGATCCGCGCGCATCCGGGGAAGCGGTATAGTCTGGCGATGGATGGTTGATGATTGTAGGGGCGGCATTCTGCCGCCCGCATGTTTCACCCCCCTGTGCACCGCTAGTAATGTGGTGAAAAATATAACCGCGGGCGGCAGAATGCCGCCCCTACAAAGGAACAAGGAGTTTTTGAATACATGGCAAAGGGAAAAAATCTAGTAATAGTAGAGTCGCCGGCTAAGGCGAAGACGATTGAAAAATATTTGGGACCGAATTTTAAAGTGAAAGCTTCTATGGGGCATTTGCGCGATCTGCCGAAGAAAACCATGGGGGTCGATCTGGAGCACGGATTTGAGCCGGAATATGTGCCCTCAACGGATCGGGCAGATATCATCAAAGACCTGAAGAAGGAAGCGAAACAAAGTGACGCTGTGTATCTCGCCACTGACCCTGACCGAGAAGGTGAGGCGATCAGTTGGCATTTGAAAGAGCTCTTGGGACTAACGGAGCAAAACAGCCATCGCGTTACCTTTAATGAGATCACGAAAAAAGTGGTGCAAGACAGCATTGCGAATCCCCGTCCGATTGACCAAGATTTGGTGGACTCGCAACAGGCGCGGCGGATTTTGGATCGGATTGTGGGCTATAAGCTCTCGCCGCTGCTTTGGAGCAAGATCAAACGGGGACTTTCCGCCGGACGTGTACAGAGTGTGGCAACTCGTATTGTTGTAGAGCGTGAGGATGAGATTCAGGCATTCAAGCCGGAAGAATACTGGCATTTGGATGTGATGCTCGATCGCATTGGCAAGTCCGGTAGTTTTAAAGCGCGTTTCCATGGCGAGGGTGCGAAAAAGAAAGAGCTGACCAATGAGCAAGAAGTGCGCACGATCGTAGATGCGGTGAAAGTCGCGCCCTTTACGATTGCCCATGTGAAGAAGAGAGACCAAAAGCGGTCTCCATCCCCGCCCTTTATCACCTCTACATTACAGCAAGAAGCGTCGCGGAAACTAGGGATGACACCTCGGAATACTATGCGGATTGCGCAGCAGCTGTATGAGGGCATCGAGATCAAAGGCGAGGGTGCCGTTGGTCTGATTACCTATATGCGTACGGATTCTCTGCGTCTTAGCCAAGAGGCGATGGATGACGCGCAGCGCTTTATTGAGGGACGCTATGGCAAGCAATATCACCCGGGACAGCAGCGCCAGTTTAAGGGTAAGAAATCCGCTCAGGATGCCCATGAGGCGATCCGTCCGAGTAATGTGTTTTTAACGCCGGAGGATATCAAGAAAGACCTGTCTGCCGATCAATTCCGTTTGTATAAATTGATTTGGAGCCGTTTTCTGGCTTGCCAGATGGCGGAGGCAATCTTGGACAGTGTAACCATCGATGTGGAGAGTGCGGGCTATATTTTCCGTGCCAACCATTCGGCGATTAAGTTCCCCGGTTTTACAGCGGTGTATGAAGAGGGGAAAGACGAAGAAAAAGAGGAAGTGCAATCACCCCTGCCTGATTTGTCTGAGGGCGAGACAGTTGCACTCAAAGACGTGAAGGAAGAGCAAAAGTTCACCCAGCCGCCGCCACGGTATACAGAAGCCTCTCTCGTCCGTGCCATGGAGGAGAAAGGGATTGGACGACCCAGTACCTACGCGCCGACAATTTCCACGATTTTAGATCGGGAATATGTGGTGAAAGAGGGCAAACATCTACGTCCCACACCTCTTGGAACGGTTGTCACGGGGCTGATGAAAGATAAGTTCGGCGATATTGTAGACCTCTCCTTTACAGCGCGAATGGAAGAGAATTTGGATGCGGTGGAAGAGGGGAAGAAAGAGTGGCGAGCAGCTTTATCGGAGTTTTATCAGCCATTCTCCACGGCTCTGGATGAAGCGGAAAAAAGTCTGGATGGGCAGCGGATTCAAATCCCGGCGGAGCTGTCTGACGAGATGTGCGATAAATGCGGCAAACAGATGGTGATCAAATCCGGACGCTTTGGGCGGTTCTTGGCCTGTCCCGGCTATCCCGACTGTGACTTTACCAAGCCGATTGTGGTTGAGATGCCGGGGAAATGCCCCAAGTGCGGCAGTAAGATTTTAAAGCGGACAAGCAAGAAAGGCTATACCTTCTATGCTTGCGAAAAGGGTATGGATTGCGGGTTCATGACTTGGGATGTGCCCACTGCGGATAATTGTCCGGAATGTCAGGAGACCATGTTTAAGAAGTCTGGACGAGGGTATAAGCGTCCGTTTTGCGTGAATGAGAAGTGCGAAAACTTCTTGCCGGAAGATCAGCGGGGCTATAAGAAAAAGACAGCAGAAGCGGATGCCGCCGCTGCGGTAGAGGAAAAGAAAGAGAAAAAAGCTACCGCCGCGAAAAAACCTGTGGCGAAGAAAACAACTGCCGCGAAAAAGACGACTGCAAAGAAGACTACGACGAAAAAGAAAACGGCGGCGAAGCCGAAAGCGGCAAAAGAATGAGGGAACATGTAACAGTAATCGGCGCGGGGCTCGCAGGTTGTGAAGCAGCCTGGCAGCTTGCGCGCCGAGATATTGATGTGACCTTGATCGAGATGAAGCCAGAGAAGCGGAGTCCTGCCCATTTGCGGGACGACTTTGCGGAACTTGTGTGCTCTAATTCTCTGCGTTCAGATCGCTTGGAGAATGCGGCGGGACTGCTCAAAGCGGAAATGCGGCTGTTGGATAGCGTGATTATCCAAGCTGCCGATGCAACACATGTGGAAGCAGGGGGTGCCTTGGCTGTAGACCGGACAGGGTTTTCTGAGATGGTGACACGGCTGGTCACAAATCATCCGCGTATCACAGTGGAGCATCGTGAGGTGATCACGATCCCAGAAGGCAATGTGATTATTGCCACGGGACCATTGACCTCTGATGCTTTTGCGGAAACTATAAGGCAAACGATATCCGGCGGGTTTTTGCATTTCTTTGATGCTGCCGCGCCGATTGTGAGCCTTGAGAGCATCGATATGGAGCGGGCATTTTACGCGTCTCGTTATGGTAAGGGGACACCAGATTATGTCAACTGCGGCATGAGTCAGGCGGAGTACTTGGCATTTTATGATGCACTCATTGGCGCAGAGGAAGCGAAGATTCACGGTTTTGAGCAGGACAAAGTATTCGAGGGTTGTATGCCTGTGGAAGTGATGGCAGGGCGCGGGGTGGATACTTTGCGGTATGGGCCACTGAAGCCTGTGGGCTTAGATCATCCGGAGACAGGGGAGCGGTATTATGCGGTTGTTCAACTGCGGCGGGATAATGCCTCTGGGACGATGTATAACTTGGTCGGCTTCCAGACGCATTTGACCTTTGGTGAGCAGAAGCGGGTGTTTTCTATGATTCCCGCCCTCCGAGATGCGGAGTTTTTGCGCTATGGCGTGATGCATCGGAATACATATATCGACTCGCCGCGCTTATTGGATCGCTATTATCGTTTGCGCGCAGATTCGCGGATTCGTTTCGCGGGGCAGATTACAGGTGTGGAGGGATATGTAGAATCTGCCGCGTCAGGACTTCTTGCAGGGCTAGAGCTTGCGCGGGAATTGCATGGTGAGCCATCGCTGGATTTCCCCAATACGACGGCGATTGGGGCATTGGCGCTCTATGTGAGTGATGAGAGTGTGACAGAGTTTCAGCCGATGAATGTGAATTTTGGGATTATTGAACCTTTGGGTTATCGGGTGAAAGGGAAAGCGGAAAAGAATGCCGCGATATCGGCGCGGGCGCTGGATGTTGTGCGGGGGAAGGTTGATGTAGAGGTGTAAAAAGCCTCCTTTTCCAAAGGAGATGGCAGGCGAAGCCTGACGGAGGATTTAAGTCTTTGCAAAGTAAAGATTATGGGCAATCCTCAGTCAGCTGCGCTGACAGCTCCTTTGGAAAAGGAGCCTTTGGTGCCTAATAAGTGAGGAAAGAGGAGCAATACAGATGAAAATTATCGTAGACGCAATGGGCGGCGATTTTGCACCGAGAGCACAAGTCGAAGGTGCGGTGATGGCGCATAGAGAGTATGGTATTGAGGTCGTCTTAGTTGGGCGTGAGGCGGAGATTTTGCCTCTCGTGGATGGTGCGCTTCCGGTGGGTGTTACGATTGCGGAAGCCTCTGAGATTGTGACAATGGAAGACGATCCGGCAACTGTGACGCGGGTGAAGAAAGATTCCTCCCTTGTGGTGGGACTCCACTTGCTCAAGGATGGGGGCGGTGATGCCTTTGTTTCGGCGGGGAATACCGGTGCGCTTTTAGTCGGGGCGACGCTGATTCCAAAACGGATTCGCGGAATACGCCGGGCGGCGCTTTCTCCTGTGATTCCGAACAATGATGGCGGTGCGCTGCTGATTGATTGCGGTGCCAATGCCGAGTGTACATCGGAGTATTTGCTGCAGTTTGCCTTTATGGGGAGCTTTTACGTCAAGCGTGTGCTGGGGAAAGAGAATCCCCGTGTGGGGATTTTGTGCAATGGTACGGAAGAGGGAAAGGGTACGCCTCTGCAACGAGAGACCTATGGGTTGCTCAAAGCATTGGCAGCGGATGGCAAGATCAACTTTATCGGCAACGTGGAGGGGCGGGATGTGCTCCTTGGCGGTGTGGATGTGGTGGTGACAGATGGATTCACCGGCAATGTACTGCTCAAAGGCATTGAGGGAACGGCGATGCTCCTGATGGGTGAGCTCAAAGGGATTTTTAAGCGGAATGCGATCTCGATGTTGTCCGCCATGATGGTGAAACGTGGTCTTAAAGGACTCAAGGCAAAGCTTGATGTCTCTGAAGTGGGCGGTACGGCGCTGCTTGGGATTACGAAGCCTGTGATCAAAGCCCATGGAAATTCTGACGCGAAGACAATCCGCAGTGCGATTCGGCAAGCGAGGGATTTGGCGCAGTCCGGGATTATTGCGGATATCACGGAGAATATTGACGCGGTGAAACTGTAGGTGCGACCTGTGGGCATCCGTGGATGAACAGCGATTTTGCCGCCTTGTTGGTGATGTGAAGAGAGTTGGAACGTGCGGACGGCGAAACGCCGCCCCTACAAAAGGGAAACGATACTCGCCAAGCGCAGTGGCTTTGCCTATAAAATATACATGAAACGCAAGGGCGATGAGGGTAGCACATGAGAGAGTTAGAGCAGAAAATAGGATACACCTTCCGTGATCAATCGCTCTTACAGATGGCACTGACCCATAGCTCCTTTTCCAACGAAAACAAAGGGGAACAGCGGCCTTGTAATGAGCGCTTGGAGTTTTTGGGTGACAGTGTTTTGGGCTTCACGGTGGCGCGGTATTTGTATGACACCTATCCCGACATGCCGGAAGGGCAAATGACAAAACTCCGGGCGGAGCTTGTCTGTGAGCAGAATCTGGTTGCAGCCTCGGACAAGCTGGGCTTAGGAGAGTATCTTTACCTGGGGCGCGGCGAAGCAACCGGCGGAGGGCGGTCACGACCGTCTATTTTGGCTGATGCGGTTGAGGCGATTTTTGCGGCGATTTTGCTTGATGGCGGTATAGAGTCTGCCCAAGCGGTGGTTTTGCGGCTGTTGGATGAGAGTTTGCGGCGGGATCCTGGACATCGAGTGAGTGACTATAAGACCGCTTTGCAGGAGCTGGTGCAGAAGAAAAGCGGACAGGTGCTTCGGTACGAGCTCTTATCCGCCACGGGACCTGATCACTTGAAGGTGTTTGCGGTTTCGGTGCTCCTCAATGAGGAGCCGATTGGGCAAGGGTCTGGGCGGAGTAAGAAGGAAGCCGAACAGCTTGCGGCTGCGTTTGCGCTGGAACAGCTTTCCGGGTGATGATAGGCAAACCCCGCTTGATGATACTTGAAGCGGGGTTTTTTGTGAGGAATTCGAGGAGTGGGAAAATAGCGTTGATTTTGTTTGTAGGGGACGCTGTCTTCAGCGTCCCGTCCTTCCATTTCCTAAAATTTGCGGGACGCTGAAGACAGCGTCCCCTACAACGATCAACACATTTGTCCACTCCCGACTCGAAAAGCATTTGCGAGAAGTACACTGATGTGATATAATTTTATATTGTGTGATATATGTGTATAAACGCTTGTAGGGAGGTGTAGTCTTGCAGCGTATCTTTCGGCGTTATGAAGCGAAATATCTCATCACGGAAGCGCAGCGCGAGACGCTCTTCGGGGTGTTCTTACAGCATATGAATCCGGATCGATTCGAGTCGTATTTGGTGCAGAATTTGTACTTTGACACGAAGCATTGGGATATCATACGTACGTCCATTGAAAAGCCCTTATATAAAGAGAAAATGCGTTTGCGCTGTTACGGCGAGGAAGTTTTGGAATCAAAGGTGTTCCTGGAACTGAAGAAAAAGTATAAGGGGATTGTACATAAACGCAGAATTGCACTTTCCAACATGAGGCTATCGGGCAAGGAGATCGAAGACATTGTGGCGGAGGAAGCCTCACAAATATCCCATGAGCTTGCATTTCACCTAGAGGAAAAACAAGTGTATGAGAGAATGTATATTTCCCACAAGCGCTGTGCCTTTGTGGGTGCGGCGGATAAGGGACTGCGTGTCACGTTTGATACTGATGTCTGCTATCGTGTGCAGGGTTTGACCTTTGAACAGCCGGAGCGGGGAACGCCGATTCTTTCGCGGGATACGGTCATATTGGAAATCAAAACGCCGGGCGGAATACCCCTGTGGCTTGCGCGGACACTCAGTAAACTTAAGATATATCCAACATCTTTTTCAAAATATGGTACATGCTATACGGATTATATGCAAAAGCAAAAAGAAAGGAGTGTGACACCATGCTTGACATCTTACAGGAGCTTACGAGTGAAAGTATAATGGAGGAAACACTCACCTTAGAAGTTCTGGTGATTTCTACTGTGGCATCTATGCTGTTTGGCTTTATTATCGCCCTGCTCTATATGTTTCGGAACAAGCATAGCAGAACCATCGCCATGACACTTGTCGTTTTGCCTGCGATTGTCCAGATTATTATTATGCTTGCCAACAGAAACATCGGCGTGGGGATTGCCGTGGCTGGGGCATTTAGCTTGATTCGCTTCCGCTCGGTGCCTGGGAACGCCAGAGATATTAGCTGCCTATTCTTTGCCATGGCCCTTGGATTTGTTACAGGTATGGGCTATTTGCTCTATGGTCTTGTATTTTTAGGTCTAATCGGGAGCGTTTTCTTTTTGCTTACATGTGTGGGGTTCGGGCAGAAAACGTCCCGGACGCGTATCCTGCGTATTACAATCCCGGAAGATTTGGACTATGATAGCTTGTTTGATGACCTCTTTGAACGATACACCCAAGGTGCAGAGCTTGAAAAGGTTAAAACCAGCAATATGGGAAGCTTGTATGAGCTGACGTATTTGATTACATTACGCGAGACGGTGATATCGAAAGCGTTTATGGATGAGCTTCGTTGCCGGAATGGGAATTTGAAGATATTGTTCAGCCGTAGACAGAACGAGGGTGACGAGTTATAAAAGCTTTTTCGCAAACTACAAACAAGACCGGAGGGATGAAATATTCATCTCTCCGGTCTTGTTTGTGTCTATGTATTACGCACAATCACATTGGTTTTCAGGTGTACAGAGACAAGGGGCGCAGGTACAATTTGTGCACTTGCAATGGGGATTTGTGCAAATTCTTGTTTCAGACATGGTCGCTGCCCTCCTTTCTTGACAAGTATTAGGCCTTGTAGTATAACTGTAACATATAATAATATTTTTGCAAGTACGCACTTAGTTGTAATATACTACCCAAAATGATACTGAGGAGAATAAAACTGTGGATAAGAACTGTACGGGCAACAACTGTCCTGTTGTTGCGACACTGGATATGATTGGCGGAAAGTATAAAGCGCTCATTTTGTGGCACTTGCTTGACTCGGTGTTGCGCTTTGGGGAGCTGCGTAAATTGATCCCGCAAGCCACGCCTAAGATGCTGACCCAGCAACTGCGGGAGTTGGAAGAGGATGGTCTGGTCATCCGCACCGTATATCCTGTTGTGCCGCCGAAGGTGGAGTATGCGCTCTCTGATTTGGGGCGGAGTATTAAACCCATTTTGACGGCGATGTACCATTGGGGGGCTACGTATATGGAAGAGAGCGGCGTACAGGTGGACTGTTCTATGGAGAGACCGTCTTCTTGTGATGGCGGAGATCATTTATAGCAAAGAACATCCTCTCTTTTCCGTACACAAAAAGAGAGGATATGCATTTTGGGGTGCATTATAATAGTCAGAGGAGTGATTAGAATGGATTGGATTGAACGGTTAAATCAGGCGATTGTTTATTTGGAAGAACGTATGACAGAGGAGATTGACTATGTACAAGTGGCAAAAATTGCCTCTTGTTCCTCTTATCACTTCCAGCGGATGTTTTCCTACATTGCCGGCGTGCCGCTGTCAGACTACATCAGGCGTAGAAAAATGACACTTGCGGCGATTGACTTGCAAAGCGGGGATGAGAAAATCATTGATGTAGCCCTGAAATATGGCTATGCATCCCCAACAGCGTTTAACCGTGCCTTTCAAAGCATACACGGCATTGCACCATCCCGGACGAAAGAAGAGGGCGTATTGCTCAAATCCTATCCTATCATCAGCTTCAAATTGACCGCAAAGGGAGTAGAAGAAATGGAGTTTAAAATCGAGAAGAAAGATGCGATTCGTATGTTGGGCGTATCCACACCGCTCAGCAGCGACGCAACAAAAGCATACGAAGAGGCTGAAGCATTGTGGCTCAAGGTGCTATTTGAACTGGATGCCAATGGAGAAGCGATCGCGCAGGGTAATTTATGTAATGAGCTAAATGCAGCTTGTAATTCGGAGTTCTCCGGATATAACGGCTTTTTCGGTATCGAAATAGAGCATGATGAGGGCGGGGAATACGTGATCGCTGTCGCAAGCTCTTCGCCGGAAAGCGGCAGTCTCAAGGAATATATCATTCCGGCACATACATGGGCGGTATTTCCGGGGAAAAACTTTTTTGCAGGAGAATATGCAGATGCAGATTCCGCTATCAAACTGGAAGAGCGCATATACACGGAATGGCTGCCCACTTCCGGCTACGAAATCGCCGATCGTTTAGACCTGCATTTTAATTTTGCTACGGACGATTTGGAAAACGTTCCTTTTGAGCAGTGGCTGCCTGTTAGGAAAATTGATGGTGCGAGAGGATAAGTAGCAACTTGCAGTAATGATGGAGATATGAAAAGAGCCACCTACCAAGATGGCTCAGTCGGTTAGATATTTAGTTGTAGGGACACTCTACTGCACCCTAGCATAAGAGTGTTGCTTGTCCAAGCGCGACAGCGCAGATCCTAGTGATGGTGAACTCATAAACCACTTGTAGGTTTGCGGAGATACGCCATAATATTGATAGATAGCACCGTCGGTAAACTCGATTTCAAGTGTATCTGCTTCCCAGCCGACACTGACCATTCTAGTCGAGTTGACATACTTTCTGTTGATATACTAGACCTCCTTTCAATAAGGTATGCCTCAGGCTCTAACTTATTTCTTATTGAATCTTGAGCCTGATTTAGGGGTTGGCGGCATTGTGGTACCTCTGCGGGGGATTGTAACAGTGTTGCCTTTCCCGCCCCTTGGTCCAACAATAACATATTTGCCGCCCTTTGGTGCGTCCATGCCCGAAACTAATGCCATTGGAAACCTCCTTTTTAATATTAGCACTCTAGACGGTCGAGTGCTTGCTTCAATTTTAGCAACAATTGGTATCCCTGTCAAGAAAAATATACAATATTTGCATTTTGTTTACTTTTTGACCACGATATGTTGTGGTTTTCGCAAATTTTTAAGAATCTATAGAATCAGTGTGATCACATCCAAGCCGGAGTTTTTTACTCCGGCTTATTTCATACCCCCGAATCTCAAAAATATCTTGAACATTCAAGAAAAAACAGATATACTACTAGAATACTGTTTAATGTGGGGTGGTATGCCGTCTCGCATGGTAGGAGTGTAGCGCGTGTATTTAAAAGCCCTTGAGATTCAAGGATTTAAGTCCTTCCCTGAGAAGACGAGACTTACATTTGAAAAGAACATCACAGCGATTGTCGGTCCCAATGGGAGCGGGAAGTCGAATATTTCCGATGCCATCCGCTGGGTCATGGGCGAACAGCGATCCAGCGCTTTGCGGGGCGGGAAGATGGAAGATGTCATCTTCGGCGGCACAGAGCGGCGCAATCAGGTTGGGTTTGCGGAAGTGAGCCTATTGCTTGACAATACGGCGCGGGTGTTTCACTTAGATCAAGACGAGGTGATGATCACCCGCCGGTATTATCGCAGCGGGGAGAGCGAATATGCCATCAACCGGGAGACGGTGCGTCTCAAGGATGTGCATGAGATCCTCATGGACACCGGTATGGGGCGGGATGGTTATGCCATCATTGACCAGGGGCGTGTTGGGGAGATTTTGTCTCAGCGGAGTGTTGACCGGCGGGAGATTTTGGAAGAAGCCGCCGGGATTTCACGCTTTCGCTATCGGAAAGAGGAATCTGAGCGGAAACTCCAGCGGACGGAAGATGATCTGACACGGATTAACGATAAGGTGTCTGAATTGGCACTCCAAGTGGAGCCTTTGCGTGAACAGGCGGAGGTTGCGAAGAAGTATCTGCTGCTCCGCGACCAGCTCCGTGAGGTGGAGATCTCCCTTTGGCTCACACAGCTTGAACAACTGCGGGGAGATGCCACGCAGTTAGAGACAGATTTTGAGATTGCACGGGAACAGTTCTTAGAGGGACAAAAAGCCCTTGAGGCGATGTATCGGGAGTCTGAGAATTTCTTAGAGCAGTTCCGGCAAAAAGATATAGAAGCCGAAGCCGTCCGTGGACGGATGGGGAACATCACAAACCTTGTCTCCGAGGCGGAGAGTTCCGTTGCGGTGCTCCATGCCAATGTGAAGAGCGGCATGGACACGGCAGAGCGGATTCGTACAGAGCTTGGGGAACAAGAGGGACGGCAGGATACGCTCTTTGGACAGATCAATGAGCGGCGCGGACGGATGGAAGAGATCGAGCAGGAGATGGCGCAAGTCTCCAAGGAGACAGATGCCCTCTTGGGGCGTGTATCGGAGATCTCCCAGTCTCAGGGTGACGGTGCGTCTGATTTGGACGCGACTTTGCAGAGAGAAAGTCAGGAAAGCGTTACCCTAGCCGGAGAGCGGGAGCGGCTCAATGCCCTCCACGCGTCAACTGAGACGATCGATGCCAGAGCTTCTGACTGTGAAGCTGATTTGGCATCGGCGGCGGCAAAGCGAGAGGAAGTGCAGAGGGAACGTTCTGCCTGTAAGAAATCTCTTGACGATGCCCAAGCCGAGCGGCAGACGCTGATTAACATGATTCGCGGACATGAGATGAAGATGAGCGGTCGGGAAAATAAAGTCGATACCTTGCGGGCTGAGGTGAATAGTCTCACCATCGATTTTGGCGCGGTACAGAACCGGATTGGTCTCCTGTCAGAGATGGAGCGGGAATATCAAGGCTTTACCCGGGCTGTTAAGGAAGTCATGCAAGAATCCGAGCGTGGACGATTGCGCGGGATTCATGGACCGGTTGCCAATCTTGTGCGAGCGGATGAGCAATATGCCCTTGCCATTGAGACAGCGCTGGGCGGGTCGAGCCAGAACATCATCGTAGACACGCCGGAGGATGGGAAGTATGCCATCCAATTCCTCAAGCGGCGCGACGGCGGGCGGGCAACCTTTTTGCCCATGTCATCAATTCGCGGGAATCGGCTGGTAGAGAAAGGACTCGAGGGGCGTGCGGGCTTTATTGGACTTGCACTTGATCTGGTGCGTTTTGACAAGCAATTTGAGACGATTTATAAGAATCTGCTTGGTCGTACTGTGATTGTAGAGACCTTGGACGATGCGATCCAAATTGCCAAAGCTTATGACAATCGTTTCCGTCTGGTTACGTTAGACGGACAAGAACTTCGTGCAGGCGGTTCGATGACCGGTGGCTCCTCGGCGAAGACTGCCGGATTTTTATCTCGTGCCAATGAGATTAAGAAGCTGGAAGTCAAAAAGCGGGAGATGGGCGAGCGCCTGGAAGCGCGGAAGACGAGCCTGGAAGAGTTTGAGCGTGAGCTGAAATCTGCCACGGCGACACTGGATGTGAGCCGCGGGGAGCTTCGTCAGGTGGAGGACAGTGTGCTCACTCTAGAGGGAAATCTCAAGACCCATGACACAATCCGAGATGCAGTGGAGAGGGCTTGTGCGGATCTAGAGCAGGAGATGCTGGACAGCCGTGCCAAGGTGAAAGCGAATCAGGAAGAGAGCTTGAATCTGCAAAAGACCATTGCGGAGCGGGAAGAGGCTTTGGAGCAGTACCGCAAAGAGGCGGATGAACTCACCAAAGGGCAGAAAGACCTGATGGAAGCGAGAGAACGGCTCGGCAGCGATCTCAGCAACCTACAGGCGAGACGTGCCTCTCTTGTGGCGGAGCGGGATGCGGATTTGCATACCATCGCAGAACTTGAAAGCTTAGCACGGAGCCTTGGGGGAGATCGGAGCCAGAAAGAGGCGGAGATTGTGCGGCTTGAGCGGGAACGCGGGGTCTGTGAGGCGCAGATTAAGGAAAAAGAGACTGCCATCCTAGACTACAAAGCGCAGATCGAGGCGTGTAGTGCAGAGATCGCACGGATTGGCGAGGAAAAGCTTGCCATGGAAGCCAAGCGGACAAGCTCTGACCGTGCGATGCAAGAGCGCAACCGTGAGATTCTCAACATGGAGCGAGAGTGTTCACGTTTAGAGCAGAGGAAGCTGGCTGCGGATATGGAAGAAAAGCAGATTTTAGATAAGCTTTGGGACACCTATGAACTCAGTCATTCGGCGGCGCTCGCCATTCGGCAAGAGATTGAGAGTGTTTCAGTCGCAGGGCGGGCAGTTGCACAGTTTAAGAAAGAGATCGGCGGGCTGGGAACGCCGAATCTGGGTGCCATTGAGCAGTATGAAGTGATCGGGAACCGCTATACTTACTTCATCGAACAGCGAGATGATATCGAGAAATCCAAGTCAGAGCTACTCAGCTTGATTGCTGATATCACAGGGGAGATGGAAGAGATTTTCTCTCGTGAATTTAAGCAGATTGACACCATGTTCCAGCAGACCTTTGTGGAACTCTTCGGCGGCGGCAAGGCGAGCTTGGAGCTGGAAGAGCCGGATAATATTCTCGGTAGCGGCGTAGAGATTCGCGTACAGCCGCCGGGTAAGAGCCTCAAGACGATTACTCTGCTTTCCGGCGGAGAGAAAGCCTTTGTGGCGATTGCACTCTATTTTGCAATCCAGAAGATACGCCCCACACCTTTTTGTGTCATGGACGAGATTGAGGCAGCCTTGGACGAGGCAAATGTGCTTCGGTATGCCCAGTACATGCGGACCCTTGCGGACAAAACGCAGTTTATCACGATTACCCACAGACGCGGGACCATGGAAGAGGCGGACATGCTCTATGGTGTCACCATGCAGGAGCAGGGTGTGTCCCGCGTGATTCATGTGGATTTGGAAGAGGCGGAAAAAACAGTAGGAGTCGAGTAAACAATGGGATTTTTTGATAAGATTAAACAGGGACTTGCGAAGACCAGCACACAGCTTACAAGTATGTTTGACAGCTTCACCGGTGTGAACGAGGAGTTCTTCGAAGAGCTGGAAGAAGCGCTGATTATGGCTGATGTGGGTGTGGAGACATCCATGGATGTGATAGAGCGTCTGCGTGAGACCACCAAAGAGCGGGCACTGCGCGGAGCAGAGGACTTGCGGAAAGCGCTGGAAGAGATTTTGGCGGAGGTGGTTGCGACATCTGATTCGGCGATGGTGCTAGAGACCACACCCTCTGTGATTTTGATGATCGGTGTGAACGGTGTGGGCAAGACCACGACAATTGGGAAGCTTGCCATGCGTTATGGTCAGATGGGTAAAAAAGTGCTGCTGGCTGCGGGAGATACCTTCCGTGCAGCGGCGGCGGAACAGCTATCTATTTGGGCGGAACGTGCGGGGGCGCAGATTGTGAAGCATGAGGCAGGGAGCGATCCGGCTTCTGTTGTATTTGACGCTTTGCAGGCGGCAAAGGCCAGAGGGTCTGATATTGTGATTGTGGACACTGCCGGGCGTCTTCATAACAAGGCGAACTTGATGCAAGAACTCTCGAAAATCAGCCGGATTATTGACCGTGAGCTGCCGGGGGCATCTCGTGAGACGCTATTGGTATTAGATGCGACAACAGGGCAAAATGGACTCCAGCAGGCGCGGGGCTTTGAAGAGGGGGCGGGGCTGACAGGTCTCGTACTTACAAAGCTTGACGGTACGGCGCGGGGCGGGATTGTATTCGCCATTGCAAAAGAGCTTGGCGTACCTGTGAAGTTCATCGGTGTGGGCGAACAAGCGGATGATCTCCTGCCCTTTGAGCCTAAGACTTTTGTCGAAGCTTTGTTGGAGGAATAAGAGATGGAGCTGATTTTAGCCAGTAACAATTCGGGAAAGCTTCGTGAAATGCGGGCGATTTTGACCGAGATGGGGCACGAAGTGTGCTCCCAGCGGGAAGCGGGGCTTGATTTTGTGGCGGAGGAGACAGGAGACACTTTTCTCGCAAACGCCCGAATTAAGGCGCAAGCAGTGGTGGACGCGACAGGTCGGGCGGCGATTGCGGATGATTCCGGGATTGTAGTGGAAGCTTTGGGCGGTGCGCCGGGTGTGGACTCTGCAAACTATGGCGGAGATGCATGTAAAACAGATCGGGATCGCTTGCTGTACCTGCTCCAAAACATGGACGGAGAAGAAAATCGCAACGCGGCTTTTGTTTCAACGATTGTCTGCATGTTCCCGGATGGATCAAGTATTGAGGCAGAGGGGCGCATAGACGGAGAACTCTTGCGGGAACCGAGAGGTGAGGGCGGATTTGGATATGATCCCATCTTCTTTGTGCCGGAGCTTGGGATGAGTTTTGCGGAGGCAGAGCCGGAAGTAAAAAATAAATTATCGCACAGGGGACGTGCCCTTGCGCAATTTAAAGAGAAATGGGAGAAATACCATGCTGACAAGTAAACAACGAGCGGGACTGCGGGGACTTGCAAGCCGTTTGGATACCACACTTCATATCGGAAAAAGCGGCATTAGCGATACAGTAATCCAGCAGATGGATGAATCGTTGACGGCTCATGAGCTTGTAAAAGGGAAAGTATTGGAAAATTCGCTGCTCAGCGCGCGAGAGGCTTGTGATGTGCTCTCAGAAGCATGTAAGGCTGAACAAGTGCAAGTGATTGGGTCGAAATTTGTGCTGTATCGCGCAAACACAAAGATTGCCAAAGATAAACGCATTCAATTGGTGAAAGACTAAGATGAAAGTCGCGATGTTTGGCGGGACATTCAACCCGCCCCATTTGGGGCATCTGAAAGCGGCGCAAGCGGCAATGGATGAACTGGGGATAGCGCGTCTTTATGTTATCCCAAGCGGTGTGCCGCCCCACAAGACTTTGCCGAAAGAGACACCTGCACCCAAAGACCGCTATCGCATGGCGCAGTTTCTCTTTGCAGGAGATGCGCGGATTCAGGTGCTGGGTTTGGAACTCCGCCGTGAGGGCGTGAGCTATACGGTGGATACGGTACAGGAGATCAGAGGGAGACATCCGGAAGAGCCTGTGTATCTGTTCATGGGGACGGATATGTTTTTGTCTTTGGAGAAGTGGCATCGTGCCGAAGAGTTGATGGGACTGATCACGCCTGTTGTCTTCGCGAGAGCGGAAGGACAGACGGCGGAGATTGCGGCTTATGCGGCTACGCTCAACGGGAAGTACGGCGTAGAACCTGTGCTGATTGATTATGAGTTATTGGAGACCTCGTCCACCTTTCTGCGTGAAGCCTTGCAAGAGCGTCAGGGTGTGGAGTTTGTAGGCGAGGCGGTGTACCGTGAGATTGTTCGTAAAGGACACTATGGCGCAAAGCTGAATCTGCCTTGGCTCCGAGAGCAAGCGTATGGAATGTTAAAGCCAAAGCGTGTGCTCCATGTACAGGGGACTGAGGAAGAGGCGGCGCGACTGGCGCAGCACTGGGGTGCTGACGCAGACTCTGCCCGTGAGGCGGCGATTTTGCATGATATCACGAAGCGTATCGACCATGGGGCGCAGTTGCGGATTTTGGCGGAATATGGTATGCTGGTGGACAATCTCACGCGGGAGAGTGTGAAGCTGCTCCATGCGAAAACAGGGGCGATTCTGGCTCGGGAGCTGTTTTCTGTTTCCGATGCGGTGTATGATGCCATTGCCTATCACACGACAGGAAGAGCGGAGATGACGCTCTTGGATAAGATTCTGTACGTGGCAGATTTCATGGAGCCGGAGCGCGATTTTGATGGCGTGCAGAGACTGCGAAAACTGGCGTATACCGACTTAGACCGTGCGGTTTTATATGGTTTGGAGCTGACACTTGCAGAGCTGGAAGCGCGGGGAGAGCGTCCGCATCCGGATACGGAAGCGGCGATTGCGTGCTACCTGTGAGATTGAGGAATAAGACTTGGGCAAAAAAAGACGACATTCGAAAAAAGGAGCTACAAGCAGCGGAGAGCGAGTGCTTCGCGTATTTGCGATCATAGCAGCTTGTTTTGCATGTTTGGCGATCTCGGCCTTTGGCTTTGGAGTCTGGTTTGCTTCTGCACCGGTGGCGGAGCGGGTGTCTACTCTCAGCCAGGGCGAAACGCTGGATGTGCTAGAAGAGGAAGCCTGGCGGTCTGGTGTGCATACGATTTTGCTTGCCGGTGAGGACGATGGCTTTGGCGGCAATGATGTGATCATGGTGGCACTGCTGGATACCACCGCGCGGAGCTTAGATGTGCTCAGTATTCCACGGGACACCCTTGTGGATGTGCCGTGGGAATTAAAGAAGATCAACTCTATCCAGCATTTGTATCGGCAACTGCCGGACGAGCACGAACATTATATCTATGCCCTGCGTGATGAGGTGGCGAAGTTGATCGGATATCCGACCGACCACTGGATTACCCTTGATTTGAATGGTTTTGTTGCATTAGTGGATGCCATTGGCGGTATAGAGGTTGATGTGCCGCGGCGGATGGCTTACTCCGACCCGGAGCAAGGGCTTTGGATTGACCTACAGCCGGGGCTTCAGCGTTTGGATGGAACACAGGCCATGGGGCTGGTCAGATTTCGGTCTTATGCAGACGGCGATATCTCACGGATGCAAATGCAGCATGTGTTTTTAGGTGCGTTGGCAGATCAGCTTCTCAGTGTACGGAATCTGTTGCGGGCGCATGATCTTGCGGGTGTGTTCCGTGATCATGTGACAACGGACTTGAGTCTGCGAAATTTGGCGTTTTTTGCGTCTGCGCTCATGCGGCTTGAGCCTGAGAACATTCGCTTTCATTCTGTAGATGAAAATGTGGCAAACATTGCAGACAATGTGAATGGAATTAGCTATGTGACGCTCTATGCAGAGCCATGGACGGAGATGATCAATCGGTATATGAACCCCTTTACCTTTGAGATTGTGCCGGAAGATTTAGAAATACCCACATGGGATTCACAAGCGAGGCAGTTTTTTACAACAAATGGTGCACTCCGATAAATTGACGGGGTGAGATAAATAGGAGGAATTTTATTATGATGGAACCAAGAGAAGTGGCACGACTGGCAGTAGAAGCACTGGATGCGAAAAACGCACAGGATATCAAGGTGCTCAAAACGGAAGAACTCACCGTGCTTGCAAATTATTTTGTGATCTGCACGGCGACAAGTTCCACGCATATCAAGACACTGGCAGATGAAGTGGAACATGTGCTGGAATCCCACGCGGAGCCGCCCCGCCGCAAAGAGGGTGCCCGTGCCGGCGGTTGGGTGCTGATTGACTTTGGCTGTGTGGTGGTACACATCTTTTTGCAGGAGAGCCGTGAATTTTATAATCTGGAACGCCTTTGGGGCGATGCTGAGGTCGTGGAACTTAGGTAGAGGGTTTTCTCAAAGTGCCGAAGTGCCTTATAGGAGGCGCGATATGCTGATGCTCCGCCCTTAAAGCCTCCTTTTGTAAAGGAGGTGACAGGCGAAGCCTAAGGTTGGATTTAATTTTGCGCAGGGCAAAGGGCAATAATCCTCAGTCAGCTACGCTGACAGCTCCTTTACAAAAGGAGCCTAGGGCGTTTTGACAGTTTGATCTTTCGATTACGGACTATACATATAGAACGAGGGTGTCTTTAGATGAAATATAATTTTACAGAGATCGAAAAAAAATGGCAGGAGAGATGGCTTGCGGAAAAGCCATATGCCGCTGTTACAGGAGATGCCAGACCGAAGTTTTACGCTTTGGTGGAGTTTCCCTATCCATCCGCCCAAGGACTGCATGTGGGACATCCGCGTCCTTATACGGGGATGGATATCATCAGCCGCAAGCGCCGGATGGAGGGCTTTAATGTTCTGTTCCCCATGGGCTGGGATGCATTTGGTCTGCCCACGGAGAACTATGCCATCAAGCATAAAATCCACCCTGCCATTGTGACCCAGGAGAACATCAAGGGTTTTCGTGCGCAGCTTCAGATGCTGGGCTTTGGCTTCGATTGGGATAGAGAAGTGGACACGACAGATCCGCACTATTACAAGTGGACACAGTGGATTTTCTTGCAGATGTTCCACCGTGGACTGGCTTACCGTGCGGAAATCCCGGTGAACTGGTGTTTGAGCTGTAAATGTGTGCTTGCCAACGAAGAAGTTGTAGATGGCGGTTGTGAGCGTTGTTCCAGTGAGGTTGTGCGCAAAGATAAGAGCCAATGGATGCTCAAGATCACAGAGTACGCCCAGCGGCTGATAGATGATTTGGAATTTGTGGACTACCCGGAGCGCGTTCGGGCGCAGCAGAAGAACTGGATTGGACGATCAAAGGGCGCTGAGGTGGATTTTGCCACCAGTGAGGGGGATACCCTGCGCGTGTTCACTACGCGGGCGGATACGCTCTTTGGGGCGACCTATATGGTCGTGTCTCCGGAGCATGCATTACTGGAGAAATGGATGCCGAAACTTGAAAATGCCGCAGAGGTGCAAGAATATCAAGTACAGGCGGCGAAGAAGAGTGATTTTGAGCGCACGGAGATGGCGAAAGATAAGACAGGTGTCCGTTTACAGGGCGTATTTGCAATCAATCCGGCGACAGGTTTAGAGATTCCGATTTTCATCTCAGACTACGTGCTTACCAGCTATGGTACCGGTGCGATTATGGCGGTACCGGGACATGATGGGCGTGACTGGGACTTTGCGAAGAAGTTTGGACTCCCCATTGTAGAAGTTGTCTCCGGCGGGAATGTGGAGGAAGCGCCGTATCTGGACAATCAGAACGGTGTGATTGTGAACTCTGACTTCTTAGACGGACTCACAGTCGAGCAGGCGAAAGCGAAGATGGCGGACTGGCTTGAAGAAAAGGAGCTTGGTACGCGGAAAGTCAACTATAAGCTCCGTGACTGGGTATTCAGCCGTCAGCGCTATTGGGGCGAGCCGATTCCCATTGTACACTGTGCCTGTTGCGGCTATGTGGCGCTGCCGGAGAGTGAATTACCATTGCTGCTCCCGGAAGTTGAAAACTATGAAACAACGGATACCGGAGAATCGCCTCTGGCAGCGATGACGGATTGGATCAACACCACTTGTCCCACCTGTGGCGGACCTGCCCAGCGCGAGACGGACACCATGCCCCAATGGGCGGGGTCCTCTTGGTATTATTTGCGCTATATGGATCCGCAGGATGCTACAGCTCTGGTCAGTAAAGAGGCGATGGATTACTGGCATCAGGTGGATTGGTATAACGGCGGCATGGAGCATACGACTTTGCATTTGCTATATTCCCGCTTTTGGCATAAGTTTCTCTATGATATGGGCATTGTCCCAACGGTGGAGCCATACGCCAAGCGTACCAGCCATGGGATGATTCTGGGTGAGAGCGGGGAGAAGATGAGCAAGTCCCGCGGGAATGTGGTGAATCCCAATGATGTGGTGGACGAGTTTGGGGCGGATACCTTCCGGCTATATATCATGTTTATCGGTGATTTTGAAAAGTCAGCACCTTGGTCGTCTCAAGCGGTGAAGGGCTGTAAGCGCTTTTTAGATCGCCTTTGGAATCTGGCGGCAGAAAAACTGGATGGGGATGATGTGATCTCCGCCGCGAATGAAGTGGCGGTGCATCAGGCGATTAAGAAAGTTTCAGAAGATATTGACAGCATGAAATTCAACACGGCGATTGCGGCGTTGATGACCTTGGTGAACACGTTCTCAGAGACAAAGCCGAACCGTGGGGATATCAAAGTGCTACTCACACTTCTATCTCCTTTTGCGCCGCATATTGCGGAGGAATTGTGGGAAATGCAGGGCTTCGATGGTAGCGCCATGACCCAGCCATGGCCGCAGTTTGACCCGGCCAAGTTGCAAGCGTCTGAGAAAGAGATTGCCGTACAAATCGGCGGGAAACTGCGGGGGACTGTTGTGATTCCCACGGACGCGGAAGAGGCGGAAGTGCTGGCGCTTGCCCAAGCGAATGAGAAGATACAGGCGCATCTCACGGGGATGGAGATTGTGAAAATCATCTATGTGAAGAACAAGCTGATGAATCTGATTCTAAAGCCTGTCTCATAAGATAAAAAGATTTCATTTATATGAAATTCATGATTATCACCTTGACATTTTGGCGGTGAACGCATATAATGCTAGATGAACGAAAAGCCATGGTTTTTTATGGCCCTTACAGCGCCCGTGATAGAATGGGCGAATTTGGAGGGAGGGATATAAGTGTCAGAAGTCCGCATTAAAGATAATGAGTCTTTAGACAGTGCGTTAAAGCGCTTTAAGCGTAATTGTGCTAAGGCTGGTGTTCTCTCGGATTTGAGAAAGAGGGAGTATTACCAAAGCCCCAGCGTGAAACGCCGTAAGAAGTCTGAAGCAGCGAGAAAGAAGAAAAATAAGAAGTTTTAATGAGAGAGCTCCTTGGGTGTATGTCCGAGGGGCTGTTCTTTTTTGTGTTGTGAATTGAGGGAGAGTATGATGAATAGCAGGCGTGCAAAAATCATTGTTGACATACTGATGACGGTTTTTCTGATTTTATCTTTTATACGATGGGAACGCAGTAACTTTGTGTTCCATGCCATTGTGGGAACCGGGTGTACCTTGTTTTTCGCCATGCATATCTTTATACATAGAAAGTGGATTAAAGCGGTAACGAAGTCTTGCTTTGCGGGAAAGCTAAACAAGACACTACGATGGAAGTACATCATAGATATACTCCTATTGGTAGTTTGGGGTGTTTCGGTTGTTACAGGTTTCGTTGCAATCGTTCCATTTTTGGGTGAAGCAGACGGGTCTTCAGCTTGGGGCGGTCTTCATGGGCTTACTGCCCGCATTGGCTTAGTGCTGATTGTTGTTCATGTGGGGCAACATCTGCCGCAGATTAAGTCGTATTTGGGGATGAAGAAACGGGCGGAACATGAGGTGCAGTGAAAGCCTCCTGTTCCAAAGGAGGTGGCAGGTGCAGCCTAAGGTCGGATTCACATACCACTGCACAAACAGATCAAGGGCAATCCTCAGTCAGCTTCGCTGACAGCTACATCAGCATACAAGGTACAACTAACCACAAAGTAAGTTAGCTGTTCGTACAGCGTTCAGATTTTCCATTCAATCTGGACGCTTTCGCTTGTCGCTTCGATTCTTGTAATCAAGCTATCAGTCACAGTTCGCCGATCATCAAAGGAAACCATATCCCAATTATTCAGATGGTTAGAGATACGTTCCATCTGATCCGCCGACATGGTTCTTACGGTCATGTCAGCAATGGCATTTGTTAGCCTTTGCCGCTTTGCGTCCAGTTCCTCAATCTTGGTATTGACGTAAGACAAAAGCGTGGCGTTTGCACCCGTGAGGGTGTTCAGTAGGCTTTCGATCTCACCCTCAAGCTGTGTCAGTTCGATTTGCAGGGCGGTCAATTTGGGATTCGTTTTTGTGGAAGTGCCGCCTGTTAGGGTTTGAAAGGTCGCCATCTTTCTAACCATTTCGCCGTAGATGGATTCTTCCATCTCACGCGCCCGAAGCGTCCCGCACCCATCACAGTTCTTCCTGTCCGCCCTCTTTCTACATCGGAAGTATGCAACATTGTTTGAAGTTGACCTTGTACACAAAAGCGCATATCCACAGCGTCCGCACTTGACTTTTCCAGCAAGCCATGTGTTTTTTGCTTTTTGCTCTCCGCCGTGTGATGAGTTATTCATCAGCTTCTTGCGGCACTTTAGCCAGACTTCCGAGGATATAACGCCCTCGCTGGGTGCAAGCACAAGGATTTGATCTTTCAGACTTGAAAACTTGCGCTCCGTTACGTCTTGTCCTTGGTAGAGATAGCAACCGTTTAGCCCGGTGAAATCTGGCAATGTTTGCGCCTTGGCTTTTGAAAAACTCATACACACTTAGATCGGCTTGGACATAGACCGGGTTTCTCAAAATATACGATACAGTGAGGCGTTGGAGTTCACGCCCAGCAATGAGAATGCCACGCTCCGCAAAGTAGCGAACAATGTCACCGAAAGAAGTATTGGGATCGTCTTAGACTGATGATCGTGGCGCACCCTGTGGCTTGGCTTCCCAACGCCGGAACGTATCCGGGTTGTCGGTTATTTAATTTTTAAGGTTCGAGGTGAGAAAGAGTACCCTTTCACTATCACCAGAAAAAAACAGCTTTTTCGGGGGTGTTTTCAAAAAAAGATGTGAAAAACTTTTTTGAGTTTACACAAACCGCTCCGAATACTCTCGCGCACAGTGCTTTCGTCCACATCTTCTGCCAGCGCAATTTCACTCTTTGTCATACCTCCGATGTAATGGGCATACACCCTGCGCTTTTGTGCTGGCGACAATGTTTGAAATGCAAGATTTAAGGCATCATGTTTGAGCTTTCGCTCATAGATTTCTTCGGGCGATGGGGAGAGGTCAAGTGCATAGTTCTCAATCGCTCCACCATGGAGATCAAGAGAGTAGTGTGCCTTATGCCACCGCACACGTTCTATGTAGTTTCGCTCCTTTCGTTCAGCCTCACGTAAGACTTCCGCGACTTCATCCGAGACTTCGACGGTGCAGTTATCACAAAACGGGTAATAATCCCGCAAATTTATCATAGCCATTTAATTGGCCTCCATTCATCAGTTTTTGTACCGCTGGGGGATCTGATGATTGGAGCAGGGGGGGATCGGCAGAGAGGACGTAAGGACATATGAAGAGCTCCTTGCTTCACTAGGAAGCAAGGAGCTTAACTTTCCCACCCCCTATGGTAGGGGCGTCCATATTGTTATAACATGTTCAAAAAT
>Ga0136643_10000206_pt1 | contig 62029 bp, 28 predicted proteins | sample TergutLab28metaG_FD_96883 | JGI IMG/M metagenome (GOLD analysis project Ga0136643, IMG submission 96883) | Labiotermes labralis P1 segment gut microbial communities from Petit-Saut dam, French Guiana - Lab288 P1 (version 3) (version 3) | ecosystem: Host-associated > Arthropoda: Insects >... | reverse complement strand
TGGGGGGGGATATTTGTTTAGACCAACACATTTAAAACTCATGGTCTGTGACGTAATAATAAGTCAAGTCGAACTCAGTAAAGATTCATTCTATAACCGAATTTTTAAATATTACAAATATATCAGCATCACAACTTAGACAATTAAAATATGCAGTCGCTCTTCCTGGCTGATTATTTAAAGACTGGTGTGAATCTATATTCACAGCGACTCTATTTACAATTATAGTTATGTATACACACAAGCAAATAGAGATTGTGTGAATATGTGTGAAACTGGTATCAGAGCTCAGTGTTTTAGGAAGGGTGCAACATTACATGGCTGACGGTATTTCTTGTCATTCAGTAACAAAACACACGACAATGTGAGTCTTTCTTACGTAAATTAGGTACATTCTCCACTAAAGTCGTAGGACTTCCAAACTTTTTGAGCCATCTGTCCTGTTTAGCTAAAGTACTGGAGGCAGGAAAGCAGGGATCATCTGATCAGGCGCTAACACGCCAAATTTACACATGTGTTTCATTGTGTATGAACCGAAACCTGTAACATTAAAAACACACAACACACTACAATAATTCAGTTACGACAGACCGTTATTCTCCTCACAGTCACTGGATCTTCATCACAATGAGATGTCCAACGTAAAATTGTGTGTTCCATTACACGATTCGTATGTGTATTGCTAAGTGAAACCAGTAATATTTACACAAAATTAATATGCCAACTGATATAAAAATAAGCCTACATGAGGGACGAAACTTGTAAGCGAAAGCTGGTTCCTATTCGGGATGTTTCGGATTCGAATCTCGGCCAAATAACGGAAAACATTATCGAGATTGTTCGAGGATTTGCGTCATCCCTCAAGATAAATTCCGTGACATTACCTCAAATTACGTCACGGCTGATTCTAGTTACTAAGTTTGTAATTCACAATTCAAGAATACAATTTATAGAAATATAAACGCAGAGTTCGTGCCTCAAAAATAAATCCGTCTCCATCATACAGAAGAGTTAGTATAAGCTGTTCAGACGCTCCTCACTCCCAGAACCACAGGAAACACATGCACTGTGAGGACAAAGTGCAGACTTCTTTAATATCAGAGCAAGTGGTACACACTGCTACCAGTGGGATTTAGACGGTTAACTAGAACCTGAAGAGAATCGTTAGTTGGAATGTCAGAGTCGAAACTTGTATACTTGCAAATGCTTTATTTTCCAGGGAGACAGCGGTGGACCACTCCATGTCGACGCAGAACGTGGCTCTATGGAAACCGTAGGTACGTGCTATATCGACTCCTTCGTTAAAGACGAAAACTTTGCTTACGAAATTTTCACAAATAAAGTAACTACTGAACGACTGTAAGCATGTTTGTATTTATTGCTTAGAAAGGCTAAATACTTCAACGTGTTAGGCAGTTCTGTCATGCTTTAAAAATGCCCTAGTTTTTCTGAGGATACCAACTCTTCTAATAAGCACACACACACACACACACACACACACACACACACACACACATATATATATATATATATATATATGTGTGTGTGTGTGTGTGTATGTATATATATATATATGACATCTGTACACGTTTTCAAGTGATACAATATTCAAAATTATTCGCAAAACCTGAAAAATATAATCTTGAGACTTAGAGTCTTCCATATGTCACGCTTGTATACTTACTGGTTTATATAGCATCAAACTGCGCCTGGTTCGTTATGGTGGGATAATATCTACTGTCACCTGTATGTGCGGTTTGCAAAAAAAAAGGCTGACATTTTGCATCGTGGATGACAAAGGATCTTATCACGGTTTATCATCTTTTTTCAGACATCTGCCATAACATCAGAATACTGTGTTAAATGTTGTTAACAACCACTGAGCGCCATTTTAGCATCATATCAAAATAACCAAATTCAGTATTACAGACTCTGATGTGTATAGGTCAAACAGACGGTAACTTTGTACCGAATGTTTGTGAGAAAACCTCTTGAGAAAATTCCATTTTCAAGATCGAGGTGATAGATAACAGTGTGATGTGACAAAATGGAGATAAGCTATGAGGGACGAAGATAATTAAAGTGGCTTAGGCTTGTGTCCAAGGACGGATTTTGATATTAGCGATACTGAGTCTTTGTTTATTGTTATCACAGAGGTGGTAGGTTAGTTAGTTAGTTGGTTGACTACGAAGTAACTTATTTAGATAGTTAGTTCGTTAATTGATTAGTTGGTTATTTATTTATTTATTTAGTTAGTTAGTCTGTCAGTCAGTCAGGCCTAATTATTGAATTACAAATTACGAATGTTTCTTTTAAAAATTTGGAAAACAAGGTAAAATATAATATTCAGGCTATTTTCATCAAAATTTCTGAAATGTTATATTAGGACTAAAAGTCCTTACCTCATTTCGTCTACTACTATTACAATTTTGTACCCGTAGTTATGAAGTAAACAGGACCCTTTCAGTTGATGAAATTTTTTCTGTTTCGTCAGGAATAGTGTCCTGGGGTCGAGGGTGTGCCAGACCCAACTACCCCGGAGTGTATACGAAGATTCCAAACTACCTGGACTGGATCCACGAGCAAATTGGTGATGAGTGTATGTGCCCGCCTCCGGCATGAAGCAACGAGGTGATTACCCACCATAATCGCCAGTACCTGATATGTAATGTTACCTAATTTAACGTTCATGTTTATTTATATGTTATGTAATCTGTCAGGGGATGTTGGCGCAATTGCAATATTTTAATAAACATTTCAGTTAAAATTAAAAACTTCCAAGTAATCCTTTACCACCCCCATACCCGACCTCTTGATTCCAAACATAACCAGGACATCTTCGTAGTTGCACCGTGCATGTTGATAATATTAAGTTCTTTATTTGTCCAACCAATGCACACAATTCTTATAAAATCGTTAAATTGTTAAAATCATTTAAAATTATAATAGTTGCTCCGACATGTTTCGGTTTACATAAACCATCATCAGGGAGCTGTGCTTCGTCAAAGTTTCCATGTTGATATCGGTTACATATATAGCTATTTGAAGTTATCGGTGTTGTGGCTGTATATTATGTTCGGTCTTGTTATGAGTGTGTGCGCTGTGTGGAGTGGAACTCCACACAGCGCACGATCCACACATAACGGTCCTATTATGCGTGTTTGACTGTATTATACTAACTGAAACAATTTCTACATTCCCAGATACTTAAACACCCTTATGTTCGTATATTCTTCTTGTACATTTTTGTAAATATTTTATAAACCATTTCTAAAAAATGTAATTCTTAATTAAACTCCAATTTCAGTTTCAAGTAACTTTTTTGGCACTTCCATAACTACCTATACTCATAACACTTTCAGTTCGAATCCCTACTCCATGCTCTTAATGCACAGATCAACCGAACTACTTGCCAAGTAACTGTTTCAAAAACGTCTACTAGAGTGCAGGACAATCGAACAAGCATTATTAATGTCAAAGAACATGGCCATCAGATGGCATACGTCTGCATCCAAGCTACTTCAGTGGTACTGCACGATGGCACAATTAACAGAATTCTCTGTATCGGACGTACTAATTGCTGGGCATTTGCGCACCACCTCAGTTATTTGCGATCGATTATCAGCGTAAATTCCGCACACGTTATATAACAGTGTACTCTACACTCTTGTGGTATAAAGTGATATATTTTATTATTTAAAATAGTTAATTAAAAATAAATTCATTTATAATTAATTTATAAAAGTAGTTAGTAGATACACATGGCTATTGTAAAATTTCTGACTGGATGAGTGACTACAAGCTACTCAAGGATGGGGTTGTTCTGTTGAATTAGCGACTTTCTGTAAGTGCTGCTTTGCCAGTAGCCCAGATATCAGTTAAGAGACAACTACACAATTACACAACAATATTATTATGTTTGACTGTCTACTAACTGTACACTACCGACAGCACAACGGGACGTATTCGCCTAAGGGTACATCAATTATTCAGCCTCGCCATATCAATACATAAAATAACGTCAAAGAAAGGGTGCTAAAATGTAATTCTAATATTTATTTTAATGCGCACCATTAATGTGCACAAAATCTATAAACTGCGTGTGCAAATTATTTTTCAGTTTAAGAAAATTTTCTTACATTCTGGTCACCTGCACATAAATTCTAAAGAGATATTTTAACAACATGAATAATAAAAGAAGAAATAAAACAACTCTATTATGGTTGTATGAGTTTTACATACTTTCTAATATCGCTACGATGATAAACACAAAATGATTAAAAGAGAGTGGCACAGAAGTACTGAGGTGTGTAGAGGTGGTGTCTAGTAGACATTATCAAAAGTAGGACAGTATAGGACAAGCTATTCCTTCATTGTCTAATCCGTCTTGCGAAAGATCCACAGCCTCTTCTGAAGTGAGTTCTGCACAAAGGGCGATCTAATGCTCCTTTTTTAATATTCCACTACCTTCTCTTTCCTTTAAAGTATTCCAGTAACTGCTGACGTCTTCTTTCTCGTTTGTTCGTCCCTTTTATATTTTCTTGAATAACGTATTTTATAAGGCAGTTCGTACGCAAGATGTGTTCAATCCACTTAGTCTTCCTTTTACTGTACGTAGGATGTTCATTTTTTTTCTCGACTCTATGTATTGCTTCTATTTTTCACATGACTGATCCAAGTAATCTACTCTATCCTTCTCCGGAACGTACATAAAAACTTTCTAGGTATTTCTCATCCATTTTTCCTAAGCTTCCAAGTTTCAGCACCATAAAACGTTATGCTCCAAATGTAGCATTTCATTAGTTTCTCCCTTAAAATTAAGACCACTTTGCTGGTGAAAACATTCTTCTTATTTATGAATGCTGCTTTTTCGATGGCAGTCTGGATGAGTGCACTTTGCATCACTGGTTATCATGCTACTCAGGAAGTTGAAATATTCCACATTCTCCAGTTCATTTCCATTAAAAAGATACGCCAAAGAAAAATTATAACCGAGACGTTATAAAAGTATAATGTCATGGATGAACTAAACTAACACGAGCCAACATTTTCTTAACACCTTAACTGGCCTACCTGTCCCACCCAACACCTGAATTAATTGGCCAACTGTAGAACTAACATCTTTCGAGGATGATTCAACTAACACGAGCCAACATTTTCTTAACATCTTAACTGGCCTACCTGTCCCACCCAACACCTGAATTAATTGGCCAACTGTAGAACTAACATCTTTCGAGGATGATTCTTGTAGCACATTGACCTGATTAGCATTAAATTCCTCCGATTTCCTAATACGCCTAAGTGTAGATGTCTTGCAAGGCAAGTTAAGCTCTCAACAGCCACTCATAAAGTGACAACAGCACAATTCGTGATAAACTGGCGTCATGTCGCTACGTATTGTAATAACAGCATATCCTTCCTTCCTTTCCTTATGTTCATGAACCCGACAGCAATCTCCGATATCTGCAGCTTTACCGATTGGTAATTCCGAATTCCTCAGCAATATAAAATATCTTGCTGAGGACTTGAATAGTTTAGCGCATGGTTTTATAAGAATAGCTATTCATTAAAAGCTTATGTTACTGAAAAACTGATCGAGAGTGTAGTCAACAAAATTCCCAAATAGGAAACATGATCTTGCTGGATTACTCTCGCCCATATTAAGCAACCTTGACCTACTGCTCCCAGAAAGCAGCACTGTCAACAAAGTTTCACCACGGTAACATGCAATTCGTTGTGTAGATATTCTACAACGTAGGTAGACACATCATTTTGTGAACAGGCGAAGAAACAAATGACGTCCACTACCAACTTTTTTACTTTCAAAAAAATCATCATTATCATCATCATCATCATTGCGCCTTCCAGTTATGTAATAAACTTCAGCAATCTGATATTCTGGAAGTACAACGTTGTTCAAGCTTGCAGAACGTCGTGGGTTCGAATTCCAGAGCGATTTTATCCACACGCCTTCTCATATCATGATTCCCAAACAAGTGAAAATTGCAAGAATTTAAGAGCACTAACCTTCACCCTGTTTCGGATAAAAGATAAAACTATGGATTCATTTTGCAGTCCATCGCCATTACACGTGATCATCGTTGTCATCCGCATATTCAATATCATCTTATCACTGGGAGGAAATTTCACTTCTCTATATGCTCATTTTGTACCCGTGTGTGCGTGCGTGCGTGTGTGGATGTGAATGTGTAGGCACGGATGTGTGTGCGCAACCGCATGTATATATATATATGTTAACAAAGACGCGTCGCCTTCTATAGCTATTTTCGCCCAGATAACATTACGGTTTAAAAAGCCCATTATCAAATCGTTTACAAAATTTAACTAAATTGTAAGTAGGCTATTTTTTTTAAAAAAAGTGGCGAGGATTGACTGACTTCCGCTAAACTAGACGCGACGGGCCGTGTCTTGAACTCCAGTATGACAGGCTGCGAGTGTGAATGTAAAACAATAAGCAGGGCCCAACATGGACCTGTGTGACTGTAAAACAGAGCAAACGGCCCAATATGAGCCTGTAAATGAGACTAAAACAACAACACAAACGGCTCAATAGCAGCTTGTAATTGAGACTGTACATAAACAGTGCAAAAGGTCCAGTATGGAGCTGTGAAAGATGCTGAAAAAAATAACAATGGCCTGTGTGAGCATGTAAATTATACCGCAAATCAATAATGCAAATAAAATGGCTCAAAAAAATAAAATAGTGTCAGGAAGAAACCTGGTTACTCCTGTGTCACTACCTATTGCCATAAAGTTCGACACGCTACAGCGACCATTTTCGAGGACCCTACAGCAATTGACCTTCTAACAGAGATCATGCTGAAAGGTACCAGTCACATCAGAGGAACTACATCAAATCAGTACTGCTTGGAGAGCACCGGATTAAGCTAAACTGTACAGGGAGTACATCGGAAAACTGGGGCATACAACGCATCTAATATTCGGTTGCCAACTGTACGTGAACCCGTTTTGCAAGTGCTTAAGCAGTCAAAGACTCTATGTGTACATCGTTATTAAGCACTCATCTGTAACGTGTCAAATGCCTCACACTTCATAGAAACAAGACGCAACCTTTAACATATGCCTTCCGTGTAACTTCCTACAGTAGGTAATATGTTAACAATCTAGTTGTTTCACAATGCCCGTAATTTTAAATTTAAGCTTTCCATTTGAGAGGCGAGGGGATGGGAAATTATGATCGCCCCCAGAAGCCAATCACAGCAGCACAGGCCGCGGAATACCGCTCTCACTGACTTGTCTATGTCCATCGCATGCCACGGAAGTAAGTAACAAGGTCACTGGGTGGCTGGGTAGCTGGAGGAAACACCGTCGGGGGTAGGGAGGTACACAGTTCCGTGGGACGGCCTAAGAAGTAGGTGAATGACCTACATCCCTACGCCGTTCGGTTACCGTAATTACTTATTGTGTGTAACTTTTATACCACGTTGAGAATACGATGTGAAATGGTGCAAAACTTGTTTGCTTCGCGACTGGCGACAAGCACGATCTGCCACAAATGCTCCACGACGTGACAGTGTTGCAATGACCTCTCACAAAATAATAATTGTTGGACCGCTAAAGACACAGGCTTACCTGAATTATGACGGAACTGTTTCAGTTACAAAACTTAAATGTGATCAAATATGAACACAAATCTTCGATCTAGTATAATTTTCTGAAAAGCAGAACCTTCAAGAATTAAGATCTAATGGCGGCGATAGGACTCATCTGACTCAGGATAAGGATCGCAGTCGAATTCTTATGAAGAGTGGAGTAAAAAAATGGCGAAGGTTCATATCAGCCAAGAGTTTCTCATAAAGAATTCTTCTCCATGGATTTTGCTAGCAGGAAATGTTATAATGTGCAAGATCAAGTAATGGAATTTCCGTCTTTTGGAGAACGTCCAAGAACGGGACTTGAAAAACAGAACACGGTACGTTCCTAGTTGTAGGAACCTATTATTTATACATTTCACTACAGATTAATTTAATGCATCTTTATTTCTTAATCATATGCAACCTACAATAAATTAGCAAATGAACATTTAATCTACAACATTCCCAAAAAAAAGTATATCTTACTCAAAAACGGAATATACTGCAATAACTGCCACTTCTGGCTATTGCAACATTAAAACTACTTATCAGCTTATAATTAAAATAGCCAGCATAACACAGGACTATTATACGATACAACATAACTCATTAATTACGACATTACGAACCGAAATAATTTGTACATAATTTAATTCAATTTCTGTCTTTAACAAGTGGTATTTCTGTAAGCACTTGTTTTGGTCACGGTCGCTCCTCTCCCAGTACTTACCGAGTGTGCAGAAATGGAAAAATATGGCATCTAAAATATAAGGATTATCTCCATGAAGCTGTGTCCTTGAGTAGTGTACTTAGTTGGCCAAAGAAAAAGAAGACGAAGACCCGCTTCCGTGGGACCCAGAATTTCATTAGCATATACACAAGTGGAAATCACTGGACAATATATTGAGCCAGTTAAATCCCGCCCACAACTTTACGTCTTAATGACTACAAAACTGGATTCCATTTACTATTAATCTCCAATCTACGACTGCGTCCCACAAGTTACTCTTTCATTCAGGTTTTCGTCGAAAATTATTTACTTCCTTTTCCCCAATTTACCATACAAATAAATACTATACGTCAGTCAATAACACAACATTGATTTTATATAAAATGGTATATATGCAGGAAAACTAAACAACTCTTGGATCTGTTTTCTTGGAAGGTCTGAGGATGACCGACTAGGTCGAAACATGTCGCCCTGACATATACACTATTGTATATAAAATAAATGTTGTGTTATTGACTGACGTATAGTACTTACTTGTATGTTATAACACTTCGGGATGGAAAACTTCAAACCAATTTACCAAATGAGATCCACACCTAAAATGTAAACGAAGAGTGAAATTTGTAAGTCTCTGATCTGGAAACTGACACATTCCGCTTTTCCTTTGTCGTCATAAAGAGTACGTGGTGATTCCATGCTCCAGTAATGCTTGAGAAGATTCCGTTCCTTAAACTCTGTTTGTTCATCGCTTCTCCCAACTATAATCGATTTTAATGTAACTGCATCTCAAACAGCCGGCTGATCTAATCCAGCACGCACTGTTGCCACCTCATTACTAAGGCGTGTCCATGCCCGCATGTATGTCGGTACAATATTGAGATTACACCCCGTCAGTACAAACAATGATAGATATTAAACGAAAGTGGGACAAATTAGAACACCTGGTTCTGAAAGTCTCTTTATACGGTGTTCATCAGCTGGATAGATGTCGCATATGTATATATGAAACAATAATAATAAGAGGTTTGTTGAGATTCCATTCTCCTGGAATATGACGCCGTGTCAATGAGTTCCCGCTTCTCGACACTTTTTCGAAAAGTCGGGAACGGATCACTCTGTGACGCGGCGTTGTATTCCAGGAAGTGAATCATCAGCTACAAGCTGCGAAAATGTGGATACTCGTAAGAAATTTATCTCACCTGCCGGTGATGCTGTCTTTTGAAATTATTGCTGTTTTGATAGGTTTGACGTGTCACTGTATGTGTTACACAAATTTACTTTTTCATAGACACTGTCCTCACTCTTCATATTTTATATGTAAGTGCTGCCGCAAATTTCTTAGTTCGTTAATTTGTTAGTGTTCTCTTTGAAATGCAATGTGCGTTACATAAGGTACTAAGTAAGGAAGAAAGGAACTATGGAAAAACTTAACACAGTTTTTCCAGCCAAATCAAACGCAACATGTATATATATATATATATATATATATATATATACACACACACACATATACGCCCTATATATATTATATTACATTACATAAATACATACATAATACTTACATACATACATACATACATACATACATACATACATACATACATACATACACATATACACACACATATATATATAATACATACATATATGCATACAGACAAACATGAGCACACATACATAAATTTACAATAGCAGGCCTACGTGTTTTTAGGGTGCAGTGCAACAAGCAAATTTCTAAGTCATACACGTTTCATGAAGTTAAAATAAATCTGTAGCAGATATGGTACTTTAAAGTACACAGTGGAACAAATGTAACTGCACAAGTTAATCACTTAGCCATTTTTATATTACTGACTAGTATATCCTTTTCTTATTGGATTAATTCAGGCCACGTTCATGGCAGCACAAGAATACCAGAATGGGGATAAAATTACTCTTCAAATACGTCGGTCGTGTTTTTATCGTTGTACCTTTCATTCTGTGGTTTATTTAATTAACATACCAACTAATGCACATGTACATGTTATTTAATAAATCTAAAATTTACATTAAATTTGATCGAAATATGTAGGAGCGTTTTAAGTGTTTTAATGTAAATTTTATATTTATATTTATTAAATAACATACATATGTGCATTTGTTGGTGTGTTAATTAAATAAAGTTCGGTCATGTTACCACGTACAGCAGTTACCGCGAACTGACACTGTAACTCTGAACAGTGACAATCCCTAGGTTGCCAGAAAACACAGCTGCTTTATTAAACATGTTTACAGGCAACTGTGTAATAATATTAGCTCTTGAAATGCCAGTTTCGTTGAAGCTTTGCCTACAAAATGTTCGTTAACACCGTCGTACACATCATCACTATTCTTACCAGGAGCTGTGCCTGTCAGTAATCCCAGGCATGCCTGCGTCTTTGAGTTATTAAATGTGCCACGTTGGTTGGAATTTATCTATGTCAGACAATCAAAAGCAGCCCAGACGGGAAAAACAACCGTATGCTACTTACACTTCTCTATTTGAAAGTAGTCTTTCGGAACTATTACTTAACATTCGGCCAGTGTGCCTATGTCGCGGTGAAAATAGTGCCGAACTACCTAAATGAAACTACACGGACAAAACTTCCCACGCTTGCTACATAACCTTCAGGGTTACATTACGAACTCTGCATTGCGCCACGCTTCTATTTCGGAATTTGTGAACTGAGTTTTCGGTCCGTCTGGGATACGACGTTGTGCCACTGGTTAAACCCATCCCATCATTTCGGAGGGATGTCTGAATTATAATGACTCTAATGTGCGTAAAATACTCGTTATTCCGTCCGACAGACAAACTAAATCCCGTATCAAAAAGTGCAAGAAAAATTGTATGAAAAAAACGTTTATGTCTCAAGAGTAACAGGTACGTGCAAAGATTATTAGTTAACTGCAGTTTCGTAAGATTCGCTCAAGTTCACTAGCAGGCCTACTCTGTAAATAATATCTCGGTCTACAAGAAGTTAAAAGTATTATACGAGCGAGTATCATGTTATTCATTACGTAAACTCGTAGAAGGGAAACGTAAAGTATCTAAACATGGCTTGTAAGGAGACAAACTACAAACGATGCACTGGGAGCAGCCCGAAACTTACTGTCGCTTTTCACGGGCCGGTTCAAGGTGTATAGAAAGTGATGGAGAAAAAATTAAAGCATATTTTGCGTTTTGCCATCTTGAGGGCCGGATGGGAAGGAACGTAAAGTGAAGCAGTGTAGCAGTTTTTACTCTGAATGTTTTGACTGAATTTACGATATCTGAAACCGAGCCAATGAGGTTAATGAGAGAAAGATAAATACTGCGAAAGCTAATACGTCTTCCATGTGCAACGGCCCATTTTCGGGCCGCATCTCCAATCTTCTTTCTCCAACGTTCTCTCATGTTTACAGCCGACATTTAGTTCCACGTCTGGAAAAATTGTACGGCATTCTTCCTATTGACATCCTTCCATTAATGCGAGATTTCAGGCTTCCGCCGCGAAGCAGATGAGAACTTGACCCTTGAAAATAGGACCGATAGGTTATCCCGAAACGTCGTTAAGAAAGTACCACCACTCGCCGCGTAATGACCCAGAAAAGCGCAGTTCTCATCCTTCTATCCATCTCTATGTTTTCTTACGGGTCTTCGGCTTCCGAAATATCTACACATTACTTTTTGACAATACGACAATAGTCCATCATTGCTATGTGGCCAGCCCACTGTATTCTCTTCAGGAAAGTTATTATATTACTGGCTCCAAACGTATGATTTCGACACTTAGGTTTACTTATCTAGATACAAATCCAACTTAAAATTTCCATAAATATTAAATCTACTTTGATTAGCCCTACTCGCAGCGAGATCAAAAAGCCTGTTTAAGGATGCAACAAAAAGGCGATTTGCATGGTAATGTGAAATTAAAGCTGGCACATACTTTGTTCATGGAAAATGACATTTGAAGTGACCTAAACCCAACATTAGTTTACTATTTTAGAATAAATAATTTTTTTGCATGCAGTCTGCAGCTTGTCTAAGAATAAGACTTATTCTTTAAAATCTAACAGACTGTCAAGAAATCTACCGCCTTTTATGCTACAGGAAAGTCCACTGTTGTTTTCATAATTCAGTCATTGGTCGCTACACTGAAACTACCAGAAACAACCGCATCCTCAAACCATAACCTTTATGGTCTTTCAACTACCCATCACTACCAAAAGCGGTCTCCTCTATTCAGATCTTCCAAATAAATACTTGTGTGCATTCCCCTTACCTCCCGTCAGTGTTGTCTTTAGGTACCACAGTTATTTAGCCCTTCCAAGTCTCAATGACTTCGTAATACAGGGATATTAATTTATGTGACAGCTGTCATTATTCACATCCTGTCGGTACGCTTAATTTATAAAACTTAATCGTGTAAGGGACAGTTTTCATCGATTTCACACCGTTCTGCGAACTAACAATAAATGAAAACATTCCGTTAGACACAACTTTATTGTAGGACACATTATCTAAATTATCTCCATACACTGCACAATAAATTTGTTCTAATAAAACACTTCCACTTGTATCGTAAAGCATAGAGTGTCTGTTAATGTCAAGCGCGTCTGCAAGCATGAGAAAAAATTTCTAGCACCTACTTCTAATAAAGTTATTAAAAACTTATATATATATATAAACTGCTGTAAATTTATATTAAACGCCTGTAATAGGACACCTGGCAATCTGATATGACAGCGAACGGCCTGCCGTCATGCGAAATCAATCTGAGTGAAGTAGTGATAAGTTTTGTGAGATAAAATAATCTCCCTGTATATTGTAACATGCCACTATGTTCCCAATTACGATTCAGAAGTGACAGCATTAGCCCAACATCCTTCTGAAGGGGCACCTCTTGCCGACAGTCTATAACTACTCACTGACTGTAGTCCCAGCTACTTTTCTTATACTAGAATGTAGCTTAGGATATATGTATCTCTTCAAATGACATTAAGGCTTTTGTTTTGTGCTTTTTCCATTCATATGCGTCTACTGTCCTAAAACCAGCATAAAATTCACGTGCGTTGCAACAAACAAGAAGTTTCCGACAGAAGTTATAAAGCCTAAATTCTCGTAATAAAACCAACTACATGCACTAATTTCTCAAATCTATTTTTAGAATAAAACTCTACATGTTTCGGACAGTTCCTCTGTCTGTCATCAGGAGTTTTTCACTGTACACACAGCAATGGTATATGTCATACAGGTTTGCTGACAGCTTGCGAGCAGGATCAGGACGGAACGTTCTGATCTGATCCTACTCGCTGTGTGTACGGTGAAAAACTCCTGATGACGGACAGAGGAACTGTCCGAAACATGTAGCATTTTATTCCAAATATAAATTTGAGAAATTAGTGCATCTAGTTGGTTTTATTATAAGAATTTATCACTATGCACGGTCACCTGAACGTCAAATTAAAATGCTTAGCTTCATATTATTATTATTATTATTATTACTGTAAGGAATTTATGGCGCAATTATGGATCCTGCAGAGGTTACAAATGTAGGATAAGCTACAACCAAACAACGTCGCCATGGTTGTTAACATTTGACTGACGAACAATAATTATTAAGTAGGTATATTTATATTCCATCTACGAAACAACGATCTCAAGCCTGGCTAAAATAATTCACGCCATTACACCGAAAAATAATAATATTTTTGTAAGGCCACGACTTCATTATTCTACACAGTAACGACGTCAGCAAAGGGCAATACTTTTCCAAGGTCTGTTATTACGCAACACTTCAGCATTCTAACGCTAGTGGCGCTAATGTTGCTTCCGCCTCACAGAGTTTTACGGTGAAATGTAGGCTGACGCAGTGTTTCTAAAAAGTTTTTGCTCGCGGACCCCTTTTGGCTCCTAAAAATAACCACGGATCCTCACATCCTTTCGCACGTAAATATAGGACATCATGATGATAGATATCCAACATTTAAAATTTTTATTTCAGAACTGATTTTAGAGAGCTACGAATACATACCATAGAATACGTAATAAAGTATTGCATTATTTGACCTTAATTATACTGATTGCCGCTCGCTTTGTGCGTACAGGGTGTTTCTTATCTAGGTATTCTAACGATCATATAAAATAAATGTATTGCCAATTAAAGATGCACCGCGATTATTTCTAACAAAACATTATTCCTTTAGTTTAAAAATCAAGTAACGTTCAAAGTAGCCATTAGACAAAAGCATTCACGAACCCCCCCCAGCAACTGATCAAGTTTCCTTTAGGATCCGTGCAACACACTGTGGGAATCAATGGGCTAAAAGATAGTGAAATCTATTCAGCAGTCTCGGAATATCGTTCAGCTTCGGGACATTGTGTGTAGGGTACTGAACCCACAAGCTCTATTAAGGTGTGGAAATACTTAAATTTAATCCGTCTTGATAACTAAGCAATGATAGAATAAAGACAGTAAATCGCAACTAAAATATTTCATTAACTCATCCAGGTACACATCATTCCTAGACATTACTCCCCCTCACCTCTCTCTAACTTTAAGACTAAATAACTATATAGCTTCTTTAAAATCGTACCTTCATTACCTACAAAATGAGATCTCATTTCGTTTTCTTCTAAGTATTTTTGGTATTCTGTATTACCTGGCGAAGCCTATTCCGGCCGAAACACGTAACCAAATTATACATATAAAAAATATTTTCGCTTGTGGCTGATGGTCTTCTTCGGAATTACTGTGGAAATGTTTGTCTGCTTGTGTCTATATGCTTTAAAAGAAGGACTACACTCCATATCATTGGCTATTAACACGTGAGCGCCTCGAGCGACATACTGCTATGGTGCAGATTGCCAGTTACACATGACATATAAGATTTGCTGCATCCATTACAGACTTTCGATGCCCTGTTACATGTCCGATCACCGTCATTGTTCAACACAATCAATTTCACTCTTGTTTATATCGAAAGTTAGATTAGGTGGTGGGTTTCTCACAATGTGATCCTGTTGATCTCCTTGAATACCTTATCTTGGGTAATACTAAATCATTCAATATTGACTTTAGATCGGTATTTATGTCTTTTGATTTGATGCAGGTATGTAAGCTGTATCATGCACCACAAAAGAGTAATAATTGCACCGAATGTTAAAAAAGAACTTCACGGAAATTATTATAATGCCTACATTTGTTGATAGGTTGAAATCTAAAAGCCTGTAGTTAGGCCAAAAGGTTGGCCTAAAGCTTTACCTCTGAATGCCACACATGCAAAACAGGGGGAGTGGGATATTGGTCTACTCTTTCTTAACCTCGGGACTAAATGGGGATGACGGTCAGGTATGTTGCGGGAAAAGGGCCTATGGGACCCCTTGAATAAGAAAGTGGGTGGGCTCCAGTGATTGTCTGGAGGCGTTAAAGAGGAGAAAGGTTTCTTGCCGTGAAGAGAATCAAACATACGATGATGTTAGCAAGAATTAATCACAATTCTACTCGACCAATATCTGTGTGCAGTTTACTCTTTCTGAAGTAAAATTTCAGAAATTTATGTGGTCGCCATTGCAGGTACCCAAGCACAAGCAGTTGCCAAAATATGCCCATTCTTACTCATATCCGCTTGCGTATTAGTCTCTGCTCCTGTAGCATCTCTAGAACCGCCGCACTAGTCTGGTTTTCATAAAATCTGATATTATCGAATGTTACAACTTAAACATACAAGGTCAATTCCACTACAGTTCGTTGACAAATTCGAGAATGGGTTAAACTCGGGCAACAACACACTTTGTATATACAGAGACCTGTAAGTGTTTCTGCTTGTATCGCGAGCGTATCTCGCCAAGTACTGATAACACCAAGACACTTTGCTATTTCGCTATTTCACTGTAGCGTCACGTGTTATGTCTGACCTTTTTTCAATGTTCTTTTTACGTGCATGGGTTATAATGGGCCAGTCTGGGCTTCAGAAAAGCTTAGAATTTCCTGATAACATAAAAGGCAGCTTACGTTTTCAGTGTCAGTTAGTGAATATTAAAATCCAGTGCCGTGAATTACATATGTTCTAACTCCTTGAATTTCGAAACCACAAAGTCATTTGCATGTTTGTTAAAATAAAGATACGACATAGTGCTTCGTCAGGGTTAGATTTACACCACTTTTTGTAGCAGAAGTGAAACTCTGAAAGAGAACACGAAGGAACCGATAAGCTTCCAGTTGACATGGTTATGCAGCGCTTAACTCGCGCTCTCTGAAGTGAGAGCTGTAGAAATACTTCCCTCCCAAAATCATGGAGTCTTTTTCAAGATCTTCATACTCTCTTTCTCCTCTTCGTCGCACTGCGACTTTCATCAGTGCGAGTGGTAGCTTGCGAGATGTTGTTTCAGATGACGGTGAAAGCCGTTGTCAGTGGGACAGGCGTTTGGACGGGTGTTTAGAACTAAGCGTCTGACAGCGGCGACGGGAACACGGAGCGATTCAACATGGCACGTGGATACTTCACTAAGACGGATGCATAATGTGGCGGTATTTCTTCATAACCACGGATATATTAGTGAAAAATACTTTGCTAAAAAAAGTGGATTGTCTTAAACCTTTCAGCTAATACACATTCTTTAATTATGTAGTCGCCTGCATTCTGCTTTATGGAAGGCGAAAGGTTTGACATTTCCACGAATTATCCCAAGACACTTGTTACGTGTACACGTGTCTGTGGCTGTGGAAAGGAATTTGTTGCAATTTAAAGCGTGTAGAAGTGAAACGAAATTGTTTTGGTGTTGTTGTGCTGTCGAATGGAAGTAACAGTGAGAATGTCACAGGAATCCAAAAACTGAGGAACAGGAACGTACTGCAAATCGATGTAAGATAAACGTTGTAACATCTTCAGAACTGTTTAGTAAATAGGGTGGTGAGGCAGTGAGGACGATGCCAGTGTTGGTGCTGCGTTATCTGACGGCATTGTGTGTTCTGCTGATGCTGCTTAATATTTCCTTTTGTGTCAACATATCGACCTCAACAGATCAGTCGGTCCGAAAGGTAAGTTGTTGAAAAGTTGAACGAAGAGTGTGCGATAAAGTGAAGTTCTGCTCGATCACTAACACAGATCCATAAACATACAGTAATTTTTGTGCTTAACCCAGCCTGTTTCTGCGGCACGTTAAACAGCTTAAAGGGCTTCTCTGATTTCTAGGCAAATCCAATAATTAGACATTTTCACTGAATATGTTTTGTATTACTTGTTAAAATTATATCAAATAGAACGGAGAAGGTGTTCGAATCCCGGCAAAAGTAAGAGATTTTTTCATATCCAAAACCCCCAGACCGGCTCCGGGGTCGACCCAGCCCCCCTTAAAATAGCTACCAGGTTTCTTTCCCGGAAATAAAGCAGCCGTAGCGTGAAGTTTACCTCTTGCCTCCATCTAGCACCGAGGTTATAAATGAGTGGACCTATAATTCTTCTCCACCCATACGCCCTCAGTGGTGAGGACAGGGACAACTGTACCTTTCGTTGACCTGAAGGAATATGGATTAAGATTAAATTCCTACTATCTTATGCTTCTCTGTCCATCCGGTGTTCTTGCATTGCTGAACTCATTTTTTTAATGTTTTCATTCACTTCCACTCTTTTTATGAATATTGTGTTACTCGTTTTGTTCTTTCCTTTGTTGGGTTTTACAACTTCTTGCTCCGAGGTACGTTCAGCTTACTGTTAAATTTCTTTTAAAATTTCCGTTCATTTCTTATACTCCCCAATCACAATTTTCGAACCTCTCGTGATGCAACTCACGTAGGATTTAGAAAGTACAAATCTGAAGCATCATCAAGTGTCGTGCTCTTGTTACGAAGGATCACAAAAATCGACGACTCTCGTTCACCGAGGGCAGAGATAGGCACCAGTACAGACGCAAAAAATACGACTAAAACTTTGATGGGATCGCGAAGGAAAATAATTCTTTTGAATTACAAAATCTGGGTTTAATGTACATAGTTCTTCCCTTTATTAAATCACGTGAATTTCGGCAGAATTGCTTATTACTTGCATTATACCATAAGCTGTGTTCGAACATGTCTGTCAGTCATCACGAGACACGAGTCGCACCGTGACATTTGAACAACCACGCCTTCCTGGGAAAGTTTGGTACACCGAACAATGTGTCGCTAGGCATTGTTCGTTGGTGACCCAGAACCTCGTGTGGGAAGTAATTTTTTTTTTCTATATCCCGTCTCACACCACATAAATTCCTCGAGTCCATAACATTTGAATAAATTTTTTTCGAACCACACACTCAGCTGGAATTTAATTTGGGGGCAGAGAAAATAAGACACATCAATTTGAAGACCAAAAGTCGGTTATGACGACAAGAATCTGAAAAAAAAGACTGTCGCAAGAGAGTAATGTTAGATATAAACGAATTTCCTCATTTATAGAGGTCACCTAGTACTGTCAGGAGTAGTGAAATATAGAATATTGTGCACGCTGTTGACCTGTATGGGAAGGGTGACGAGGAATGAATATAAGCCTAAGTCTGGCAGCTAATTGTAATGCGATTAGCCATGACTGTACAAAAAAATGGACGCGCATTTATAAACGCAAAGTATGTAATATTAGGCGTTTCTCAAAATTAATACCTATTCACGAATAGGCTGTAAATAATTTTACTGGCGTATAATAGTTTAATTTTTAGCTTCCGGTATATAGAGATGAACATGAATATGACCTGTAAAAGCAAAGAAAATCGCAGGGCTATAAAGTCTAGAAAATGTATTTGTTCAAAAGTTGTATTGCGTGCGTCTGTGTCATTTATTTTAAAGAAATACGTTCCTTTGTGAGAAACTCTTATCAGAAAGGACTAAAGTTATAAAGAAAGTAAAAAAAAAACACTAAGATTAAGTTTAAGGAGATGGTGGTTGTGATTTGGAGGGGAAAATTCAGGATTATGTCGAAATATGAACTTAGTTAAGTATTTTAAACCGTAAGTTAATTTCCAAAATATAAGCGTTTATAACTTCAGTCATTACTGCACATTGTGTCTTTATTTTAACGACCAATCCGGTAAATGCCGTTTAGGACAATAATCGCTGCTTATTGCGAAATTCATTTGACACGCCTAAGTGAACCCTGCGGGAGGAAATTCTTCATTTGTGAACGTTATAATAGGCGGTACGTAGAATACCTACATACTGAAACGTAATTAGACTTTATCGTAAATGAAGGCATTTAAATTAGAGCGTATGGTTTATCATAAACGTATTATTTGAACAGAAAAATATAAAATTATGAAATAGAGTTATTTTGTGAAAAATAATAAGGAGATTATGCAACGTGTCTTGAAAATGAAGTAAATTTCCTTTTTGCCTCAACGAATTTGTAGGGGTGTCTTCCTAGGTGAGTTGGCTTTTGGTAGCGCAAGTATTTAGAAGTCTAGTGTACACAAAGAAGCGATGAGCACGTTCATGCGGAAGCTGAAGAAAATTTAAAAAAAACTGCATTGATGCTAACGATCCTTAACCCGCGTATCAGAGCGGGACACAGCCAAAACACTACAAACCATAAGTTTTTCCTAAAGGCACAGTGCTGAAAGATCAGAAAGTGTTTGCTTGCCTCCTTGTAAAATTTCAGCTGCCATTCTCTGATGTGTTTAATACACACATACAGACAACTTAATATGCCAAAATGTAATACAGATTCTGGGATAGTCTTTTCTTTGCTCAGTACGGCTGATTCTGAGCAAAGTAAATTCCTTTCACAATATCGTAAGCGTTATGCAATAAATACTCTTCATTTAATCGCGTTAAAACCAGGAAAAGACGGCGTAGTCGGTATAATGACTGCGCCACGTGCTCATCGGCCGAAAAATTACTTGTTGGTTTGCCGGCAGAGAAAATGAATTTTTCTCTTCTGCGCAAAGTCCAGAATGGCTCTACGACACACCCATTCCTCTACAGTGGGTAAAAGGAACTCTTGCCTTCAGGGTCAAGCAACCTAGGCGTGAAGCTGACCAAACACCTGTAGCCAGAGCCGAGGTGAAGTGTGAGTGGAGCCATATCTCAACTCCCACAAAAACGCTGTGCAAATGAATTTTTTTAATACCTAGCCAGAAGAAACGCGGGTGGAAATTACTCGCATAATATGGCTGAACTATTAACTCAACGTCCACGTATAAGAATGTCATTAATAAAAATAATAGCATTATCAAACATACAGAGCCTATAAGAGTTCCTACATTTCCTAAACCTGGGAATGGCGGCTCTACATCCATACTTCCTTCACACACTTTTGGGCGTGTGGCCGTGTGTTTACCGAAGATCTGGAACATGAAGAATCTCCCGCGGAAGAAATAAAAATTGGTGCATACATTTTGTGATGTATGGGGAAACTGGGATTATTTTACAGTTAGTAACGTCAACTTTCTATCTTCAGTTCATTCCGCTATAATGCACGACATAATGTTTCCTGTCTTCATCAGCACCGAACAACCGGTAGTGGGTCTAATCTAATGCAAATGACGCGAGCGCGCGCGAACACGCTTGTGTGTGTGTGTGTGTGTGTGTGTGTGTGTGTGTGTGTGTGTGTGTACACTGAATTATGCTGTATGTTTTTAAAATCAACGAAATATCAGAAGAACAAGCCGAATATTTAGTTCAGCTGAAGCAAGGATACGGTACTATTTTAATTTCGTCAGCTGTATCTTGACATACTGAAGTTCACTGGAGAGTACCTTCAATAAATACCTTACTTTAGGTGCCATTTCTATTCAACGACCAACCTTTAAACCTGCTGCGTAGAATACAGATGGCTGTGTTCTACATACCTTAACTAATACACCGAAGAAGAAACTTGTTTCTAGGAACGTTTTAACCTATAGTTTGAACACACATAAATTATGGGATATTTGCATTCCGTTTTACTTTGGTATAATTATATATTTTCACTTGCCAACAATCCCAGTTATAGCTTGTTGCCAATGCAGTATAATTACGCAAAAAATATTACAAATTCTCGGAAAGAACACAATATTGTAGGGCCTAACTGTAATTCGCATTATCATAACAAGGAATTAGAAGTAGGAAGAACAAACACCTTGTACGGGTGGCTGAGTGTTCATCGCGGCCGGTCTGGAGGTGCACGGAAGATTGTGCCCCCATCGGTATTCGATCCCCGGACCATCCAGCACCCAGAGGGTCGTTATACAGGCTACGCTACCCCAGCCGCCATTTTTACATATTTTTAAAAATCGTTTATAATCTTGGTTCCCACAAAATTCCAAATTCCTACTATTCAACACACACTGCTGTCAAACTTGTGGTCGATCAGAGCAGCAGACAGCGCCGAACATCTTTACAATCGCTTCTAGGACACTGCGATTCTGTACCCAGTAGAGTTTTACTATTTGGTGGGGCCTGAAGTTACTTCATTTCGTGTGTAATGGGGAATAAAAACAGCTTGATGTTCCATAATACGCCAAACTTCAAGTTAAATTATCCGACAACAATAATGTGGTTCAATATAAAGAAGATTAAAAATTTTATAAACAAATTTTGTCTCATTTGTAACCAATTACTTCTACATACCTGGTTACCCTCTGCATGGCCTTTTAGCATTTGGTGCAAAATATTAATTTCACAATAAAGTTCTTATATTGTACGTAATACACGCCAACAGCACAAAATTTTATAATTAAATGTTAATAAAGTTTAGTTACAACTTACTTCTACGAAGATATTCTGAAAGAAAAAAAAACGGCATTCCATGTTTACCTGTGTCATCTCTATGGATCTCGTTTGCTGCTATCCTACCGCTTTCAGAAAACGAGAATCATTAATTGAAGCAAATGTATACTAAGATAAACACTTTAAGGAGAAGGAGCGGAAAGTCCTGTCACAGCAGACGTTACAGCCAAAACGTAACTCATACATCAAAAACTTGTTTAAATTCTATTCCTTTATGGAGTGGGAGAGACGGGGAGAAAGAGAAGGACCTTGCCATCAGCAAAGTCACTGCCAAGGCAGTTCTACTTTCACTGCCAACTAGGAGTCTCTCTACCCCTGCACGCCGTAGAACGGTTGATAATTTAAGCCTCGTCTAACAACAAGAAGTCTGTATTTTACCCACATATTGTAATTGTATCCACACGATTCCTTTCCTTTGTAACATTAACTGGCTTCTCTTTCTAAAGGAAGCAGAGCGAGTTCTTTTCTATGTGAGGTACGAACTGAATCCCTGTATGTAACCCGTTTTAATTTTACACTTCAAAGAGTTGCCAATGTCAGTAAATTTTCCAAGCACAAAGTTTCGCGCGCGCGTGCGTGTGTATGTGTGTGTGTGTGTATGTGTGTGTGTATGTGTGTGTGTGTGTATGTGTGTGTGGGTGTGTGTGTGTGTGTGTATGCCTATAATCAAACACACATGAAAACTTTCAGAATCACACTCGAAAGAGGAGGCTAATGAATTAAAGAAGTACAGCTGCACAATCCTGAAACGAACCGTGTAGACATATAGCATGAGAGTACGGCTGAATTCAACTACGACAGAGACAGGTGTCGCTGCGTAACTGGGCGTTCGCTTTCCGACGTTTCGAGAAAGAGCAATAATCTAATCTTCAAGGGTGCAACCTGAATAACGGATAGTATACCTCATCCACACCGCTGTGAAAACCTATAACTTCGCAAGATAAGCAAAAATGACAGGCTCGTGTAAACATTGCTCTCTACTGTGATGATTCACAACAAGCAGGCCTATTATCGACTATACAAATAATTAGAAACTTCTCCAGAACTCCCAGCATCATGGTCTGAACGACAGAGTGTGAAATTTTACCTTAAAGTGAATTTGTGTTTTAGTTTCAATGCATACTGGATGCATAACCATTTGCCATCGTAACATGTGCCACCATCACCCTTTAAACCTTTGGAACGGCATGTGTTTACGGATCCTGTGTCCACTTTCGGTAGTTCCTTTATCGCATTTTGAAGCATACTTAACCAATCATTCATAAACCGGAACAGTTTACCTCTGCACATGCGACATTCGAGTTACACACAATTTGAAATCCTCTGTATGTGATCGACTTCTCATCTTACCGAAATGTGGATATGTGAGTTCCTTCGCGCGAGGTTGGGAAGAGTTATGTACGAACAGCTCAAGTAAAGCCCTTACATTAAATTGTGTTACATTGTTTTTACAGTCGATTTAGTGCCGTCCGTATAGTGACGAGGTTATGGGATGAAAACGGGGAATTGAGGCTCGATTCCAGGCACAGATAAGGGACTTTCCTCCTCTCCGAAACGTCCAGACCAGCTCTAAAGCCCATCCAGACATTTATCCAAAGGGAGCATATAACGGGTGCTCTTTACACGGGAACAGAGCAGCCGAGGCTTGAATCTGACAACTCGTTTCCACTTTTTCGAGGTTAGGAATGTTATTTAATTTATAACTCCAACCCCTTCACGTCTCTGTCGCGTACATAAAGGGTATTTTTCTTTTGTGCCGTTGTTTATGTACGTTACACAAGAGTAGTGTAAGATTTTACGTCTCTAATTTGAATTTAAGGCATTTTTTATTTTCCACGTAATACTTCCAGTTACACCTAAATATTCAGACCCATCTCGTACTTGTATATGTCACCTTCACTGTGTGTTAGGCAACCAGCCTCTCTCGCCCTCATCGAGCCTCTGAATGTTATCATAAACGCATTTGTTTCCGTACGTCTCGTGTCCTTTCCAGACTGACAATGGGACCAACGGCAGCAACCGACTCCTGTTCGACGAGCTATTCGGGCTGGCATCCAGCAGCTCTTACGAAACGGACGATGACGACGCGCTGAGAAACTGCTCCTGTCGTAAGTTCATCGCTCCGAAACAAAAATAAATAAATAAATCTGTTGTCTAACCCTCTGTCGCACCCTACTTTCAAGAGACAAGTTAGGGAATTACGCAAAGCATAAAAGCTCTGATGCGTTCACATTGTCATTTTACGGACCTAAAATTTCAGGTAATTCGACAGACTTGTGCGAGACCCATCAATATATAATTTAATCGACTTTAGTGCAATGGTTCTCGAGCTAAAAGGTTTATGTTATTAAGATAATTTTTTATTATTTCAAAAGCCGTTATACTTAAGGGATAGTTCTACCGGATATAAACGTGTTTAAATTCTCTCCAACGCCTTTTTCCAGAAGGATTTTCCATGTGATAAAAAAATTCTGAATTAATGTCTAACTACTTTGTTTACAACACCTACGCAACCCTGTAACCGTTGGGTATATCAAAGCTCACTTTTCTTCCTAAGGTGCAAGTAAGTTTTAAGAAATCAGTCTCCGTGTCAATCTACCTACAAGGCTCATTACTCGTGCACTTACTCATCGGTCACTTGTCTACCCACCTCATATTATTTTTCTACCTAAATGACCAGTATGCCTACTGAACCATCTGTTATGCACGTATCATTTATTACTATCTAAGTACATATTCATTATGTATCCACGAACATAACCCTTACGTATCCACCTACTGAAAATTTCTGTCATGCCTCTTTCTACACATCTAGCATTTTAATACCTATCTAAAAGAAAGTTCCAGAAAAAAAAGGTAACACGCACTTCAATCACAGAACTTTATTCTGACTTCGATGAACACATGGCGTTCGTGTAGCAGATGGTACACATCAGACTTCCAAATAGTCATCACTGACATTTAACCACTTGTCCCAACGTGGCACCAAGGCTGGTATTCCGACGTAGAAGAAATGGCCGTTAAGTGTCTGTGGTCAGGAGGCGAGAGCTTATTTCATTTCAGCACCTGTTGCAAATCGCTTGTCAGCCAGATGCTTTTTAAGGTGCCCAAACAAACGGCAATCATTTGGCCCCAAACTAACTGGACCTGTGACCGGTTCAAGCGTTACGGTCGGCAAGTTAACACCAGATCTTGCGCTCAGATGAATATGTGGACGTCTGAAGTGCAGCACCTGATACACGTGTGCCCTGTAAAAATCCACGGCAGAATAAAGTTCTATGCTTAAAAATGTCCTTTTTAAGCTCCTGTGTAGAACGTCTGACTACGTCACTCTTAAGTGTTTACCACCTGTAGCGCTACTTAAATATCTACCTACATATCAACAATTTAGACCATTTACCCACCACCCATCTATCCATTCTACCTACCTAGGTACGTAGGTAGATAGGTAGGTACGTTAAGATGGTACACACCATACATTGCAGAATCATGACACAATAACCACAGTAGGGATGTGTGTTAGATTATCGTGTGTCCTCTTCAACAGAGTGTGGGGTGGTAAACCAGGAAATTAGGATCGTCGGGGGACGCCCGACAGGAGTTAACCGCTACCCGTGGGTGGCGCGTCTTGTGTACGACGGCAAATTCCATTGCGGAGGATCGCTCCTGAATGGCGACTACGTGCTGACAGCTGCTCACTGCGTCAGGAGGTGAGAGAACCTCTGAATGCTTTAACGTCAGTGAAGCTACGAACACCAACATGACACACACACACACACACACACACACGTGTGGAGTTAAATCGCGATTATGTGGGTTGAAGGGCCTGAATTTCGGGGTACAATCCAGTGGCGAGAATCTGTTGCAACGAGATATGAACTTTATAACAACGAAGTTCCTGGATGGTCGTACACTAATCGAATATTCAGAAACGACCTTTTGTCCGCCAAACACTGAGTGCTCTTGGTACATATTCTCTACGTAAGAAGTAGGCCTAAAATCATCAATCCGAAACTATATATCCTGACGGGTTTTTTAAATGTCTCTCGAGCTGTTGACACACATTGCACGGTAATACTCTGATATATACCACGAGGTAATAACCTAAAATAGACCAGGATCTTTTAGAGACACATCCACGTCACTATTCATTTTCGTCCGTCCTTTCCATTACATGAAGTCCCAGTTAATATTGATGTGCGAACATTTCGGTCTACTTGCTTAGGTTTACTCAGGAATTTATGCACACATTGTTAAATATGCGAATGATACATTAAGATTACACGAGGCTAAGGTCCTAGCTTTGCTTTGTAATGACTTTGTTTTCTCTCTTACTAATGCAGTACTAATGCTGGCCATTATATACATGCTGCCCGGCCAACATGCAAATAAATAAGAAATTAAAACGAATTGAAAAGGAATGAGAAAAGACAATGTAGTACAATAATCGATTTGTATCGGAGGTATCGCATTACAATAATCCAGTTTAAACTTACCTGACTTCTCACATTATCCTAGTTTGGCCACGTCTATAATATTCAAAATCAAAAATTCAAAATTTCCAAAAAAATTAGTAAATTTTGACAGCAATATTTTTTTACGTTTTACAGGGTTATTAAGTGCAGAAATGTGTTAGGGCGAACACTGCGTCCATGCTGTTTGAATTGTGTAGAATCTTACAGCACCTATCCACTGGGAAGTCAGATTCAAAATCCCGCTATTGGAAGAAAAATCGTGAAAGTAGACCTGACAAACTAAACCACTAAGCCAAAACGGAAAACAATGAAAAAGTTGAAATTAGTATAACTAGAGACGGAGCCAATACTCTAAAACAGAACCTCCCCTATATGATGTAGGAATTCGCCACGATTTATTGCCCACGAACGATTTCTCAGCGTGCCTTTGTGTATTATTCTATTTACCTGTGTTCTCTCCCGAAAGTACAGATCTCATGACCGAATCCCATCCACCTAAGAAACCCTACCGCATGTTCTACGAGGATGAGTCAAATGAAAACCTTAAATATTTTTATCCCGTAATTTATTGAACACGAAAGGTACACAATGGCTTCATTTTTCTATGTAGTCTCCATTGTGCGGCTATTGCATTCACTCTTACGCGGCGGTTTTCCTTCACAATGATTTCAACTGCTGCAACGGCCTCTGGTGTCACTACCCGGTGTGCCTGACCAGCTCGAGGGAGTTTGTTACAGAACTAATGCCGTTCGTGAACTTCCTAGTCCACTCGTACACTTGCTGTAGTGACAGACATGCATACCATACTGAACTTTAATTCGTCGATGAATTTCAATGGGTTTCACCCCTTCACTGCTTAAAAAATGGATGACAGAACGCTGTTCTTCTTTAGTGCATGTTGCAAGCGGGGCCGTCGTCTTTACACTACTACTGCGCCGTCGTGTTGCATTCCTGCATCGTACTGCCACCTGTCGGCCACTCTTCAAACGGTGAGTATTATTGTTATCAACTTACAAGACAATCGATCTGTGTTTCGAATTTTATCGCACTTTTAATGTTTTCATTTGACTCTCCCTCGTAATAACATAAATGTAACCTCTTCCGCGGAGATCAAAGAAAGGTGTAGAAATTAACGCCAATGAGAAAAATAATATCATAAGTATAAATACGAATTACATAGCCAAGACATGAATGCGATACGCTGCAACTCTGAGCAAGGTCTTCTGCGTAGATAGTAAGCCCAACTATCCTACGGCATAATTTATACGTTTATTATTGTTATAGTTGTTGTTATACTTCTGTGAGAAGCACAAACCCTGTGTACGTTAGTTTTGTCAGAATAGACCTAAAAGATTCTCATCTTTGCCACAGTTGCAACTGTTGATTCACAAAACGTATTTCTTAAGCAACGTATACAAATATTTTTAACCCACCTTGGAAACAAATTCCATACACCTAGCACCAATAGTTCGCTGATTATCGTCATCAAACGGTAAACCAAAGACGTTCTTGGAGCCGTCGTCTTCTTGTTCTTTTACGTTCTAACAAAAATATTGTCTAAGGACAAAATGCGAGACTTTCCAACGTCCATTGTCATACGTCACTTCAAGATCTAAAATTAAGTGTTCCCAGTGTTCCTTCCACCTCACGAGTTCGTGCGTGAGTCAGTTTTGCTACAGACTGTAGGGAATTGTCTTACAATGCGAATTTGGAGTGCCCGCCAATAACGTAATTCTCATACAAATTTCGTGAAAATCGATCAGCTGGTTAAAACGTGCAAGTGGGACAAACAAACACACATACATGCGCGCGCGCGCGCCAAAAACAAACAAGTGATACTGTAGTTTCAAGATACTACTGTTTTCCGTTATAGCAAGGGATGAAAAGTTAAAGACATTGCCGTTTGCAGCGGAAGGCTTTAATATGAACATGGGAAGCCTGTCAGCGCAAGCACAATCACCTTAATAGTTATAAGGTTCTCGTGTCATAGCCCAGCCATGCGTTTCATGCGCAGGAACGGCTAAACGGACGTCGAATGGCACTTTGCGCCATTTTTCCGCCTTGGTAATTTCATTTGATTGGTGGCTAAATGCCCAGCAACTGTCAAACGCACAAACTACGATGGTTCCGTAAATGACATGAGACAGACGCCCACGGTCATCAACTTCATTGCATATGGACTTAATAACTTCACGTTACACTTTCTTTACAAACTGTCGGAGATATTCTACATAATCCATGACCATGCATTAAGATAATGAAACATGGTAAAGAAACCAACAAATACATATCAACGGTTAACAGTATCTTACGTTATAAACATAGTATACCGACCAAACAACAACAGTTCTATTTTACATGGTGCGTATCACACTCACAACCGCTTCACCTTGCTACAATATATATATATATAATTGTACCTACCAATGTACGTATAGTAACCTCCCACACACACACACACACACACACATAATTCTTACATTTCTCGATGGTGACATACTACATCCTAGCAACAGGGAATATAGGTTACACTCTTGAACCAACCACAAAAATTTTATCTGTATTTTATATTTCCATATATATTTTAAAGTACATATTTTAAACTATATGTGTCAAAACTTAGTATCTTATATTTGTGTACTGGTTGAAACCCTTTCTGTAATCTATCCTTTGTAAGCCCTTCCCTCAGGATGGCTACAAGAAAGACCGAAACATGTAGGAGGCATAATGTGTTCATAATACAATACAAGATACTCTTAGACGTTTATATGCATTTGTTGGTTCGTTTCCGCAACTGACGTAGACATGTCCGTTCGACAGGTTAAAGCGCTCTAAGATTCGAGTGTTCCTGGGCGACCACGACCAATACCAGACGACAGAAACGCCGGCCATCATGCGCGCCGTATCAGCCATCATCAGACACCGGAATTTCGACGTCAACACCTACAACCACGACATCGCGCTTCTCAAGCTGAGAAAGCCAGTAACATTCACGAAGCGTGTCAGACCGGTGTGCCTTCCCCAGTCGGGTGAGTGTTGAGTATGAATGACGTAATCGTGCAAGTGCCGCCCGTGGTCTTGAGTGCAGGACATTTCTTCCAGTCGGGTGAGCGCCCGGCGTGTTTCTGGGGCGCCCGCAGTCAGATCAGCTGTATCTAGCTGTAATTAATCTTCCAGTAGACCATTTCTAATCCATGAATTCCGGAGTAAAGCCAGTCGATTGTTCTGAAGTCAGGTCGATGTCAAACGTGCAACATATAATCGTTACGGTAGGCCGTTAAATAATGTGATTGCAGCCCATAACTTAAGTGTTAATTTCGTTACCAGCAGATGGTGATATTTAACGGGCTGTCAGTACAAACCTGGTAGCTTTGATTTTAAACCTTCCAAAAGCCACACCTGAAAACATTCAGGGATAACTTCTCTATGAGCTCAAACATGAATTTTCTTTATCTCAGTATTTAACTAATTTGATGCACAAAATTTGTTTCACAATAAGTTTTATTTCATGCATCTACATGTTTCGAGCACATGTGCTCATCATCAGGAGGTCAAAATTGCATTACACAGCCTCTGGTATTATCACACCTATAGGTGGCCGTCCCGTTGGGAGGCATGAAATAAAACTTATTGTGAAACAAATTTTGTGCATCAAGTTGGTTAAATACTGAGCTTAATATACTGAGATGCACGGTCAACAAAAGTCAAAATTTATTAAATTTCTTGTCCACTCTTTTGTTTCTTTATGTCCTACAATATTTTTTCAGGATTACCAACAAAAACGAGGGTGCAAGGTAATGGTGTAAATCAGGCATGTTTTCCTGATTATATAAATGTTACGTGGGAGGTTATAATAGACACAAAGAATAAAATCTTTTCTTATTTGTTAAGCCATAAAATAAATGCTGCTTAAGCTAACTGTATGCACAAGATACGAAACTAAATCAGCAAGGAAATCCCTTGAAAAGAACAAAAGTAACAAATAGTGTTAATTATAAGATTATAGAACATTTCGAATAATTTAATTTACGGACTTCGCCCATCGTCCTACGTTCAAATAACGCCTACACAACTGGACCGGGTAGCTTTGCATATCGATAAGATAAATTTGTCTATTTGGAGCAAGAATGTTGGTGTGTACCACACTCTCAACCTGAGGAAGTGGTCTCAGTCTACCCCCGAAATGTACTGTATTTAATATTCAACATGGCACAATAAGCAAACGTCATAAAGTAGATTATTCTAAAACAGATTCAAGGTTCATAATGATATTAGGAGAATAACGACTTGAAATCAGACGCCAATTATCTCTCCTGCTTTTCAAAATATTATTTTACACGCCCGCACACACAAGCAGGCACGTCTGACGTTTTTTAGTTGTTTTGTATAGGTGTAAATAAATGCGTTCTACGTTGAAGGGAAATTATATCAACTTGATAAAGGCTGTTTTTTTGAAAGTGACACCGTGAAATCTGGTAGAAATTCACCGACATAAGGGAGAAAAACACTGTTCTCTGTTCATGGCATAAAGTGACTTTCTCGCTGTCGTACTCTGAAGATGAAGGCAGGCAGCACCTTCTTCTGAAACGCCGGTAAACTACAGCCTGACTACAAGGCGTGGCATCCAAGACGACAGTATTCTTCAGAGACGCCGCCTGAGCACCTCAAACCCAGCACGTGCTGGTATGTTGGCGTTGGCCTATGAGTATCACGGGTGCTTGAGAACGGTCAATGCCTACTTGTGAAAATATTCCTTTACCCATTTAATCGCCAGCCGACATTTATCTGTGCATGAGAGTGTTCGTGGTTGGTTTTCTCACGGTCCTTGATAAAACATTCTAGACTCTGGTATGTCAACTCCTGCAACTGCAAGATAGGGTGACTTACCCAAAAATTTAAGGTGACTGATTGAAAATTTTGGGTTTTCAGCTGAGGCTTCGGAGTGGAACCCGATAACAATCAGCCATTTTACTGACTTGTAATTCTTACCGTTTAGGCGTGGATCCGGCAGGCCGTTTGGGTACTGTAGTTGGGTGGGGCCGAACATCGGAAGGAGGCGCGCTGCCAGCAATAGCTCACGAAGTGCAGGTGCCAATTTTGAGTCTCCAAGATTGCCGCCAGACGAAGTACCGCCCGTCGCGAATTACAGCCAACATGCTGTGTGCAGGAAAAGGCACAATGGATTCCTGCCAGGTCAGTGTCAACACAGGGACGTACGTATATGAACCTGCAAAATTACTTCAGTTTTATTTCAGACGTAAGTTGGGACGGAAGCACGCAATTAATTATGTAAATTTCCTGGATGTTTGCTACAGGGTAACGTGATAATGAACTTTGTATGTAAATGTTAACAGTTCACAAGCTGCCTTATACTATTTATTTTATGGAATACAAATTAGTCTATGCGTTCCTAAATTTATACCACCTGTGCAAGGTATTTTATTTGTGCAACAGTCATTTAATAGCAAGATTATTTTCCCCAGTTCTACAGAAACGGTACAGAACCTAACTAAATTAATATGGAAAAATAAATAATCGGTATTGTAGAAATCAGGATTAAACTGGCTCATGATACGGACAGCTGAATACGATAATGAAATTTAGGTTCCATTGCATGTGGGGAATTTCTCGACTAGTTCATAATAACCTATTAGCTTCTTAAGAAGGACTCTGCCGTATGGAGTTAGCTGTACAGATTATCCTGCGTTGCAAAGGAAGGACGCACTGAAAGTCACGACAAAACAAGGATATATTACCATAATCAGCAATATGGTATAAACCATTCCAGGATAGTTATAATTCATGCCTTTTGGGTACTCAATTTTTTCCTTGGTCGTTCTATTTTTTTGGCCTGTTGGAACGTATTCTTACATTACCTTGAAAATGCGTGTATCGTTTATCACCAACAAGGACATTCATGGAACTGAATATAATATAATAAGATATTATCGTAATTTAATGATATTCACTTATCATCTTGCATTAATATTAGATAACGGATTCAAATTTGTTGCGGCAGTACTGGAGAAATAGGTGTATTAACACAGTCGGGATAGAAGAGCCTCCTTGCAAGTGAGTACTTGAGGAACTGAGATACAACACTTAAATTAAAATAGGGGAATTTGTAGGCAATTTGTAAATCGAGGAAAACAATGTTTTAATATGTCCGATTATGAAATACCACTCTAGAATGTAACCCATTTCATGGAAGTATTTATGCACAGTCTTACAATCTGACGATTAAGGGAGAAGACGTGTCCGGCAGGGTTTAAAGTTATTCATTACAATATCATAACTTTCATTCATACGACAAACCCTCAGCACAGATTGAAAACTATTATTATTATTATTATTATCATCATCATCATCATCTCCTTTATGCAGGGTATTTATACTTATATTCCTGAGACAAACTCTGTCCCTAGGGACTACAGTGTTGAAGCCATTCTGTTTTTAATATTTATGGACTCATATTGTTATTTCCAGTGTTGAATCTATTGTACCTTTACATTAGTACTTTCCGAAGTGTGTGTGCGGTGCCCAATATGGCTGCTTTCTGTAGTTCCTAGACTTCATGATTTCCTGCTATATTGCTCGCGTATTTTCTGAACGACTGAAATAGTCCCAGTCGCCCTATTATTATTATTATTATTATCATAATTATTATTATAGTCTGTGTGGTTTATTGCAGGGTGACAGCGGGGGTCCTCTCTTGGTACAAGCAGCAGACGATAAACTTGAAATCGTTGGTAAGTCCATATATGGAGGTAAAATATTAATGGTAGACACGAATGATTAATGGTTATTGACAGATTAAGAACAAGATACACAATACAATTAGTCATGTGCACAGTTCCACGTTTCGATATTATTGATGATTAACTGACTCAAATTATCGGTACAACTGATGGCTGCAAATAGGTATTGATTCGTTTCACAAGTACAGTATATATATTGAATCAGTCACACGCAACACTAATTATATTTAGTGGAACAGTTAAGATTTAAGATCACAGATGTACAACTATTTAACACTAGTGGATTTTAAGTGTTTTAACTTTCAGTTCGCTTTACTACACGTCTATTTAAATGAAGAATTCTAATGGTGTTAAACAGTTGTACATCTTTGATCTTATTTCTTATCTGTTTCACTGGATGAAAGTTCCGCCTAAGAATTTCAATGATATTTGAACAGGTACATTTCTGATACAAACTACGATCTTTGAACATAAGGCTAGTGAGTTATCGTAAATATGAGACGTGTTGTGAAGGAACTGCACTTGAAATGGGGCTCTCTGAAGATGGTGTACATAGACAGTGAAATTCGTAGGAGCGAAAATTAATATGTGAGTTGATAAACACAGCGCAGTGCATAAGAGTTGGTCTATAAATGGTGATACCGAATGTGGTGCACGGTATGTACGATATTAAGACATATTTGACGTTCAGAGGACTGTGCATCGTGATATATTCTTATAATAAAAGCAAATTAGATGCGCTATTTCTCAAATTTGTTTTGAAAAAGAACTTACCTGATGATGAAATGTAGATCTGTCCGAAACATGTAGAGTTCTTTAGCGAAATAAAATTGAGAAATAGAGCATCTCGTTGGCTTTTATTATAAGAATTAAAGCATACATTTGTTGTTGTTAACAACAACGGAGACATCTCATTTTAACCCTTTAAACGCCGAGTTAAATCCCATCTGCCATTTTCTGGCATTCTTAGGAGCTCACCATATTCTCCACGTTAGCAGGATAAAGGTTAAAATTATTGAAGCTAATCACGCCCACGTCCACCACTTTAAAAATTTGAAAAGGAAACTTTAGGCCTATAACTCTAATGCAAATCTGTTCTTTAACCAATAATGCAAAAGACACCAATTCATTTTCAATTATGCCAACTAGTGTTGTGTTTGATTTAATAGTATAAATAATTGTAATTTGTTAACACGAAGAGAGATATCATCTTAAAAACATTTCATAAGCTTACTTGATATGGGGCTGTGTTAACAGACGGTACGATGCGATTTGAGCGGTGTAAAGGACGAACAGCTTTGCCTTTCAAAGAACAATTTACATATCAGCTTTTGATTTTATAAAAAGACAACAATGGTGCTTAAATGTGTTAACAATAAACAGCAATTATTCTGAACAAATGACAAAGACCCACATCACTACATTAATAAAATTACAGACAAAAGAGATAGGAAATGGAAAAGGGTGTTAAATTATTTTCATTTAATATCGATCATGTGACTATTCTTCATATTTTAAGGGAGTGAATGCCCCCGCGTCCATGATGAATTAATAATCCTTACACGACTTTGGTCGATTTGCTTTATTTGGATGGTCTATATCTCTATATCAACACGGACCTACAACCTCTCTTACGGACAAGCATTTAAATTCAACCTACTTTCTTACGTAAAACATCTGTTTACTAAAAGTGTACTGCAAGACTCCAAAAAATCTGAAAAAAATACGCTTCGTAGTTTTATCTAAGATAATGTTCATCGTGGTTTCATTAACATAAAATATGTAAAAAGTTCCCAAACATAAAATTCGAGTACAAATTTACTGACATATCAAAGTACAGGGGTGCCGATAAGTCCTTAGCCCGACCAGGAAGGAAACAAGCTAATGTTTCTGTCAGAATGGAGTGAATATCCTTCGGCGCCTTGCCTTGCAAAAAAAAAAATTATGACAGCTCGCGTCTCGATGTTGTTGAAATCGCGCGCGTCCCTGACATGTTTCCGAGATTTTTCCTTCCTGGTCGGGCTAAGGACTTACCAGCACCCCGGTAAAGTTAAACACAATCTGTCCCCTTTGCTTAAGCACCACACTAGTCGATAAGTGCCTGCAGGACTCCTGACTAAATACTAAAAAAGCGAGGTTTGATTTCCTACTGATTTAAACGCCAAGAATGCCCTTCTAGATACGATCATGGCCTTCCAGATTATATGCAACCACTTCTCCTCCTGCCATGTTGAAATTCATTGACAAGAAAGTAGAAAGTACCTCAGCTCTCCTATTCAGGTTTTTCGACGTTTGTTGCAGGCATTGTGTCATGGGGAGTGGGCTGTGGGCGCCTCGGTTACCCTGGAGTCTACACACGTGTGTCACGGTACTCAGACTGGGTCAAGACAAACATACGGGATTCATGCTTCTGCATCAACTAATATTCACAGTAATATGGAGCAGTGGGTAATTCGGTCTTCCGAAAAGTACGCTGCGTCTGCGGGCACGGACAGAATGGAGCTGGAAATATGGCAGTGAAAGCTAAAGTTACCAACGCTGATCACACAAACAAAGTGTGTCGTGCAACATAATCCGTTTGAGCAATGTGTTAGCTGCTCCTGTCCCTTACAGCGCCTCCTAAACTGATTATTATGTCATGAATGACGTCGTCAAGGAATCCCTTCCTTTCAGTCTTACTCCGAAAATTTTACTCACACTTGTCTCTAACACCTTAACTTACAGGAATCGTTTCTTGACGCAACATAATACCTCGGGGTAAGCCGGGTAGAACTGAATGCTAGTGTCACGGTGGTAAATGAAACAGAGTTGCACGCGTTGGCCTCCAGGATCTTAACGACGCCCATGTAATGAGGCGCTCCGAACAGCTTAAAACATTTCATACGGCTGTCGATTGTTGAATGAAGAGCAAGGTCGCCGGAAGGTAATTCTTTCTTTATGTGCTGGAGAAACGTGATGTTTCTATCTACGGGAAGAAAATTTTATAGGGACTTAAAGGTTGATAAACGTCGATTAAATATTTCACATAACTTAAATATACCACCGAAATCTTGAACGGATATGCACACAAATAAATATGTCAATAAATAACCAACCGAGAGAAGTCGTACAATTTAATCGTGACTGTCAAAATTTCTTACGCCGTAAGTCAGGTTTGTGCTTGTTATTTTATAAAACTATTCGACGAGAAACTTAAGAGAAAGTCCTGCATGAAACTGTATTTTCATACAGCAAGATGCGTTAGAAGAAATGCCGATGAAGGTGGATCCTGATATTCGTATTGAAGCTTGTAGCTACAAGTATATTTGAAATATGGTAAATCCATGAGGAAGGTAGTTTTTCAGAGAGGCGTTAGTCGTTAGTTGTGAGTGACGGCTGTTGCATATATTTAATTCAAATATTCTGTGTTAAATACACAGTTTAATATTAGGTGACAATAAAAGTGGTAATGAATGACAATGAAATTGTTTAAAATGTTATGAAAAGGAATAATTGCCGTCTAAAGCAAATCTGTTAGTCTAGAGAACAAGAAAAACAGGTACGGAAACCGCTAAATTATGCACCTCGGTCCCATCGTGTGTTTGTGTTCACGTGTGCGTGTTGCTGCCTCATGTCTCGCTAATTTTTTTTTTTTGGAAGCTCAATAGGTCTATTATATTTAAGAACACCGGCACCATATTACATTTTCTCTTCTTTTAAATACAGTACAAGGACATTTTAGTCAAATACTTTAGCCACTAAATTATAAAATAGAATATTTGAAATGAACCTGTTCTGCGTATTACATTTAACTTAATAAAGTACTGTGATTATTTGCCTGTTTTACTCACATACAATGCACTGAGGACATCATATGGTTTTATAAGAACTGTATTTCTTTAATCGGGCACGGCAAAATCCGAACACATTTTAAAAGACAGCGATAAATCTGAACAAGACAAGCAATGTACGTATAACGTAACATTCAGGCGCGTTATTGCAATCATTGGTGTCGTGGAAAAGAAGTACTGTTACATTATTGTTTATGTTTTTGTGTTTGTCTTTGTAACCGGCGTGAAATGCGCATGCGCCATATTGTCATCTGTGGCTTCACTGGCTGAACTATATTTTTCCACATTACTCATAAACGGCAAGATTTTAGGAAAAAAATATTGAACATAAAATGTGTTTCGATTTTCTCTACAATTTTTGTCTGAAACATTTCTCATTCTAAGAACTTAGCGATATGTGATCGAAAACGTGTATTGGTCTTCATGTAAAGTACCCGTCATTCTTGTCGGGCTTTAATTAAACCTGAATTTTCTCGAAAGATTTTCGAGAAACAATCAAACATAAAATTTCATGAAAATCCGTGTAGTGGGAGCCGAGTCCATGCGCACGGACGGACGGACGGACGGACAGACAAGCAGACACGAGGAAGCTTATAGTCGCTTCTCTCAATTTTGCGAATGCGTCAATAAGCGTGGACGCTCATCAGCGGTTGGCAATTTTCGTTTGCTAAAATTCTAAAAAAAAAAAAAAATGAAAGTTTTTTAAATAAATCTTAAAATTTAATAAAATTAAAATGCAATATTTGGGAATGGTAACTGCGAAATAAGGTTGTTACATTACGATGTCGTGAGGACACTGCACTTTAGTTCACAACCTCTCGCACACGTTTGTATTTTCTCTGCCCCTGAAGATTAAGGCCAATGCACGGCAATTTGACGCGCACTAAACAATCAAACTCTAAAAAGGGTGTGACTATGGCACAGGGGGCCGTAGAAACCTAACGGACTACAGCCCTTCAGCCGTACTGACACAAATACTGTAGAAATACCTTACATTCCTAATCATATTCCGTCAATTTTATTGTTTAAACCGGGACGGGTATTGTAAATGCAGAAATAGCAATTTGTTGTCCAAAGTTTCACAGAAAAATACATAAGTTTGTTAATAGAAAGCATAAAATCCCTCTCACACCCATCCTAATTTTGTGATCGAATAACAAATCATACTTCAAAATGTAATAGATTATTATTATTATTATTATTATTGTTGTTGTTGTTGAAAAATAGGAATGCAGAGACAGATAAGGAACTGGAAAAAAGTTATCAATACTAGCTGAAACTGGAACAGGCTCTGATAATAGAAAACTCAACAGGAAAAAGAGGAAGATTTTTCAGAAATATAAAGTGACAAATTCCAGAGAAGTTGCACAGTTGACAGAGACCCTGAAGCAGAAATTGCAAGCAAAAGCCTAAAGAATCAGAAGATATGAAAAAGGGAAAACCAGTATATCCAGAAAAAGATGTTCAATAAGGACATCCAAAAAAATTTACAGAATCTTGGCACGAAGAGTATAGAGGCCAGAGAACACCCCTCTATGGCAACAGTACAGCCTTACTGGAAGTCACTGTGAGGAGGAAAAGCACAGCATAATGAAAAAGCAGAATGGATAAGAAGGAAACAGAGAAGGAAAATCAGTAAAATGGATCGAATGTCATACAGATTATGTAAATCACTTCATTATTGCCGAAAGCTCACAACTGGAAATCTCCTGGAAACGAACAAACTCAAAATTACTGTCCACAGGCAAATTAAAAAAACAAAAAACAAAACTTAATGCAATAATGGAGAGACCGGAAAAGGTGCCTGATTGACAAATGACAAGAATAACTTATTTGCTACCAAAATCAGAAGACAGCAAGGATGTCACCATGGAAGTAAAGTTTTCAAGTATCAATTAGTGATATCAAAAGAAATACATGAGACTGCAAGAGGAGGAACAAGATTTAAGTAGAGCCTGGATTGGTTACCAGAAGGCATTTGACAGTGTTCCAAATAGTTGGGTAGAAAAGTCAATATAATTGGTAGAATTGAACAGTAAAATTGTTAGATTTTGTAAATTATCAATGGAGAAATGTAAAACAAGGCTTCATTTAAAGACAAAACAGGAGGTAATACAGTCGAAATTCATTCAGATAAAAAGAGGAATATTCCAGAGGCTCTCTTTCGCCATTACTCTTTTGTATAGCACTTATTCAATTAACACAGGAGCTGAACAGAGCCGATTGTGGATATCAAGTACACGGAACTGAGGGGAAAATAAGTCACTTATTGTACATGGATGATTTGGAATTGCTAGATAGGAGTGAGGACGAATCGGATAATGAAATAATAATTGTCAAATAAATTAACAAAGCCATTGATAGGAATTTTGGATTAGAAAATTGTGCAAGAATATGTTTAAAAAGGGTAGGATCCAAAGCAAAACGTAATTAGGAAGCACATTAGAGGACATCAAAGAACTGGACCCGAGAATAGCATATAAGTATTTAAGCATCGAAGAGAGATATGACATAAAGCATATGAATGAGGAAGAAGAGTTGGAGAAGGAATATTTGAGGAGATTGATATTATGGTTGGGCACAGGATTAAGTGCAAAGAATAAAATTCGAGCAATTGGAACACTGGCAGTACCAGTACATAGATACAATTTTGAAATTATTAACTGGCGCCCAAAAGAATTGTCAAAACTGCTCAGGAAACGAGGAAACTGCTCATCCATGGATAGCATCGCCCTAAGACAGACGTAGATCTCTTGTATGTTCCCAGAAAAGAGGGAGGAACGGGCTTAATGCAGTCAGAAGAAGCTTGCGCAGTATAAATTAAAAAACTTGTGGAATATTTAGACAGAAAGGAAGATCCAATAACATAGATGGTCAGAACGCACCAACACAGCTTCAACTCAGCAATGTTACAGACAGCTAGACGGCTCAAGACAGAATACAGAGAGGACAAGAAAATAAGGACAGCACAGCAGAGAAAACAAAAGAAAAATGGAGAAGGAAGAGAATGCATGATTAGTTGCCAAGTAACTTAGATGAAAACCTGGTGGGTAATGAACAATCATATCGGTGGCTAGAATCTGGAGACATTAAGGGAGAAACAGGAAGTACAATAGTGGCACCTTGAGACCAAAGGATTAGTACAAACTATTTTAAGAATAAAATGTCGAAGGAAGCATTTAACAGTAGATGCCGGTTATGTAAACAACATGAAGAAACTACTGACCACCTAAACTCAGGATGCTCCATTTTGGAACAGAATGTGTGCTTAATGAGACACGAAAAAGTCTGTACACCTTTGCTTTACTCTGCATGCAAAGTTCTAGGCATTGAAACTACAGACAGATGGTACACACACACACACACACACACACACACCCAGGCCAGTTTATGAACAGGAAGATGTCACAGTGTGGTGGAATCAAGCAGTACACACTGACAGAGAATTTCCAGCAAATAGACCAGATATAACAATTAAAAACAAAAAAGAGAAAGCATACATACTGATAAATATGGCAATTCCCGCGGACAGAGATGTCGTGCAAAAGGAAGCGGAAAAAAGGTAAAATACAAGAGTTTATGAATAGACATACAACGAATGTGGAATATAAAATTTATGATTATACCAGTAGTAACTGGAGCCACCGGAATAATAAGAAAGTTTTAAGGAAAAATTCGGTAGCCGTACCAGGAAAACATTCAATAGATTGACTACAAAAGACAGCTATACTTTCAACACCACACATAATAGGGAAAGAATTGCAGTCTGAACCTTGAAACCTGTGAAAAGAGACAACAAAAACAACAACAAAAAACAACAATAATAATAATAATAATAATAATAAAACAAATGATATCGCCTGCATGGCTAACGGCTGGCGAAATCTTTCCAGAAATCACAGTATTTATGATAGCCATCCAGGATCAAAAAGTATTTTTTATGGCGTTGTAACCGAACGCGGACTATTGTCTCCTCATTCATTAGGCTTGTAGATCACACACAACGACGCAACACATTCGTAGGACTCCTCTGGACGAGTTATCAGCTCGTCGCAGAGACCTCTACTCGACAACACAAAATACTCACAACAGACAGATATCCATGCCTCCGGTGGGATTCGAATCCGCAATCCCAGCAGGCGAGAGACCGCAGACCTACGCCTTTCACCGCGTCGCCATTGGGATCGGCTATAAAAAGTACATTTTGAAGGATAAGGATATTACTAAAAATACCTTCAGAAAATGCCGAGAAAAATTTGAAACCCTCCAAAACGTAACTATTGCATGTTGTCACCAGGGCAAGGCGAATACACTCATCGTCACAATCACGTAGCCAACATTGTCCGTCAGGAATTGGCTATGAAGTGTGGACTGTCAAGGGGACCTCAGGCATGGGCCACAATCGAAGTCAGAGTCCTCCAGCTATAAACTATACTATAACAAGTACATAATAACTGATCGAACTATCTACAATAACAGACCTACACAGTTATGCCAGACAAAACTGGCAAAGAAGCAAACTTAATAGATGTACCGATTCCCAGCAGCCGCAACTTTCACAGCACCATCGCCGAGAATCTTGACAAGTTGCACCCTTGAAGAAGAACTTCCAACTAAAAACGGCCTATATAATAGCACCACTACTACCCACAACGGGTATTACCCCGTATAAAGTACACGAGAATATGAAACTGCTTAATCTCCACCCTAGTCTATACATTCGAATGCCGAAATCAGTACTACGTATTACATGTCATGTCGTTACGAACTTTTTGGTTGAGCAGTGTATAAGAAATACTCGGTCATAGAAACCACTACTCTTTGGAGAACCAGCTAAACTAGTGTAAAGCAATGAATGTGCACCATGATGATGATGAAAATGATGATTTGTGTTGATGTTGTGTTCGATGTTGAATGTGACTATTAAGAAACTGATCCACAAAGTTACTTTCCTCTATGTTACAATTTATCGCCCACAGCTGTTGGAGCTTGAATGAAAGTGCTCGGGAGACATGTGAAAATGAGAACGTGGACTAAATTCCTCAATGTCCAAATAAAGCAAAGAAAGTAATGACACAAATTTGCTTATCCACAACGATAAATAAATTATTTTCTCCATTATTCTGTTACTGTTAATCGTTCATTTCATCCGCGCTGGCTCCTCATTCTAACGTAATTTACCGGTATTTCGCATACCTCTGCATAGCCAGGAGGCTGATGACTTGGCACTGACCTTCCTTCGATCCACTCGTATCATTACAGCTGATTAAGACCAGCATACAAGCGTGGCCAGGTTAGTTAAATAAGTGTACCGTTTCTTGGCTGACAAGTTTCGCTGCAACGTTAGTATGTGTGACCTCGGTTTAACTGTTAACGTAACGCGAGTTCTGAGGTAAGTTCCACGTGGCAGCAGAGAAGTGACTCTCGACAGTCCATTAAACTATGCAGAAAGAATTCAACACATTTACACTGAGTGACCTTGGCAACCGCTTCACTCATACCTGTAGTGGATCAATCCAAGGCCCAGGTCTACAGCAGCTTGACCCCCCGGACTGTGGGTTCAAATCACAACGAAGGCATGGATGTTCGATTCTTGTGATTGTTGTGTGGTTTGTAGGTAGCAGGCTCTGCGACTAGCTTATGCCTCTTTTAAAGGAGTCTCACCTGTGTGTTAAACTTGTATGAGATCCAGAAATCTAAGAAATGGGGAGGCTTGGGCTCCAGTTGGGCTGTTACGCCACAGAAAATATCCTTAGTGCCTAATCATATTTCTTTTTCCTCTTTGCTGCCGCGTTGCAGGTCGTCCTGATGCTTTTACAACCCGAATTAATTCTGCATGAGAAAATCACATTAAGTGGCGCTGGTGAAGTTACAAAATATAAAAATAAAGAGACCTCAAGCGACACAATATTCACACTAGACTTCATAAATAATCAGTCAAGTACGCAGCAATTGTAAATTAAAGCAGAAATACACGAAAAACATGACATAATCTGTTGGTCTTTGTAAAAAACAAAATGAGCGGGCTAAATGAAAGAGTGTACAGCTTGGAACACAATGACTTCTCTACTCTGTTCTCATTTGTACATCTGAGTCTAACAAACCTTATGAATAACAAGAAATTTTAAGACTATCGATTATAAGCCAATAATTGGCGCTATCGTACAGAAATCTTCACAGACATGTTCCACACGAGCATAAATCTGTTATTCATTACTAGCACGAAGTTCATAAAAGGAAAGCACGATGAATATGTAACTGCTGATAATAATTTCTCCCGCCTATTACGTGCATCTCATAAGCAATTAACTTATTCCGATATAATGTAATGTTGTACTCACCTACTACATAATTGGGCCTGTACTTAATCACGTAAATCTACAGTACATACATGACGTTTCGTTACTATGCGGTTCATAATGAACAGATTTAGATAACAATATTGGGCCTCTCGGTTCACTTAAAGCCATACTCCACCTCACAGGTTGAAAAACAATAAAATAATCAAGATTCATATCTACAGCGGTCTCAAAAGTATTTCATAATGTAGTAACGGTGTACGTATATTTGTATATTTGTATGTATGTATGTAAGTAAGTAAGTAAGTATGTATGTATGTATGTATGTATGTATGTATGTATGTATGTATCTATGTGTGTATGTATGTATGTATCTATGTTTGTATGTATGTATGTTTGTATGTGTGTATGTATGTATGTTTGTATGTATGTATGTGTGTATGTTTGTTTGTATGTGTGTATGTATGTATGTATGTATGTGTGTATGTATGTTTGTATGTTTGTATGTGTGTATGTATGTATGTTTTTATGTATGTATGTTTGTATGTATGTATGTATGTATGTGTGTATGTTTGTATGTATGTATGTATGTGTGTATGTTTGTTTGTATGTGTGTATGTATGTTTGTATGTATGTGTGTATGTATGTATGCATGTTTGTATGTTTGTATGTGTGTATGTATGTATGTTTGTATGTATTTATGTATGTATGTGTGTGTTTATGTCTGTATGTATGTTTGTTTGTATGTGTGTATGTACGTATGTTTGTATGTATGTATGTATTTATGTATGTATGTGTGTGTGTATGTATGTATGTGTGTGAATGTGTGCGTATGTATGTATGTACGTATGTATGTATGTTTGTATGTATGTATGTGTGTATGTGTGTATGTATGTATGTATGTATGTATGTATGTGTGTATGTGTGTGAATGTATTCGGTGAATGTATTCGTACATGTGGAGAAATGACACAAACTTAAAAAGATAGCAAAGTAGAAGATGCAACCATATGTGTAAAAAGTGATGGGCTGACCATGGAGATAGAATGGATGAAGACACAGGGTTTTATCCGTTACGGAATTACAAGTCTGCTCGTTCCTCCCTCGTTCTTTTTCAGGCGAGGAGACGGAAAGAACGATGAATTAATTCATGGAATTAACAACATTACAGCAATTTTAATAGCCGATGACGCTATAAGAAATATTCAGGCAGAAAATTCATGGAAAATATTACGAAGGAATCATACGTTGTTATGTTCAACGAATGGACACATTTCTTGGGTTAAGTAAAACATTAGAAAAAGTTACATTCAACAATTTATTGTGTATCACAACACATTTGCAAGGTCATGTGTTAATACTATAAGTAACACAATGGTTAAGGAAAATGTATTATTCAAATGTGAACCATGCTTACAACGGCTTTGTAGACTCATCATACAGGCTCTTCACCTTGAGAGAAACTTTCCGTCGCTCACCGTGACTACACGACACTCTCTTGTAGCCAAAATGACAATTTAATGACTTCTGTCTAGGGAACAGCCATACTGGAATTCATATAGCCTATTAGTGCCCACACAACTGCACTCTGTCCAATGAACAGTAGATGTAGCTTCGTATTGAAAAAAGAAGGCAAAGGATAACATAATAGGACGTGAAAAGAAACATCGTAATCCGTCTTAAACTTTAGAAACTGCAATACATCTGAATATAATTTAAAATTCCAGCTTTTTATCTGAGAGAAAACACATTAAATCTCCATTACAAGTATGTACCGGTTAAACTGTATACTGAAAAATTCCTTTAGTTTCTTAGAATCATAGTCACACAAATATATAAGTAGAAGTAGTTTAATTCAGAATTCTCAGTGTTCAACCAAGCGGTAGGGACATACAATTACCACTTTACCTTAAAGGGTTAAATTACAAGTTCAAATGTGCTTGACAGCCTAGCTAAATTACAAAATCTACAGTCAGAAAAGTCGATTTCTGGGTTGAAATCAGATGCGTAGATTTCTAAATACGAAGCAACAAACTGCGATAGTAATAATAAAGAATGACGGAGGAGGACGAGGAGAAGTAGGGGAAGGATTAGAAAGGGAGAAATAGGAGAAGGGAGGGAGGGGTAAAGCAGGGGAAAAGGAACAGGAAGAGGAAATGAAGTATTTATTAAGAGTGTAAGAAATTTTAATAGTAGTAAATAAAAGGACTTCCCGTAGTCTCTAAATTGTGCAATATTTTATTTCTCACCTTTCTCCCTCAGTCCTGTAGGCAAAGCTTCGATCAACACAACGTGTTATTTCGCAGCTTCCTAGGCAGCACAATAATGTTACATTAACATTTCTTTTTATTTTAGTTCGCCCATACAGCAATGCGCCTTCACAATATACACAGGAACATTTTACATGTAGTTACGTTTCTTTGTAGCTTGTGCACTGGTACTCCTTACATGCAGTACCTTTCGTAGTGTGTGCGCAGGCACTCCTTACACGCAGTAATGTTCCTTTGTAGCGTTCACAGGCACTCCTTACATGCAGCAGTTTGCCATTAGATCGTGAACAGGGAGACCTTAGATACAGTAATATTTTCATTTGTAGTTTAATCTTACGTGTTAATATTTAAATTAATATTATCTTTTTCATTATCAGTATTTTTTATTAATTAGCTCTTATTCTACACATGATCATTTTATTCTTGTTCATTTTTTCTTTAAAGATTTGAAATTTCCGTTCAGATGCCTACACGTTCAGCAAGACGTGAAATGTCGTGACTTTAAATATATTACATTTTATTTGAGCTAAAAATCCTTCCCTCGCCAGGGCAGTTTTAAATTAATTTGTACTGAAATACACAAACTTGTTTTTTTTCTTACAGCAATTATATAGACTGTAACGAATTCTGAGCAACATGTCAGTAGTCGAGGTCGTAATTCTTCCTGCTTGGGACAAGACTGTTCTACCTTAGACACATCTCAGTAAATACATAAACGAACAAAACAAATTAATCCCGCAGACATACTTCCTGTTAAATTCTTAATTTCCTTTCAGTTTCTTTGCTTTTTTCTCCTGCTACAAATAATTTCACGTAAGTCTTCAGATATTCTCGACTAAAGAATCTGCCTCACAACGATAGGTTTCCATCCACTTCAGGTGTTATGAGCAACCAATCTGGGACTCGGATGTGTTAAGCACAGAGGAGGGCTGACCGGCAGAGATGATTTGCGTCAGCGGTTGGTTGTCTGGCGAGGAAAGAAAGCCAAGCAAGAAGAAGTGTGTGTACCAAGTAGGGGATAGCGCCCGAGTTCACCGTGTAGGTCAGTCGTCCGTCCCTGCCACTCTGTGTTCAACGTACAGGAACATCCATGTCGTGTTCTATCTGGACCTTGGGGTGTTGGAGGCTGGTTGTCATTATTCTGTTCTCAGTGGCTCGTGTTGGACTGGTAAGTAACGTCATGCTGTCACGTGACAATACAGCATAATTAGTGCGCTTACAGCTATCGTTAGGTAACCGTAATTAAGGGCTGAACACGTCTGTGCTGCAGGCGACAGCACATAAATTCTGTTTATCTCCTCATTTTAAGAAGTTTTGTTTTGTTTATAAAAACAAGTGCAATTGATGGGGAAAGTTACATAAGGTGGACCAAGACGTTACGATTATTAAATCGTACTGTTAGTTCTTAATACTTTTATTAATCACTTTTAATGACAGATGTTTAAAGTCCAGTTCGTTTGTAGCTGATAATAAATATACTATAATAATTCTACTTGTGATTTGGCTTTCATATTACAGAAATCGCCGCTTCTTGCATAGAAAAATAAAGCAATGTTAATATTTTGTGTCGGGGGACCGCAGTGGTACAGTGGTTAAGGTGCTATGCTACAAATCGAAAGGTCGCTGGTTCGATCCCAGCTGGTGTCACTGGAATTTTTCATTGACATAATCCTTCCGATCGCACTATGGCCCTGGGGTCGACACAGGCTCTAGCAGAAAAGAGTACCAGGAGTATTTCCTGGGGGTAAAGGCGGCCGATGCGTAAGGCTGACAGCCTTACCACCATCCTGTGCCGTTGTCGTGAAATCTGGGAACCTTAACTTTCTGGAACCCTCTGAGCCACTGCAGGCCCGTAACGGGACTGCTTTATCTTTTTTTTTTTTTTTAAATATTTTGTGTTGACTTATAGACAACAGCAGATTTGAAAACAGAGGGTCATGTCAAACACATATTTTGTTATTTTCATGGCAGACAAGAGAATTCAATAAATAAAAAATAAACTAGTATTCTCAGAATGGTAAATGGCTTCTGTTCACAAACAGTCTAATTTCTTACCAACGCTCTAACGGTAAGAAATTGCGCCAGATGAAAGCAATTCTTTTCCTTATTTATCAGAATTATTTAAATGTACCGTCCGACAATGTAGGAACTGAATGACATTTTGTAACAGGAAGAAGGGAAACGTTTTACATTTAGTAACTTCATAATTTGTACTCGGCACACACACACACACTCATTAGCATGGCCACATCACGGAGAATTAGATGGGTAACGCATATACAGCTCATAGTGGAAATTAGACATGCACAGACAATTTTAAACAAAATACCCGAAAGGAAGATATCACTTGGTAGACCGAGATGTGAAATGTGAGGCTAATATTAAAACGAAATTTAAGCATATAAGCTGGATGAGAACACAGCCAGTTACGGGCTCTTGTGGACAGTACGTACTGTGCGTTAGGGCAGAAGGGTACAAATCCCGAGGTATTTGTCGCCCGGGTGACTAGATTTTGTGTAACGGCGCATAAAATGTTCAGCATAATTATTGCAATATATTTCCTCGCATACAAAAATGTGCATCAGCCCACAGGCACCGAGCAGAGAGCGTCGGCTAACAGTGAGGTTCAGAGACAACTACAGAAATTTCAGTCCTTAGTATGTAACTTGTTTCGTATAACTATCTTTACGGCTACTAAAATTTTTATGGGGTTCATAGATTTTCGTTAAATTTGTAGGGCCCTGTGTTAGAGTCACAAAAACATACTTAGATATGCAAATTTTTGACTGAGTGATTATCAGCTTCTAAGATGTTCTGTTCCACGGAGATAATTCAAAATGATTCTGCTGACAATTGCACACTAAATATAAAGTCAAAGGTTTCCCCGAATCTTGGTACATGTCTACAAATTCACGTACAGGGAGGCGGTTATCTCCTCTGAGTGTTGTGTACAATAGTTAATATCAAACATACATATTCGTAATACAAGAGCCAATTCTTTCCAGTTTAATTTTTGGCCACATTCAGAAGCCTCATTTTATAATTAATACATAACCTGTTTACGTGGCAATAACTTTCTGAAAAATTTACTCGGTGCTAATTTCGGCCATGTTATTGTCTATATTGAAACTTCCTCTTGATTTTCCTCTTTATTTATTGAGAATAACGAGAAAACATCTTAAATTAAGTCATCATAATTTTCAAATTCGAAACCATTCAAACTGTGAATCATTTTTCCATGCTATTGCGAAATCTATAATGTATCCAGTGAAGAGAGTCTCTCTGGATAATGATCATTCTTTACATTATGTTCAAGCAAATTGTTGAGCTGTTTCAACGCTGCAGACTGCTTGAGGATTCAAGTCTACTGTAATTGAACATGGTTTACTTTCTCTGAAACCGGAACAGATTCATAACGGGCCAGAAGCAAATGACAAGGAAAGGTACGACACAAGAATGCGATCATCAAACTTGATAAATTGACAACAACAAACTGGAAAATACACTGTCCTGTTGCTTCGATGCACCAGGCGACCTTAAAATGCAGCGATGAAACAACAAAGATGAGGCGGGAATATGTTTAATACCTGCAGTTCCTTAAGAAACTACTTAGAACTACATTAGGCCTCCCGTTTTCACAAGTAAGACGATATGGAATGAAAATACTTTCCGCAGTAACATATGAGTATATACCTTTAGTGTAAGACAGGTCAATAACAGCTTAATTGATAAGAAAGCAGTTGTATCAATTTTCGCAGTAATTTGACCCAAAAAACCATAGGTCAAACTAAATCTGTGTCCAAAATAATGAGAGTTCTGTTAACGTTTTCCCAGCAAATTTCTTTTGAAGTTGAAAACAGCTTGTTAATTCGACTCTTTCTGCGTCTATAATCGTAAAATTCGGTAAAAATAAATAAGCACTGTCGCGCTTACAGTAGTAGCTTAAATAGTATTTAAATCAAGCAAGTTATTTTAATTACAAGCACATTAAACTTGAGAAATTCTTGACACTGCTCATCAGAGTCGTCCGTTTCTCCCTTATCTAGGCCTAAATCTTTTTATGTATTTATACCCGCTGATTTCTGTTTAGTATGTGTGTGAAACTTGGTCTATTATATTATAAAACGAATGCCGCTTGTGGGTGTCGGAGAACAGGTTATTAAGGACACCATGTGAATCAACGCAGGCAAAAGTTGCGTGATATGAAGACAGTTCCGTAATGATTACCTTTTATGTAATTCGTCATCGTATACCTCCTATTATTAAGGTGAACTAATCAAAGACAACGAGTAAGCAGGGTCATGTTCACGTATGAGAAAGATTACAAATGTATATGAACTTCGGTTTGAAAACCTCAAGATATGCGTCTACTTTTATGACCAAGAAATAAAACAAAGGGCAGTGCTACAACACTAAAATAGAACTTGAAGGCGAACTGTGTAAAAGCGCGAGAGATAAATAATGCTTTTGAATTTTAAAATCCATATCAGGCACTCAGGTTTCTTGTACAAGAGTTAGTAGGCAAAACGTACTGTAAAAATGTCGGTCACACCTCGCAAAGCTCTTTCAATGTTTTTTTTCTGACAAAAAACAAAGTGGTTATTTGGGTACTGAAAATTTATGTTCCGCATATTCAAATTGCCTCACAATAGGTATCTCACTCCGAATGTCTTCAGCAGTTCCATGGACACACACATGTAATATAAAAATATTCCTGCTAACTGTCACAAAGTACTGAGTGTCCACTAAAAACATATCACATCACATTACGAACCACCAAATATGAAACTATTTACAGTAAACAAACACAAAACTAAATCGCCTTTTGTTCACTTTAGCCTACATTCCTCATACTTATGAAGGCTTCAAGAGAACTACACGACATTTATCTGTCTATGTGTCGGCCTACCCTTTCCATCTTGTATACCATTTAACAGATTTTGCGTTTGGAGGATACCTCAATGGGGTACTTTATAATTCCATGCAACAAGTAATAATGACATTGCAAAAGCACGAATTTGTGAGACGAGCAATACTAGCGCCATTGACTTTTGGATCCTGAAATGATGTAACAGTAAGAAATATGACAAACATTTTTAACTTCTTTTAGCATAATATTCATGGCGACAACTACTGAAATGTTTGAGGCAAGAGAGTGCCATTTAATAAGGAAGTAGATCAAAAGTGTATCTACACATTGCGTATGAAATAATGTTTGAGTCAGCAATTACAAACATGGCGACGATGCAAAATTTTGAGGTTATGTCCAACAAATTTAGCATGTACTGAAACTGTATTTCTGTAGCAAGTTCTTCACAGACTTAAAATAAAACAGCAGTAATAATACTAAGAGATATGCAGGATCAGAAAGTAGGCTTTATATTTTCTATATGGAACTCAATGTCTTATTTTGTACCAGTACAAACCTTTCCCCTGTATATGTTCCCGTTTATAATTTTGCAGCAATTCACTAATTTTTATGACACCTGGTTTGTACACCAGGAAGCTAGACGCCGACCTATGTGTTTAGTAATTAGCTTTCTACCTTTGTGGATACCAATGTGGCGATTTTATGAATGTCTGAGGTGGGTGCGAACGACGCTAGAACAACGTAGCTTAAGGTCTTAAAATTTTCTGTGCAATATATGTTGGTCTGGGATAATTTAATAAGCCTATTTAAATTAATTTACTGTCTAATGTAAAACAAGAACACAGACGACAGACAATATTTATTTAGCTTCCCAGTAACAATAAAATGCAGTTTGTTCTCATCTCGCCCTGTAAGTGTCCCTCTACAAGAGGCGAGAGTCCTTAAATCTTAGAGAAGAGATGCAAGTCGGTTGTCATGGCTTTATTATTTTCATAACATGTAAATTACACGCTGATACCGACCAAAGGTTTTTTTTCCATTCTTACGGAGAGCTGCCGAAACATCCTCTTTAAACTTCACATTTTATTTCCCGAACTTTTGACGTCAAATTTATTTCATTCCTCCACTCTTCACGGCGACCGTGGTGGCATAGTGGTTAAGTTGCTGTGCTACAAATCGGAAGGTCTCTGGTTCGATCCCAGCTGGTCTCATTGACATAAATTCCTTCCGATCGCACTATGGCCCTGGGATCGACTCAGCCTCTAACAGAAATGAGTACCAGAAGCATTTCCTGCGGGTAAAGGCGGCCGGTGCGTAAGGCTGACAACATTACCACCATCCTGTGCCGTTGTCATGAAATCTGGGAACCTTAACTTCCTGGAACCCTCTGGGCCACTCCAGGCCTGTAACGGGTCTGCTTTAACTTTATGAACTCTCCATAGCACGGTGTGTTTTCTTTACCCCAATCTAAGTTTCTCTACACATCTCTGCCTCTAAAATCCTTTAATATGCACACACTAATTTGAGTATGCTTGTCATGTGTAACCTAATTTTTATGCATCCTAATAATGTTCTGGTTTTGCAATCAGACGAATTTCGGCTTTGCTGCTGAATTATTAAAACCTCGCATTTATCATTTATTTATGTCGTTTACGAGGGAAAATCCAGGATAATGTCAGAGAAAATGAATTTACGGGGAGAAAGGCAAACCACACATGGCAGGATTACAAAACCAATAAAGATAATTTGTCGGATCACTCAATTATTTTACCAACCACTGCACATATATAAAATTATAAAATTTACACATTAAAATATTTAAAACGCTCCGACATGTTTCGGTCCTAGGATCGAAAAATGTCGGAGCGTTTTTAATGTTTTAATATGTAAATTTTATAATTTTATATATGTGCAGTGGTTGGTAAAATAATTGAGTGACTTGACAACATGCACGGTATAACAACGAAAATAATTTGTCGGAACTTAAAATTAACCCAGCTGTGAAGACAATTCAAAATTACAGAAATAAATGGGTACAATATGTTCGGCGAATGGACAGCGCAGACTTCCACACTTAGTTATGAAATGTCAACCACGTGGGAAAGGAAGCCAAGGACGAACCTTCAAAAGACTTCTCCACTGTTAATGGGGCCGGAACAGGTCACGAGGCCTAAATCCTTGCAAGCTATATAATGATAATTACTATTTAGTTTATTCACTATCCTTCTTTGTTTTGTGAAGTTTTGAATATCTCATGCGATGTCGAAATAAGAGCGGTCATGAAATAACGAATGCAAAATATTCGAAAGGAAGCGGTCGTTGCCTACATTGAGGTGTTGCCCTTGTATTTAACAGAAAGAACCGACAAAAGCCACTAAAATTATGTCTGAACAAGACAGACAAACTACGTATAACGTAACATCGAGGTGCGCTGGTGCAACCATTGTTGCCGTGCAAAAGCAATTAGTATTACATATTCTGAGTGTGTGTCTGTAGTCTTATTTACCCAGAATGCACAGCCCATGTGCCGTATTACGTCTTCATCTGTGGCCAGTCTGGTTCTACCACATCTTCCCACATTATTTCATAAAGGGCATGATTTTCGAAAGAAAGAAAAAAAATGTGATGAACGTAAAGTTTGTGTTTCGATTTTCTCTACAAATTTTGTCAGAAATATTGTTAGTCTAACAAGAAGTGAGCGAGATAGTACTACAAACGTACACAGCAGGTCTTCAAGTAAAATAGTCATTATTCTTGTTAGATTTTAATGAAACTTTAATTTTCTCGACATATTTTTAAAAAATTCAGATATCAAATATCATGAAAACCCATCTAGTGGGAACCGAGTTGTTCCATGCGGATCGATGGACGGACAGACAGAAATGACGAAACTAATGGCCGTTTTTCGCAATTTTGCGAACGCTCCTAATAACGGGCAACTGAACTGAAATTTAAACCAGACCACACCGACTACGAAGCATGGGGGCCAAGCATTCTATTCCAATATTTGCGAGCAGCAGCCAGAACATTCCACATATGAAGCATGCTCTTGAAGTGAGCAGTGAGTGGCTGTTCCACGAATAATCTCTTATAAGACTGACACAACTTCACAGCGCATTCTGTTGCGTAATTTATAATCCTAGGGTCCATATTAGGAGAACAATAGACTGTGACGAGCCCGAAGTATTGGTGTCACAACCCATGATACATGCATAATTAGTACATATGCCTACAGGACACGGACCGACAAGGATCCAGCGCTACACAAATAAACCTCCAGTTCATTGGCCATCTAGAATGCTGCCAACAAACCTGTTCGCATTTGCCTTATGATCCGCTTGCTACTAGCTAATAACACTGGTGACACTCAACATCTTCGACACGTCAGTCTCATATTAAATAACTACTATTATGTTTTGTTTTTATTGCAGTTAACTTCAGGCTGTGAAGGAATCTGAAGGATTATTAAGTGCAGAATTACAGGATCGCGACTGTCTACTGCATTTTTGGGTTTTCATAACTCTCATATTGGTTAAATCCCTCGCTAATAACACATTTAGTCCCAAAATTTTAACCTTACAAAGACGAGTCGCTGACCGCTTTATTTAAAGACCCAGTTCGTACTGCGCAGTAAACACTTTTCATCTCGGTTATAAAAACCAATCAGTTTATGTTGTATGCGGTAGAAGTCACTGTTAGTTCTCAGATAAATACAAAACACATAAATACTGTGTGAGCAGAGCGTACAATTGGTGAACGTCAGAACATGTTGGTGCATCACGTGACCAGTAGGTTTCGACTGCAGAAACCAACACTTCACTCAACTCACGTCATCCAGCGGAATCCTACCTGAGAAGCTAAACGTCTCTCGGCTAGTATTGAAGTTCCCCTCCTTTTACGAAACCCAGAAGTTCATGACCGTGTTTACAAAAGTCCAATACTGGTCCGCGTTCTATGCCACGCGAAACTGTCCACTTTAATCTCAGCATTATCCCTCTCTCTACACCAATTTTTACCACGTGGTCTCTTCCCCCGTCCAAGTTTTCCAGCCAAAATTTCATGTTTTCCCCTAAACGACACCACTCGTGCTACATGAATGTCCCACCTTCCCCTCCTTGTTGCGATAACCCTAATAACATCTAGCGATGGTAAAAATTATGAAAGTATTCATCCCTCAGTTTTGCCCATTCTCGTGTTACTTCTTCTCTTTTTGTTTAGATATTCACTCAAATCCTTATCTCGAACATTCATCAAATCGCGTTGAAATTAGACATGCGATGTTCTGCGAGCAGTCAATGGACGATTCTTCACTGCTATCTCGCTAGCGCTATGTTGAATGGTAACAGCTGTCTGGGCGGTGAATGGTTTAACAGTTGTCACTGCACTGTTCACAATCTGCTCACCGATATCCGTTGTTTATAAAACAGTTATACAATAAAAACGCAGACACAGTGCCGTGTGGCTCCTAGCAACACTGCAGTCCAAGAGTCCTTTCCATGCATTGTAGTGATGTGCAAACAATCTACCTTGAAGATATTTTCCTTGCATACTGTAAGGTTTCTGACAGCCGAAACAAACATTCGACAGAAGAGGAATGATTGACTGATCCTTAGGCTTCTCAAAAACGTGATTTTGTTTGCTCGTATTATAAGGCATCATTGATCCGTGTCTATGAGATGCCGTATCAATGTATATTTAAGGAGGAGCAGTAATCTGTAAGTACAACGGAACACCAATACCATTTGGCACAGTATTTATTCTACGTGTCAATCCCGGCGGCTTTCGCTTGCTGGGATTGCCCCTTCGAATCCCGCATGTGTTGTATGTTGTTAAATAGAGGCCTCTGCGTCGGGATGATCACCCGTCCAGAGGAGTCCTACCAACTGTGTGTGTGTGTGTGTGTGTGTGTGTCTTCAATGTGATCGTGCAGCCTCGACAATGAGGAAGCGGTGGCACACTTGGAATGTTGCGTCATGCTACGTGTGTGTGTATATACACACACACATATATATAAATACATACATATATATGTTATTTTAATACAAAATTAATCCACATTATGAATATATGACTGAAATTTTGGAGTTTGTCTTTTCTTTTAGTATAAAAGATTTGGGGAGCAAGACTAGCTTTTTCCAACGGGCCCACCCAGTTAGGTTCCTTCTTTCCCGCCCCTTCTAAAGATAGGGGAAAATCCAGAGAAAGCTGTAGGTTTTCTAGCTTGGAACATGGAAAAGATAATATTATTATTATTATTATTATTTTATAGCGATAATAATTTGTATATTAAAATTAAAAGTATTAAGAAAAGTTTCTTCCAATATAACTTCAATCATACATTATTTGAAATAGACTATTTTTAGGTGAGGTTAGAAACCCAAAATTACCATGTCCAGACTATTGGATCTTTCGTGTCCAAATTCGGTAGGACAGTCCAAAGCTATAATTAGTCCAGCTGTTTTATTTTGGTTTCCCTTAGCTTATTTTAAAAGCCTCCACACTTAAGCTTTTAATACACACTGGTTGAGACCTTCGACACGTTCTGAAACCTGATATTTGACACTGAAGTTACATGTTGGAATGAGCACGCTTTATTAGCTTTTCTCATTGAAGGGTTCGCTTTTCTGAAGATAAGTCAACTACAGCCCACACGAGTACATATCTTGAACCTTCAACGCACTGATTTTGATAAAATCGTTAACATGAAAATATTTTTACTCAGTGTGCTTCATCGAAAACTTTCAGTTTCTTTTTGTCGCCATTTCAGCTAATCATGTCAGCGGAGTTGCCTATAAAACGCATTGCATTTTGGTCCACATGATCAGCAGTTAGAAGTCATTTACATTAACAGAAGCATCTTTTTAATCTAACCCAACACAAAGGCGTAATTTACAGATATTATTTTTGTTTTCAACTGCTGTGGCCCTGAGAATTTCTGCTTACTAGAAATTGTAGGATTCGTTGGCCGAAAATGTTGTACTTCCAAGGGAGTATAGACTACAACAGAACCATCAAAAAATGAAGTTAGCACAGCGAACGGAATGGTTAACAGTAACAAGAAACAAGTATAAACTCCTACACGCCCAACGAGTTGTCAACCTGTCATTCAATGAAATAAGTCCGTAAATACTTTAGAAGCTATGTTCAAAAATGACCGATCTCCTCTCAGTGCGGGATTACTTTCGAGAGAAACTGATTTTACACACCAAAATTACATTGTTTGGCTAAATTTAAAAGTACACTTAGAAGGAATAGAACTTACGGTTGTACTACAAAATATAGCGTGTACTGTTGTTATTCTTGCTGAAAAATTATACAAAAATGGCACGGTAAATGATACATCAATTTAGAATTACAGATTACAAAATGTAATCGAAATCCATCAGTTTATTTCGCAGACAGGCCATAAGATTTCAAAAATAAATGGTCAAGCACACCTTCCCTGTCGTGAAATCATATTACACACCTTGCACATACACACAATAAGAAGCACAATTAAAATATGAGTGGGTGCAGCAGCACACACTGTATACACCGAGATTAATAGTATAACTTTTGTCTTTTACAGGGCGAAGAAGCTGAAAATTCAATGAAAACGACGAAAAACTTGTTTGGAGTTTTTGCTGCCAGACCTAATCAGGCCGTAATCCCTCAATGTACATGTAGTGAGTATGAAAAAGTTGCTCGTTCGTTACGAATTCAGGTTAATAAAATATTTCTTATATAAATTCCCAGTCCTTAACGCAGTTGTGTGTCTTGTTTCAAACTTGCGGAGGAACGCGATGCCTCCACCATCAGGCTCCATCCTACAATGGAATAAGCAAGTTCATCCCAAATTTGGTACTGACTTCTAAAATCACGCAGTGCCATAGCACTAGCCTATAATCCGACTACTGTACTTGACAGTGAAGAAACGTTCACAAAACTAGCAAGAATTAATTTGTGAAGATAAGTTAAAAGATTCCATTAATGTCAGTCCTCTAAGTGTTATTAAGCATGCTGCTGCGTATAAAGTGCTGAATGTTTTAGACACGAGTTTATCCGCTTACTTCATGAAGTGAACGCATAATATGAAGCTCATATTCTACAGTCTATATATTTCCGTACTTTAGGAATTTACATGAAATCCCGTATTGTAATGAAATACGAATCGTGAAGTTCTATTCGGTTCCTGGCAGTGCACAGTGAAGGTTACATGCAGTTTCATCAGTTACTTACAGTCATTGTAAATACACACAAACAAAACATACAGACCTTTCAAATCCAAGTATTTTAGTACAAAGGTTTCTTTAATGTATTTTATACTTAGGAAAGTAATGTAGTCAATGACTGCTCCAGACAGTAGCTACGCTATGGCTACAGAACAGTCATCCTTGAGAAGCTAATGATTAATCATTTGGTCAAGACATTCTCCATCTCTGCGTCAGAAGCATAACTGTGCGTGACAAACGAGAGGCTAAGTTTTTCTGACGGAACAACTCGACAACTAAATTTTAAAAAAAAGAAAAGAAAAGATATTTCGGCACCATTTCTTTGATTCAAACAGCCAAATATGGAAATCTCCCCCGAAAAAACTAAAAAGTCCAGAAATTCACAACTGTTAAGTTATGATCAATGCTTTATACAAATTAACGGAATCCCTGAGATTGAGGTTTTCAATTACTCTAAACTTTTTCCTTTCTGGAAATAAACCCCTTTTCTACAGTGAAGACGTAGGCACATACAATTGCAGATTTTCTTATGTTGCCAATTCTGTATCATTCGTCTACTTTAGGTACCCAAATGTATGCATAATCTGTCGTGAAAATTAACTTAATTTGAAAATATTTCGTATTCGTAATATTGGTGGGGCATTGGCCCAGGTAGTAAAATGAGTCAGCCACGAGTGATACCTCAATTACTGAACCCTTCACACTGATTAAAATTATCACATCTCAGACATGGGGTTGTTTTGCTTCTAGGTTGTGGTGAACGAAATGATGGTAGCAGAATTGTGGGCGGAGAGCCCACTAGCATGAACGAGTTCCCATGGATGGTCCGTCTCTCGTATTTTAATCGGTTCTATTGCGGTGGCATGCTAATAAACGATAGATACGTCCTTACTGCTGCACACTGCGTCAAAGGGTAGGACCAGTCTTCTTATGCAGATGATCTAATGAACAATTTTGACACTACACATAATTTCATAGTTAGTAACATTTTACAAAACAGCATCAAATATCTTCCTAACAAGAGTAAGGTACGATAATAATTCCCTCAGTACAGCTGTAAAGACAAGCTAATACAATCTGATGTTTATTGGACTGTACATCATTGTGATAACTGAAGAATAAAAAACCAAATAGATATCACTTATTATTTTATTGTGCTTCTTATAGGCTCAACATGTTTCGGGCATAGTAATGCCCGAAATATGTTGAGTCTATAAGAAGCATAATAAAATAATAAGTGACATCTAGTTGGTTTTTTATTCTTCAGTTAAGCTAATACAATTTTAGGAAAATTAATATCACAATATAACTATTCAGTTCGTCAGAATATACACAACTTCATGATTACAAATATAATATACATTTGATCTCAAATTACATAACATACAGAAACGTGTAAAAAGATTTTAACGATATGATGCATGATGCATAATAGATTGGATTCCACTTTTATTTTTCAAAAAGCGATGTTATATAGCTGATAAAATTATTCCTAATGTATCTTAATGTTGTACATGCCGATATTGTGTTCACATTCATCTGTCTTCATCAAATCAAAGTTTAATGGCCCACTTCTCATACACCAAGTTACATTGTTTGAATGACACTCCGACACGTTTCGGTGCTCGTCGGCGCCATAATCAGGGACCCTGCCGACGAGCGCCGCAACCTTCTTCATACAGTTTGTGTCACCCTAGTAAGGGCTTCATACAGAACCATGACACGTGGCTGCATGCAAGTGTGCGTAATTAGCTAATAAATAATGTTGTTGTGTTCTTTCTTTTGGGTTGTACCCCGAAGTCTGATATTTTATGTGCCAACATTTCGGAACACTTTGTCTGTTCTATTTTCATAGGTGGTCCCACCTCCTTCCGATTGGCTCAGATTATTTTTGAGCCAAACATTTACCTGTATAAATACCCTGGCAATCTCGTCCTGGTTATTCTTCTTGCTTACACAACCTATGAAGATGGAACAGACAGAGTGTTCTGAAACGTCGGCACATAAAATTCAGACGCCGGGGAATTACCCAAAAGACAGAATTAAACACGGCGAAGTTTGAAATCAAAAATAGTTTTTTTTTTACGATTTAATCATTTATACTACAAATATGCTTAATTTTGTGGGTTTTACGTTGTAGGATTCTTAAGTCCTCCACTGCAAGATTGAGTTTCGTCAGTTGCAGTTCTCCGACAGATAATCAATCCAGTATCCGCGTGGATCCAATATCTGTTAACAAGAAACGACGCAAGCTCTATCATCGTGCCCTGTCAAATAAGAACTGTATGTATAATGTAGTTGGGGACCGCGGTAGCAGTGGTTAAGGTTCTGCGCTACAAATCGGAGGGTCGCTGGTTCGATTCCAGATGGTGTCATTGGCATTTTTCATTGACATATTCCTTCCGATCACACTATGGCCCTGGGTTCGACTCAGCCTCTAACAGAAATGAGTACCAGAAGTATTTCCTGGGGGTAAAAATAGTCGGTTCGTAAGGCTGACAACCTTACCACCATCCTGTGCCGTTGTCACGTAATGTGGGAACCTTAACTTCCTGGAATCCTCTGGGCACCTCGGGCCTGTAATGGGACCGATTTACCTTATGTATAATGTGGTTATTTGTACCAACAGGTTCATGTGGTTCATGATCAAAGTGACGTTTGGAGAACACGACCGTTGTAACGACACAAAGAAGCCGGAAAGTCGATTCGTGTTACGTGCCATAACCGGTGATTTCAGCTTTATGAACTTCGACCACGACATCGCCCTGTTGAGACTCAACGATAAGGTGCCTATCACTGACACCATTCGACCAATCTGTCTGCCCACCAATACAGGTGAATGCCTAAGAGGGCAACCATATTTAGGCCCGAAAGCTAACATCAAATTTAAATGCGTCGGACTCTTTACTTGTCCAGTCGTTTCTACAGTCTTTCAGCAGTACAAGAAACGCTTGACGGGAGGGGGGGGGGGTACAGCAAAGCCATGAACCCTGTGGGTGGCACAGCCCCTGACTTAAATAAGAGTTCAGTAATCAGGCGATTGTGTTATAATGAAACTACAGACACTTCAGTTTGTGGGTAACTGGGTACATAGTTTAAATTGTTAGTCTTTGCATATTAAAGATGAAAACATGTCCTAATGAAAGTTATTCTTCCTAGCATGAATTCATTTCTGAAGGGTTACGACAATGGTATATTATGCTTAAGATTACTACATTTCTGGACACGGTCTATTATTTTCTATTTTCAAAAGTAAACGTTCCGGTAGCTATGTCTGGTTTTATTTACCTTCCCTTTCAAGTGCACTGTAGTGTTATTGTAAATTGCTGACCTGTAATTTGAATGCATGGAACATGTAGGATGAAATAATTTTATCTGCAAATATCTTGTCAAATAGGAAGATACAATATAGGCAAAATGTAAATTTCTTGGGATTCCCATATTAAGGTGTTTTGGTAGCGGGGGTGGTGGCGTACTTTATGACATTTTATCTCAGACTATACAGCATCGAGGTTAGGTGGACCGGTGAATGACGAACTGGAAAGAATTGCTAAGTGACAGTCGCCTGAGGTATCACCCTGCCAATTATCTATAATAACTAAAAAAAAGTGACGAAAGCCTTCGGTCAGGCTAGCCGGTGTCCGGTGGAGACTCGAACCAGAGATGTCACCAACACAGGTCTAAAGTAATACCGCTCCACGGGCCGATCCGATTTATTTGCAAGTATGTTTTGAATTTCGTTGTATTTTCTTCCCCACAAATTATGATTGTGGCACACATTTCGTACGGCGTGCAACGCTTTCAAAATTCAAGGATGAAAATTTAATTCTTCTTGCACATAATTTCCCAACTGTCGTCGTCGTTGTTGTTCGCTCGCTTCTTCCAAACATCTATGAATTCCGTTCACAGATGGCGAGAGTTCTACAGTTCTGTACGCTGTGCATTCCTCGTGGCTTACATACCAACATATTGCTACTGAGTACCAACTGCCTTTATCACTACCATTATTTTGTTCGGGAAAAGCTCCTTTCGACGCTTACGTAAACAGAACAATCACTGTGACAAAGACAGTTGGTACTGTACAACAAAGTATATTGTATAGTTGAAGAATAAAAAAACCAACTAGATGTCACTTGTTTTATTTACTTTACTTCTTAGATACTCAATATGTTTCGGGCATTAATATGTCCATCTTCAGGAGTTTGCGACTATGTTGTTGAACTACCACATTGGCT
>Ga0136643_10000201_pt1 | contig 62430 bp, 33 predicted proteins | sample TergutLab28metaG_FD_96883 | JGI IMG/M metagenome (GOLD analysis project Ga0136643, IMG submission 96883) | Labiotermes labralis P1 segment gut microbial communities from Petit-Saut dam, French Guiana - Lab288 P1 (version 3) (version 3) | ecosystem: Host-associated > Arthropoda: Insects >... | reverse complement strand
CTCCTCACCCATACGCGCCACATGCCCGGCCCATCTCATTCTTCTCGATTTTATCACCCGCACAATATTGGGTGAGGAGTACAAATCATTTAGCTCCTCGTTATGCAATCTCCTCCATTCCCCTGTTAACTCGTCCCTCCTAGGTCCAAATATTCTCCTCAACACCATTTTCTCAAACACATGACATATGCCTAGGTAACTAAATTCTGAACAGCGGTGCACAACATTTTTGGGTCCTCAGTTTGGAACTTGCTTCATGTCCCCTTCTCACATGTAGAATCCTGAAGTGACTCCTAGATTTTTAAAAATCTGTGGACCCTACCATAAACATATATGCAAATGTAAGGAACATAAGTGTTTCAAGAAGTACAGGCATCTGTCAGTCAGTAGGGTAACATCATTGCATGGTGTAAGCAAAGAAAGTGACCCTATTGTAAGATAAAGCACTTTCCACTACCAGTGGGCAAAACTTAGTTTTGATCACAGTATGGCCCAAACAGCCATCTGCTCAATTTTCATGAAGAACAAGGCAAATGAAACTAATAATTTTGGGATATAGAGCTAAAGCTTTATATTTCTTGACCCCCATATTCGATGGGGCTAAAAATGGTCAAATTAACAATCTGGCCATTTCTGAACCCCTGAGAGTGCACCTAGGTATATACTACACAGAAAATGTTTACCCCAACAGCCATTCTAGACATGGCTGTTCATTCTTGATATACTGCCTACACATTTTTTAAACTGCACAGGTTATGTAACATTAAATAATAGGACAATCTAGAGTAGTGAATTGGTAAGGAGAGTATATTTTGGGGGTAATTTCACATTTCACTGGAAGGACTCAAGAATGCCACAATGTGAATATTTTGGGATGGGTGTTATCCCGTGTGAGATTGCAATCCAGGATCTTCCAAATAAAATGGGCAAAAACCTCACAACCGTATAATTAGCCTGGACTTTATGGGGAAAAAAAGGCCAATAAATGAATTACAGAAATATTTCAGACCATAGTAACTCGCGAATGATACGGTCGATTCCAACTTATGAGTACGTGGTGCCCTAATGCTTACAGCAGTATGGATGAAGATTTAAGCAAACATCCTTTAACATCCCCGAATACTGTAATTATCATTCCAAACCGAGTCCAGATAAGACGTATGCTGCATGCTTGTGAATTGTAGTATGCTGAATTGCTGTGCAAAATTTCAAAAACAAAAACCTCCTTACAGAAAATAATTTTAATAATAACATTCATCTTACGTCAACTATTCAGGTTATGTTAAAGTAACCATCACACATCATAACTCTGTGTACAACAATGAAATAACCTGGCCAACTACAAACAAAACTCAACACTTTTAAAGAATTCAGTACTGTGTTAGCGAAATACCATCGCACGTGCCTGTTCCATTTGACACCATTGTTGGCAGGCGCAAAAACTATGGTTCAGAAGCACTTACGCTTCTTTTTCTCATTAGTGCATACTATGTATTCTGGACGCTTCACACTCAAAATGTGCCTCTCAACCTTTGAACAATTCTGGCCCAAAAACACGAGCACAACACGACTATTAAATTTGAACATTGGCCTCTAGACGAAATACCAACCTTACTTTTCTACATGATTTCTCAACAATCTTCCGCTGTGACGTTACTAGCCCGAGTAGTTCACGGGGATTCTACACGATCTGTGGATTCCACAGATCATATACGCTGTAGTTTACGTTACACATATAGAAGAAACTGCGGTTCCGCATCAGAAATGAAACTAACGCCACACAACAAGACGGAAGTCCCACGCTAAATTATCAGCACAAATCTGCGAACTGCACCAACGAGACAAGTGGTCAGTAGATTTGTGGGCCAGTACAATATGAAATAGCCGTCCTGTGATTAGTTCGTGCTGCAACTAAGGCAATCATGTCTTGCGACGTTGCTGACACCTGTTGTCATCGGCAGGAAATACCTGACTCTCCATCCGGTCGCTTTGAACAATGATCGTTGGCACAGATCATCTAGTATAGCTGGTCACTGGTACTTGTAATAACATTTAGATGTCACTTTTTTTTGTTGCCGACTCCGCCCATCCCAATTTCTGGGGGCTGGTGGATGGTAAGGATTGGAGTGCGTCAATCTGCATTGTGAGAGCTACGATCCTTCGAAACGTCACATACTTCTCGGCCAGTAACACAGGCCCTATATCAAAGAATGGATGCAATACCGATCATGCATGATTTTCCGAACGTTGAGCATAAAACCGGTCCCACAGAATACAACATAGGACATTATTGCTAACTTTCCTCTATATTTAGCACATCTAATTGGCATTAATGGTGGAAATTTTGGACTGCAATTGCCGTGTCCAGCGTATAAATATATGGGGTATTTTATTCCAAATGTAGTACACAGAGAACAGCATTCCCAGTTGCCATTCCGTAGAAAAGTGAAGCATAGATTGTGTGCAGTGCAATTGAGGGCGCATGTTTAGGTGTCAGTATTAACGCGCAAATATGTAGCCTGATGTAGCATTTAACATCAAAATTACACGCTACTCAACCAAAAAAAAAAAAGTTTATCCCCATCTGCGCCATTAACGAACATAAGAGGCATAAAGATAATGCTTCACTCGTTTCAAAACTCGGCACTCTGAAGTGAGCTTTACTCTCCCGTTCTCCTTGACTGGAGGCTGGATGGGTCACAAAACCGGTCTGGAGGTCTCGGAGAAAATAAAAATACATTGCCTGTGCTGGGTGTCAAACACTGCATCATCCAGCCTGTTACCTATTCGCCATACTATGGCATCCTGGCTAAAGGCTTCCAAGATGCTGAAGTCTTGCAGCATATGACCTAGTCCGGCTGGCAGGTGCCAAAGATTTAGTACAACAAAGTACTGTTGCCATCTTCAAATGCCCCATGAGGATAAAGGCAGCGTATTCTTCCAGAACATGGCTATGTACCACACTACATTGTGTAAACCCAAAACATATGAACCATCACAACTTAAGCACCCAAAATGTTACACACTAAGCCAGTAACTTCAATGTGGGCAGAAATGTTCATGTTTGGAAAACAGTATGTAAGTATTGCAGTATATTATTTACAGAGTGTGGAACAAACTTCATGCAGATCTACCTCTTTCCTAAATCCTCATGAATATTCTCACAATCAATCTCTACCCTTAAATGTGCAGTTGTTTAATAGCTGTTTGCTCCTTACAACCCCAAGGGTGCTCATATCCCTGTTTTAAATATGTTAAACCATAGACCTTCACTTCCATGAACAATTTTTAAGTATTTCCAATACTTATGCAGTTTGTAACAACTTTGTTCACTTTTACTTTATGAAAAAAAAATATATATATATATATGTGCTAAGCTGCTGCAACAGAAGTAACTGAGCAAGAACTTTATTTTCACTAATCTCCAGTAGTCATACCAGAAACTGGCTATAAATAATTTATGTACCAAGCCATACTTTCACAACAGTGTCAATTCCATTGCTTCATAGTCTGACCACATAAATGAAGTCATAATGTTCACTGCACAATTTGATATCCAGTTCTCCATAATCCATAGAAAAGAGAAAGAAAATTTAACACTGCTGACTTACAAAACACCATGTTTTAAAAAGATGTGGAACATTTTGAGTTGGGAGATAAAAAATTACATACAAGATCTGCAGTAATCACTGTGGAATGGGAACATACATGACCTATAATAATATATTCAAACCTGATAATTCCATATTGATACCATGTGCAAATCTCTTCTTCTGATTGGGCATTCTTGTAACGTACAAAACATTACAGCAGCATCCTTAACACCATCTTACTCTGTTCTCCAGATTAAACAAATGTGCAATGAAATAGTTTTGGACAAAGTTAATTTCTCCCCAACACTTACCTTCGGATCAGCTGTCCAATTAAAAAACAATCTCCCTGAGAATTTACAGTGAACCCAGCAATCCCACCAACATTCAACCATTTGGAGAAGGGTACTATTTTAAACTTGGCAAATAGGTCCCATGCTTTTGCTTGAATCATTGTGATATCACTAACTCTACCTCCTTTAATGCCACCTTGAGTTCTGAAGTTACACAGCACCTAATCTGGTGAGTACGTATGAGCAGGTGTGTCATCATGGTGGAAAAACCAATCCCCCAAAATCCACTTTCCAAATCAATTTTGTCACAAACTTTCCCGCATATGCTCTACTGAAACCAATCTTACTGCTTTACCCAAGCTGTCTATAATACATGGAAATAATATTTTCTGGTGTTGGTCTCAAGACAAAAATTACTGACTTTCCATGACTATGAATTTTATCATTTATGGACAATCATATTACATTTCAAAGGAATATACAAATTAAAACATTGCTTTGTGGTACATAAAATTGTATCACATATTAGCACTCAAAAATCCTCATATTATTGGCGACAGTCTGATGAGCTACTGAAAATGATTTTACCAAAATGTCACGTAATAACTTTTTCCACAACATCAGTGAAATGGGAGTGTACTCATTAAAAATTACACCTTTAATTCTACAAACATCCTAATAAGGAACAGGTATGCTTTGTTTATGGTTGTCTGAAACTCACAAAAATAAAAGACTGGATAAACTCCTATGAAAGTTGATAGCATGTTTTATTCCATGAATACACAGACAATACGGCAAGTAACAATGTTGATACTTTGTACATTCTGGCTGAGATTCATTCTTATGCTGTTCACTCCTACACAAGAAAATTCAAGCACTTGTCTTCAGAACATTTCATAATATATATAAATCTCACTTTCTAGCTCTTGTACATTCTCCTGAAAATACCTACAGCTTCCATGTATTCACCAAATATCTACAATGTTGAGAAACAGCTGTAGACATTATATGTTGCCATATTTACCAGAACAAAACTAAAACATCATTGTTCCCAAAGGGGAAATGCCATACGTAATTTAAAAATATAACAAGAGAGGTAAACATAATGGGCTCACATTACATATAAAAAGATCTCCTTTGTGCTTGCTTTAGTTTGATAACAACCAATGTGCAGAGAAGTTTCAAATTGTGCCAAAACGGAAGACATTAGGGTTATGAAACTTTCAACAGCCTGCTGCATTTTGTAACTAGAGCATGAATTAGTGAAATCTGAAAACAGTATTAACTACAGAATAGAAATACATGCTGATGCGATCCATGTCACCTTCTGGCACACACACACCGCTTTTTGAAATTGAGCAGATAAAATACTGGTCATGTCTTTGGTTCTTCAGTACCACTTGGACATCAGTGGTTTAGCCAAAAACTCCCTAAATTTCAAAAATGCAGACCAATATGAAAGGTGGTAACAAGCTCTTGCTTCAGTTCAACATTACAGTTTTAGAAAATTATGAAAAATGTCTCATCCATCACTATACATTTGCATCAATTGATGTTTTCTCTTTCAGTGTTGAATAAAAAACATGTCCCCACATAACAGCTTCTGGAAATATAATTTTATGTAGTGTTAATACTACTAGAATTCTACACTTTATACTTTCTAGCTAGCGAACTAAAAACTGTGTATTTTACATCTAAAATAAATCCCTGATGGGATCATGTAGACTTCGTTTGACAAAGGGTCACAAAGCAGAGTACACATTACAGTCAAGTGTTTTTTCCAACAACTAACCTACTGGTACCTAACCTACCTAACACAAACAATGGAACGCATTTAACTGTCTCGTTCACACCATTAAAACTGTCGCTCCCAGAGTCACTGCCATTCACACCATGAGTTTTAAGAGAGAGCTTTTTGTGGAAACTGACTTAAATGTATAGATACACACAAACACTGATTAAAAAGTATTGAAACCGATATGTCCACTTCAGATCTGCTGATCCTTCCAGCTCAGGACATTTCCAGTGCCAAAAGGACATAAATTATGGGCCATCAAAACAGCTGCTGTCTAGTGGTACCAAAAAGCTGTCATCTATGGTACCAGTTTGTAGCACAACATATGACAGATGGGCTTGATCAGTGCTGGATATCAAGATACAGTGCTCTGCAACTCAGACATACTAATGGTAAAATATAGGCCTACTGTTTAGTGGCCCACAACCATCCCCTTACAGTTTGTTTATCCCTTTCTATATATCTACCCTTTTTACACATTCTGAATCGTCAGAAAAAAATGAGAATACAACATCCACCCTCCTATTCACCACCCTTCAACAAGATGAGTATATGTAAAGATGGATTGTATAAGATCTCTTACAGGAAACTATTTCACTGGTAAACACATAAACGTGAGACAAAAATGTTAAGTCAACTGAAGCCTCATATGAATGTTGCTGTTCTAAAAATACTTTATCACATGTATGCGAACCTACCATCATGTGGCAGGTGTTTACTGAGTATATTAACAGCATCAGACTCTACATTTATATGTACAGGAAATGTAGTATCAACTTGATACGTCCAATTGATCCTGATGGATCCAGAATCAAATAGCATACTTGTGTTTTCATATGTTATTCAACATAAAGAAGCGGTTCACTGTTATATTAACAGTGTACCAGTAAGGACTGCATTTATAATAAATATGTAAATGAAAACTAATTTTGAGCAACAAAGAATACATCCAAAACAAAACCATGATGATGTGTGTATCTTCAACATGGCAGAAAAATTATATTGCCTGACACACATTATCTCCATATTGGAGTAAATGACACCATGAATTGCATGTGTCTGTGAAAAGGCTTAGTGTTCAAACGGTACGGATTTAAAAATGTAAATATATATAATACATGGCAGTATGATGATGGGAAACAACTAAGGAGGGTGGTTTTCAGTTATATGTGCCATGATCTAGCGATAAAACGCAACCAAAAAAAGCATATGTGGTCTCTTGTTCAAGACAAAACCCCCATTTTACACAGCAATCATAAACAAATGATTAAAAATTACAGATCATCAATTAATTAACCAATTAATTAGTCAGTACCAAAAATTTAATGATTTTTTTTAATTCAAGTTGTTCCTAAATTCCTGTGTTGAGTTGGAAGCTTGTAAACATCTCAAACTACACACCCTACTTAACAGAGAGGAACAAATCAGAAATAACCCAAAAACACTAGAAATAACAATAAAAAATTGGAACCTTTCAAAACCATATTCATAATCCACAGTGAGGCATATAGTTTCCCACTAGTGATCCAAATCTGGCCTGTGGTTGGTGTAATCCTCACTCTCAGCGCTACAGTGTCCATTCCAGCCATCTAACATAGCTGCCAAACTATGTAACAAGTCCACTTTCTTGCCATAAGACAAAACTATAGGATAGTTTTCCAACAATTCAGAGATGTTTCTCCAATGCTGTCCAATAGAATGAATGCCACTAGCTGATGACAACTGATATTTGACGTGATGATGATAAAGTAATAAGTGACAGATGAGGCAACGTGCAAGTTGTGGTTGTGTCATGTATGCTGGTGTCAAAATATGTCTTACATCAGACACTTCAGTATGGTGCAAATCGATTGTACCCACTCCGGTAAACTGCTGCCTGAAAGATCAAGTACATTTGAAATAAACAACTGATTTACACAATGAACATGCCACCAGAATTAAAATATTTACAAAATAATCACAGTTGTAAAATTATTACCTTGTTACACAAACTACTTATCAAGCAGTTCTCCTTTCATATTTGAGTCTGACTTGGCTGGCACCAAATAATATACTTAACTAGAAGAAGCAGAATTCCTGTAATCCCAGCTTTGTATAAATTGGAATTCGTGACAGTCCAGCACCTTATAAGTCCCAAAATCAGAAGTCTTGCCTTCTACCAGAAAATGCTTTTGTCAATTAAATACGCAGAACTAAGAATCATGCTCAAAAAGGCCTCCAAAAGTGTATGTACATCAACTGTTGTGGTATCTCCTGACACCTTGTCTCCTATTCCATCAACTTCTTCAGCCATGAAGTCTCAAGATAACACAAAAGAGGAACATGATGACCCTACACTAGCAGACTAATGACATATCCAAGTGGAATACTCCTCTAATTAGTTGCACAGCCTAAGTATAGTAGCATTAACAAAAAACTATCTGTAAGAACTTAGGTACTGTCCGATAATCTGGAATATTTGATAATTCAGCACCTGTCTGGTCCATATGAGTTTGATTAACAGAATTTTGCTGTGTATGAGACAGTAAATAGAACAAAGAAGCTTTCATCAAATGCACCTTGTACACTCATTAATTACAGTACGTCAAAACAGCCAAGAATGAAAATATTACGAAAGTGGATGCCAGCATATCACAGTACAATGACAAGGGTGACAAATGCCTTTCGGGAAAGAATAAACTCAAGCGACCACCAGTCTTACTAACCCAACAAAATCACGTAACATATTTCTCAGTAACTTAATAAAACAAAAAAAGTGTACAAATCAAGCATAAATATGCACAAAGCAAGAAGTATGAATTCATAACATGGTTCTGTAAGCTTCTTACTTATCTATTAGCATGGATGCTTTTATGTATTTAATGGAAATTATACTACAAATGAACCTCATACTTCATATCTACTGATGCTGACCAAAAAAACTAGAAAACATGCCATTCTCACAGTATACTGACAAATTTTGAGGCACACTAAGTTTTGGGTTACTCACTAAGCTGAAACTTTGTATTAAAAGAATAAAATTATCATCATTCATTAAATGTTCAATGTAGAATGCATGACTACTTACTCCATATCCAGCAACAGGTCCTATGCTATGTCCAAGGTAGGGGTCTGCATATTCACGGCCATAACTGAAAAATAAACACACATAAAAAAATAGAGAAATATATAAATCTAATTCCACCCTTGATGTAAATAATTAAAATTTTTTATATTCATGTGCTGGAAGTCCTTGATCATTAAGTACAATAGTCAGATGGGTTACATTTCTGGCACATTATCTGTGACTTCCTCCTGAACAATTTCACTGCAATTGTGAGTGCAAAATTTCACAAGTAAATACAAAGCATCATTGTGGAATGAGGACTCGTGGAACTATGGACTGGATGAGGTAAAGTTGAATATAGTCCTGGCTGTTACCTGGCCTTCCTTAAATTCTTCATATTAATGTAAACCCATTTTGGGGATTTTACTTTGCCTTGCTTCTCTATGGGTACCTGAAGAGAAGGAAGGCCAAACACAGCAATCAGTTGACTCCACCCAATAACTCCTACTGACTTGTATAATTTCACAAGCCCTGGACTAGTACTGCTACATATTCCAGACAGTCTGGGTGTTGAGGTATCAAGACATGTCAAGACTGTGATAGTGGAGACACAGTAGGTCTTTGAAACAGTGCCCGATTTAAACAACCTGACACAACTGTTGGCCTGATACAATTTCATTGCAGAGATGTAACAAAATGAACATAACAGGTTTTGAGAAATAACCAACAAGTGCATATACAGATATGTAAATTTAGTATATTATATATAATCAGCATAACCTCCTTCATGTTTCAGCCACCTATTGTGGCCATCTTCAGGAAGGTGTTCTTTGAAGGGTATATTACATGGAATGTTAAAACAATTTACAAATATAATGTTAGGTTTTCACAAAAGGTTTAAAATGTGTTAGAACATAAACCTTAACATTTTATATTTGTAAACTGTTTAACATTCTATGTAATATATCCTTCAAAGAACACCTCCCTGAAGATGGCCACAATGGGTGGCCTAAACATGTAGGAGGCTACGCTGATTATAATGTAATAGATTTACATATATGTACATGCACTTGTTGGTTATTTCTCACAGGAAATCATCAGCGCACATTCATGAATCATTTAAAACCAATGGAATATGTTTCATAACATTACTTTCACTCGATGGAAACAGGGCCAGTTTGAAACCTGTGTATCAAATACGCTTTAGACAATAACCAGTGTCCAGTGTAATATTATAACAAACCTTTCATGAAAAAATGGGATGAAGAAACATCACCTACACAGCAACCACATTCATAATGAACAAACAAAGACAGTAAAGCAGAATACGATACAAGTTACCCACAAATTCTGCCATATTTACAAAATGAACATTATGTGAGAAATATTTAGGTGTTGATAGGCTGCAGAGTCTGACATAATCCTGAGAGCAAACATGAACAGAATAATGCTGTGGAATACTTCAGTAATTTCAAATAATGACTCAAGACCAATTCCCACCTTTATCAAGCATGACAAAGCAACAACCTACCAAGCTCTTTCCTGTGATGTGATGCCATGTAGTTTGGTACATAGATATCAATATTTAGGAAAACCTGCTGCCTCCACTGTCACACTCCATGCCTCCACCATGCTGATGGAGACAGCACATTCTCCTGAAATCACTTATCTACCAACCACATCATCCCACAAGACAATAATCTTCACTGCCATTTCTGTGAGAACCCGAAATCTCACATGGGCTTACCAATCTAACCCCATAAAAGAAGTGATCAGCAACCAGTCCCATTAGAAATAAAAATTACAAGTGACAGCAAGAAGATGGTGGCTTATTTCTATGTAACAAGGGTTCATGTGACTCAGCCTACTGTTAGGCCTGGTTCATACTACTGGAACAACCACATTCCAGTCACAGGCTCGTCAAATATTCTTCAATGTGTGTGTGTGTGAATATATATGACCACACTCGTAATCATGTTCAAGGCACAGCAGATTTACAAACAGATGCATTTACATAGGAAAAGAATATTTTCCCACACTATGATCATGTCCAAGGTGGCAATTAAACTTCACTGCACAATGGATGTCAAGATCCACTGGACAAAGTAACTTAGACGCTCCAGGAAATGCAACCCAAGCATATGTTGCTGCAAGATGACAGGTCTTCACTTGTAATGAACACTACAGTGACTTCCTGCAAACCACTCCAGTATGGCTAGCTATTTACCCACTAGGCCTACAGGCCCTCCATACACAGTCAATTCTAAGGCTCTGAAGAAGCCCTCATTCCAAATCAACTGACATCACTGCTTCCAGAGCTGGTCCAGAAGAATGCAACATTGCAGAGAATGAAGGTATGAATAAAACATACTACCAGAGTTAATCATATCTCAAAACTTTGCAGGTTATTATCTACTGATGTGCTAAAATATGGAAATACTAATAACTTGTATTATGTATGATACATTAATGGTGATCAGGACAGACATTGGAGAGTAACATGGAGATGTAGGACTCCTCAGGATAATGACATGGAAAACACAGGTGAGGTACATTTGGGTAGATCCTCTGGAACATGTAATATACCTTAAATTTTCACAATTTTGTAGATGAACAGAAACCACAAGGATCTTAATGATGTCATGAGCAAAACTGGGTTCAGTCACTTTCTTACACACAATAACAAACAAATAATCATGTGTTTAGAGTAATCACAAAGTGTTTTCAAAGCTTGTCACTTTTCAATTAAAACTTCCCTTCACAAAATGGTCAGTACCCTATCTAAAATTAACATTCATGCGGCAATATATACTGGTCCATTTATACTCAGTCCAGAACTTCTCCAATGCCAAGTCCTGACTCACCCTGCAACAGCTGCGTAGCCTGCCACAGGTTGGGCTGCAGCAGCCGCAGCACCATAAGCGCGTGCGGCAACGGCTGTGTAGCTGGCAGCTGCTGCGTAACTTGCCTGTTGGGCAGTCGACAGAGGGGTTTTTAGTAGCGGGGTTGCAGCAGCTGCGGCGGCCTGCAACACAATGATAACCAGCATGCAGCAGCAGCAACCACTTCCAACGGCCAGCGAGCACAACCAAGCAGAACTACACTCTACAGCAACATACTACACCGAGTCCACAGTTGGCAAGCAGTGGTTCCAGCAGAAAGGGCATGTCACTGTGTAACTTTCACAAAGGGATACATAATGTCTATACATCAATTTTCTCCTTTAAACAAAAATAAACAATTTTGTTAAATAACTAAGCTAAATGTCTTTTAATTTATGCATCAACCACTTGTGTGACTTACTCATAAATAACAATACTACAAAACTACAAACAAGGTATATGAAAAAAAAAAAGTAACAATAGTAATATTTGAAAACAAATTTATACTTCTTGATATAGAGGCATGTGCAACTATAGTAACAACTACGGATATTATCACTTCAAGGCAGTGCAAACTTTACCCTCAATTTGTTGAAGCCATTTGCCATTAGACCTGCCAATCCTGGTGTGAAATGAAAGTCCATATTGCAGACATACATTAATTAAGCACTGAGGTTACAACACCATGTCCTTCCCGTCACAAATACCATGCTCATATCACCAACCACATCCCAAACAACCAACCTGCTATTTCCAAATAACCAAACTAGCCTGTAAGCAGACTATAAACACACACACTGGGTAAGTTAGATACCTTTACATACTGATAGTGCATGTCATTAGCAGGTCAGTGATGTCCACTGAGTTTGCAACGGGCCCAAACTCACGTGCAGCAGTGAATGACATGACAGAGTATTTACAGCATGTTGTCTATTCCTATTGTGGGTAAGTGAGGTGTAAGACCATGACTTTGCAATTACTGTGATGTGAAAGGAGAGGATACAAGGTTATCATTAAAGTATCTGGCATTTACAAGGTATCCATCAATTATTTTTGAAAGACCTCTCCAGTTTCTTGTGGTGAGCCTTAAAACCAAACTGTGGACTCAAACTAAATACTCCGGAGATCCATTCTGTCAATAATTACAAGCAAAGATCTAGCTGGTTAAAAGTATATACGCAATCAACATCTAGTGCATACAGCATAAATTATTTTTCCATTCAAATTTCATGAGCCTTTTGGGAGATACAAAAAGCGATGCATATTAGGATATTCAAATACTTCATTCAAATAGCAAACAACCGGTTTTACCTCATTCGCAGGGTTCCCAGCCTGAAACAAGAAACAGCCTCTCAAACACACAGACACAGATACAGTAGCAGGGTGCCTAACAGTTCCAGGCTCTACTCTGATTTAACACAGTATCACCTGCCACTGTAATCATGTTTTGTCATCCCAATGCCAACTAGAATATTGGCTCAGGAACAAAATATCAAACTGTATTAAAAACCGTTTAATTTTTTTGGGTGGCTTACGGAATAACAACATAGTTAGGGCAGGAAAAACTTTTCTATTTAAAACATCTACAGAAATGGGAACACTCCTTTGGAATATTCACTGCACAATAAAACTATATTAATTTTTCAGTCCACATGCACTACATACACACAAAATACAACAGAGAAGAAAATAACCCCCTTTCCCAAAAATTATTTTCCAGAAACAGTAATAATGGAACATCAAGAAGCTGGTTACACTGACTGTAACCTTAACCCTATACAACTGAACTCCATAACAATGAAAGCTATGACTTTCTAAATGTGTATGTGGGCAAACTTTAGGTTTAGAAGTGCACGTGTACATCCTGCTAGATGTTAGACACCCTGACATATGCAAAGAAATGCAATGCATCAAAACATATACCACAGCTTAATGAACATTTCCTATGGTACATTATTTACATGAAGTAACACAAAATGAAACATACAGAGAAATTTTCCTGTACATATACGGCCAACTCTGCATACTCTGCAAAGAAATTCATTCATAATAACATATTTGAATAAAGTCTCCATATATTAATTTTTATTCTGTGCCCAGTTATTTTTGGACACAAAAATTTCTGACTGTATTAAATCAGACTCACACATGGGAAAACATTAGTTTCAATTCACCTTAGTATTACATTATTCACCTCTCACAAAAGCCAATCTCCCTGTCCTACTGATCATGCTGTTTTAATAAACGTGTCAACAAACTCTCCATAAAATCAAACCAATACTCTCTGTTATAATTTTCAACATAATTCTAACAAAGACTGCTCCACATCATCAATCTCACACTCAACTGATCTTTTTCTTTTGTCTAAACTGATATGATTTACTCAAGTACAATGTACTTTATGTAAGCCTTTCCCTACATAATATTTATGAATGTCATGTCAAGTTTTCAATACTGATGCAAAATTTTAAAGCAAATTTGGTATTTAATCTGTTCAAATATAATGATTGGATGTAAGAACTAACAGATACACTATCACACACAAAATAGGTACCAAATTATCAAACATTTATAGTGGACTATGTTATATCAACAGCACGAAAGTCATAAGTGTGAGTTAAAATTATGGAAAGAAGGCTTTATCAAAATGGTTGCAAATGACACATATATTATCTATATAGTTAAATGTTGTGTGTGTGTGTGTGTGATGTGTGGGAGCAGAGGGTTAGGAATATGTTGTTACTAGCTTGTGAGACTACACTATCATGTTTCCTTCTCTACAAAGAAAAAGTCTGATTCATAAGATTACCATGCTGTATCAGCTGCACATTTTTACCCATATGATCAATATTATGGCACAGGAAGCTACCCTAATGCCACACTTTTTCATTTCATACAGCAGTAAAAAGAAAGTAATGGACAGTACTCAGGAATGACACCAGGGGCATTTACTTATAGGATACTGAAGGTCTGTATCATAACACGTATTTGAAAAATATTAATCTCCTCCTCTTCTGCAGAAGACTAAACACCAACATGACATCTGTACATTTCCTTTTGGTTCTGGTCTGATGGTAATAAATCTCTAACTAAGTAATGAATTCTTTACAAAACTAAAACAATATATAAGGAGATCACAGCAGAACCCTTAAACCCTCCTTTCACACCACATAGACCGCAATCTCTGGGTCTTATTACTGTTGTTCTTATTTGATATTTGTGAAGAACTAACTATTTAAGGACTGATTCTGCAAACATTGCACATGCTGATATAACCTCAAAGTTATGCACTTTTGCCAAGTCTGTAATTGTTTACTTATAATGTTTAATATCTAGAACATACATACACTTACTATATATATTCATACCGAATTTCACATGTTCAGATCCAATACTTCATCAGTTATCATTACAAACTTGTAAGCTTACACTACAAAAATAGTGTCTTAACAACAGTTAATTCATTTTTATCAAATATATTACCCTACATCATACCAGGTCTCTATAAAGTACATGGTGGAAATGTCATTCCCATCTAATAATTCTGTGCATGTTGTTACTGACAGTAGGAAATTAAGAAGTGTGGCACTGAGGTGTTTTCCCATGGCATAACGTTGCTGGGTATCAACCATGCATCACATTCATCTCAGTATGGACAAATGTGATCTGTGGTTGAGGTTCAGATATTCTGGATATTGTCTTAAAAAATGCCAGGTCTTGTAAACACCCCTCTTAAGAGCAAGCATCCTAATGTGTATACTGTATAAGTATACACTTTAAGAAACCAAATACTTACAAAGTATATTTCTTGCAAATAAAACTGTTGGTCCACAGTACCATTTACACATGGAATCTTTTTAATAAAAATAATAATAATAAAAAAAGGGCAATTCATTAGAAATAAATTCTAACTGCCTACTTAAAATGAATACTGGAGGGGTGGATGGGCACAGGGTAGGGGACACCCTGAAGTGGCATATCTGTCTTTTGCATGAACCCAGTCACACCTCTTAGGGGAAGTCCGTAACAATAATCCAGGTTTCCTTATATCTGGCACAAACACTCTGTTTAACCAATTACCTGGCATAAATAACTACAAGTAATGGAAAGCAGACAAAAACCACGCATGTACAAAACACAAAGAAAGTACAAATTACTGGCATTATGATGCCAATTGTATGCATACATCACTTCTAGTTTCAGACTTAGAAAATTTTAAGCACCTGAATTTTTTGCACAAAGTATACACGCTTTAACTATTAAGCCTGAAAGGACTGAGCAACTGTACAGAACTTTTACTGCTAAGTAACAGTAAGATTTGGTTTTGAAAATATATCACATGACTGTAGATTGAATACAAAGAGAAATGTAATTTTTCAGTTTTATGCTCCCTACAGTTGATCTATTACGGAACAATGATAACATTATGACATTTACTTCATACTCTCAGTTCCTACCTCACATAAGGACTGTTAACTTTGAGAATCAAATAAAATGCAAAAATACTGTCTGTGGGTAAAAAAAGAAAAATGTAACATTAAAGAGCAGGTAGAACAAATAGCAACAACTCATTTAAACAGTCAAGATGATATGCAAGTACTGTGGCACAGTTTCTAAAATCTACGAAGTTTCTTAATTTCCATTTCTTAACTACATAAGTATGCTTTGATCTGTTTTAGTCTTTATATTACATCACAATATTTATCTTTTAAAATATACTTTCATTAAACTGAAAACCAAAGTTAAAAAAAACTGTTTTAATGGGTTTGAGAATTTTGTAATGAAAAAGCGCTTAATTATTACACTGTAGTTTATTGTACGGAAGACATGCCCATAAGAACCGTCATCAATTTTTTTTGTTGGTCATCAGGAATGTACAAACAGCCAGAGAGTTCCCAGATTTGTTGTGGTGTCTGTACTGTATACAGCTGAATGTGTAAGATGCCATGTTCTACATCATGAGGGGTACATGCAAACACTAATATTTCAACACAGTACTCTCCACCGAAATTTGCAATGTAACAGCTGGAACAACAAGTTATCATCAAGTTCTGGCAGTGGTTGTGAAAATCCCCTTCAGATACATCACATTTGTTGACATGTATATGATGCCCAGAGTCTTGGACACACCATTGTTTCAACAGAATCATCAGTTCCAAGGAGGATGGGAGTTGCTGTGTATAGTATTCACAAAAAAGTGTGCACAGAACAGATGAATAGGGATGTGCAATGCAGTGTATACACCAACTGTACTCAGACTGTCAATGATACTGTCACAACAGTGAAGGAAGCTACCATGCCATCCTCTATAAGGATCTGATGACTTTGAGAAGCACATTTCATGACGTAATGCAGAACTTAGAAAGACAGGACTTTTGTTAGGATCTCATTTCACCTGCATATGACAATCCCATGTTGCTGAGTAACATCATTACTGGTCACATAACATGGTTCTTCCTATGTGATCCACAAATAAAGCCTCAGAAGACTGGGTAGAAATCACTAATATCCCCACATAAAATGAAATGTCACCAGGGATGGTCTAGAGCAAAGGTAATTCTGGAGGTATTTTTCAGCAGCCAAAGTATAAGCAAAGAAATTCAGTCCCAAAGGATCTACAATGAACAAGACACAATGTGTCAGACAGCTATGTTGTTTACGAAAAGCAACCAACTAGCAACTACCAAACACAAGGGCAGTGAATTCTTAGACGTTACTCCATGATAATGTTCTGGTGCATTGCTCCACCCTTAATCAGCAAGAACTGGTGGAACACAGCATTGGTGTGCTATCACACTCACCACATTTTAAAGACATGGCCTCATGCAACACTCCTCTTTGTATGGCAAGAAAACACTGTGTGATGACCACTTTGACAATGCACAGAATGTCAAGGCTGCTTCAATATAGGTTCTTTGCTTGACAGAAGGAGAAGCATTCCAGAAATGCTTCCAAGACCCCTACACCTCCTGCCAGAGATGCATTAGGATGGATGGAAATGATTTGTATGGGGGTTTCATAACAGCTTGCCTTGCTCCAAAAATTTCAGTCCCAAATTAGTAATAAGAGAACTTTCTGAGTGTAGCAGTACATGCATAATACTGCAGTAATCAACAGCTTATGCACTTTCATTATTTTAGTGCAGTTCACTATGAAAGAAGTCTGTTGGAGGAATGAGAACAGCTTCTTATGTTTACAAAATACAAATATAATGCTGTCACACTCTCCTCATGAAGCACAGAAAATGAACACAAATTTAACACCAGTGATTCACAATAAGAAAATTTTATTTTAGTTCATATTACTTAAATATACCCCTAAATTGTCTGAAACCAAATAAAATTTTCAAAATGGGTGTCATGCTAAATGCCTGTACACTGCATAATCGTTGAGGTCAGTAACATCTGCAACTTTAACTCCAGACCAAAGCAATGTGAATTATTCTAAAATTACATAAACTACGAAGAAAATGGTATATTTAAATATTATGTACTGAAATAATGTTTTCTTGTATATAGGCAAGCTTATAGCCTGGAAAAGTAAAATATGCATTCAGAACAAATATATAACATTCTCACACAAGTGCATCAGCATGACAAAGCATAGATAAGGCCATGCTTCAAATGCACCAAGACCTAAACACTCAATAAATTAGCACTGGCCATGCCACAAGCGATCAAAACTTTCACAAAATAAACTCCAATTATGTTTTTTTTTAGGTGAGGAAAAAATAGGCCTAATATAATATGAAAATACTCAGTAAGTTTGATCCTTACACTCTCAAACTCTACTCCTACATGACATACCAAATTCATTAACATCAACAGAATTAGATCATGTCTGTCATGTTGTTATGCCATATTGTAAAGAAGGTGGTGACCAAAATTTTTAAGACAGCAGTTTTCACAAAACAGTGGTAACCACCTACAAGACTACACATTACCATAACCCAGAAGATAACAATCTAATCTCTCACCTTCAAAATCTTCAAAACTCTTATCAACTTAGTGAATTCCCTGTCATCACACATTGCATATTTGTGGATGCCCAGGTTTTTATATGATCTAACAATCTGTCACCATTCTGTTATACATCACTATATTAAAAATGAATATTAGAAATGATAAAATAGTTTGCATAAAAGTTGCATGAAACTACAAAAATGGCAACTGTCTAATATGACCACTAAAAATCAGTGTCCAGCATTTGAACTTGAAATCTCCAATTTCTATTGCATTTAGATCATAGATCTGAATATGGCAATCATATTTTACGTAAGTAATAGACAGTATAGTATCTGATAACACTGTGTATGGTTTGATCTACTTTCAGATTTCATTACCATAAATGTAGCAGTAACTGTGGCACATGCAAAAATATTTGTCCTACACACTGTTAAGAATCTTACCACTTTAATATTATATTTTCTCACAAAGGTAGTTAGCATATAAAGGTAATAGGATTTTCATGTACAATATGCAAGATAATACAGTATGCTTTGGTAGATTTATATAGTCATAAACCATTCAATTAATGTAATTTTTAAATCTTAATACCTGATTGAATAACGTATTTCAAGAAGTCCAAGCAAGAAGTGAAACAAATAATAAATACAGTAGCATTCCTTTAATTTGGCACTCCTGACAGTTCAGCATTTTGAGGAAAATTGTCCCAAGATATGAAGTTTTGCCTTTGGTATCTTCTGGTATGTGTATCGATTCTGTGACTTCATCTTGGATTATCATGACTTTATTGAGTCTAATGAGTGGCTATTGATAACGACTTCAAAAGACCCAATATGAACAAATAAGGTATTGCTGGCAAGAGGAAACATGTAACTTTAACAATAATGTTGAAACTTGAAATTGGCAAAGCCAAAGTGTGGTTATGGCTTCACACAACATTGGATTTTTAACCACCTATGATATAAAGAAATGGAAGGTCCAATTACAATCATTTATGGCATCAAGCAAAAGTGTGAAGGGCTCTCTCAAGCAACAAAGATTGAAGGTGCCTAAATTAGTGCAACTATACAAAGTGTTGGATAAGTAGTTTACAGCAATGTGTTCTGTATGAAAGCCTGTGACTGGGGCTCTGACACTTAAAAAAGCTGTCTTTTTAAGATAAAATGACTATAACTGATAAGTGTATATTGTCTGAGGGCACTAACTAAAAAATCACCTGCCAGAACTTAGGTCACTATACGTACTGTTGGATAATCAAGAATATTTGATAATCTGGCATGTCTGATCTCGTAAGTACTGAATTAAAGAAATTCTACTGCACTGCTTCCTATACTGATATAAATATTAAGACGGCTAATTATTAATGGTACAACAATACTCTCTTGGTTCACTCCTATATAGACAAAAATGCAAGCATTAAACAAATGGGATATTTTCTTCATTCAGTTCCCCTGGACCAAACATCTAACTCAATTTAGATTAGTTTTCAGAAATATTCCAAATCCTGCTGCTGACAATTGCAACAAAATATAATCCTTTGCAGTGGTAAGACATCACTGACGAACCACAACACACCATTAAGTATAACACTACTATCACAATGCATCATGGGCTAAAGAGCAATCCATAATGTCTATATAAAAGAAAGATAATAAGCAAATGCTCACCTGTAACCTATAGTTTGGATCTGCAGTTGCTGCATGAGCTGCTAAGAAGGGGTCGTAGTAGACACTACTGTGAAAAAGACAACACTGGTGTCACCAAGGTTTTGAAAATACTAGATATATTTTCACACTCAACAAAGCATATTCAATTATAGATATAACTCCCCCTACCCCCAACCCCACCCAAACAAAGTTACTAAAAGCCATAAGCAAAAAAGAGAAAAGGTTTGATCCAGAACTGGTTTTAATCACACTTCACGTAGTGCAACTAGCAAGTGAAAATCTAGTATTCTTCCCACCTAACTTCCACAAGCTTAGTGCAATGATCGGCTCCCACTGCAAGCCTGGTATTAAAATCTGGTGTTGCCAAGTTACTGCCTATAATTTTAACTTGACAGATTTATGACTGAAATACACAGTGTATTCATGTAAAAGACAGGCAAGGTACATATGACATAACATAGTGGTGCATTCGTGTAACAATTGCTGCAGTGGAAACACAACAATGCATTTATGGAAAATCAATGCCACCACAACAGTGAAACATATGCCAGTCTTCAAAGAAAAGTGCCTGATACTACATGGAAACAAAAGAATGTTCATTTGCTCATGGCCTTCTTTAGAGTACAAGGCTAAAAAAATCAAAATCACAGATAAGTCACTGCACAGTTTCTTAATTGTTGTTAAGTGTTGCCACAGAACATTTTATGAGATCAGACAGCATTAATGAATTATGAAGCAATAGGTATTAAAATATGTGTGATTGTGTTCTTGCTTTTGTTATTGGCCAAGCAAATTGGGTCTTCTCTGTGCCACATTAGGTTGTCATTTGTGGACAGTCTGGCTCTACCATATTTTCCATATCTCATAAATGGCATGATTTTCAGAAAAAGTTATTGAACATAAAACATGTGTTTTGATATTCTCTACAACTTTTGTCTGAAACACTTCTCCTTTTAAGAAGAATTCAATGAGATATTACCGCAAATTTGCATAGTTCATCATGTGAAGTACCCATTAGTCTTGCAAGATTTTAATCAAACTTGGACTTTGTCCACAGATTTTCAAAAAATCCTCAAATATCAAATTTCATGAAAATCTGTCCAATGGGAGCCGTTCCACACAGACCTACAGATGGACAGATGAAAAAACAGACATTGCAAAGTTAGCAGCTGCTTTACGCTATTTTGCAAGTATGCCTGCCAATGAAACAGTCTAGTTCAACCCATAGTGCGAGACCAGTTTCAGCACACGGAAGGCTCAGTTCATGAGGTTTTTGCAAATAAACATAAAATCTGATTTTCTTAGTAGTGACCATAACAACTTAACACAATGACTGCCTTGGTGGACACTGGTGTTTCCCTGTACCTTGCACCACAGCAGTCACTGGTATCCAACCGCTTTTACTCGGAAGGGTTTTCATGCCATGGCCATGTTCAACGGATGCATGCAAGCTTTAAGGTGTGCTGCTTGTAGCAACCGCTGTACTTTTCATGGTCAGTGTCAATGCAACACTCCTATGCAGCTGAGACAATTTTCAATAGTGCAAAAACAACACAAAGATTCAAGTCTTTTGGGACACAGTGCCATGTCAATTGGGAAACAGTCACCCATGCTTCAAAGTACTGCTATGTCTTCATCTTTGGCAAGGTCAAGCAGACCAGGATACCCTGACAATGAAAGCATAACAAGCCTCTGAAAGGTCAGTAACTATTTACCAACTGACATGGCATAATATCTCTGAAGACTAGAATCTTCAAAACCACAGTGAAAAACTCAAACCTTTAAAAAAACAAGGTTTCAAGAAGGTGGTCTGAAACAAAGAATATAAAAATGACAGCAGCAATCAACATGATAAATTACTAGAACACAAACACATTATGAACAACATCTAGTATGAAATCTTAACACATTGTTCGTGTTATGTTTTACATATCAATGCAACTTCAAGATCTCTACAGATTCCCAATTGTTAAACATGCAATCAAACAGTGCAGATCAAGAACCATTTTCAAGATCATGAGCACACACAAATCATTCATTTACCTCGTTACTGCTGAACAACTTGCTTTCATAATTTAACTCCTGCAAAAAATTTTCTTTAAATGTAGACACATCATACTTTGTTTGATTTATTTGCTCAATTATCACTTACTCAAATTTCAGCAAATAATGATTAGGGGACCACAATACACACACCAAACAATACTTTTTAATACTATTATTATTATATGCCAAAATATATTTCGAATGTCATTTATGCAAAAGAGGGTAGAAATAATTTCCAACTACTTGTACAAAAATATGTCACATTTAAGAAGAAAAATGCATGTATGCAACACGTATGAACACGCATGGTGTGTGTGGGTGTGAGAGTGTGAGTGAGATAGAGGAAGAAAGAGGGTATCATGTCATTTCTGTCACGCAAGATTCACAATTAAAACCAATCTAATAAAATTTATTGTCTATGTGGATCTTGGTAATTGTGTACAGCTTAAATATAATTATACTGTCCTTTCTTATCAATAAATATAATGTGATGCTTTTAGACAATCAGTTGTATCTCCAGGCCTACTGATAATGTAAAATTTCACTCAAATGTTTATCTCCAGGTCGACTAATGTAACACAAAACGGTACCCACAGCACAGCACATCAACAAAGTGCAGTGCCAGCTGGATCTCCAGGTCTATTGATATAAAATGAAATGGTACTTACAGCACAACATATCTATGATGTACACCAACAGCAGTATTTCTAGGTCAATTAATACAGCATACAATGGCACTCATGGTGTGTATTGTAACGTCCAGTGATATAACATGAAATGCTACTCACCAACACAACATATTCACAAACTGCAATGGCAACTGTATCTCCAGGTTTAGAGACATAGCATGAAATTGTACTCACAGCCCAGCACTGACAGCTGTTATATCCAGGTCTATTGATATAACATAAAATGGCACTCACAGTGTGTATCTCAAGGTCCAATGATGTGACACGAAATGGTACTCACGGTGTGTATCCATGAAGTGCAGTGGCAGCTGCTGCGGTAAGTGGTGTTGGGTGACGAGCAAATGCAGCAGCTGCTGCTGCAGCCGCCGGATATGCAGCACGTGCCCTCCCACGCTGGATTGCCACACCGCGCAGCGCTGCAGCTGCTGGGACATACACAAACAAGACCATGCACAGCACGCCCACACACCATAACATCACGCTATCAGGCCTTTGCTGTGACCCAGCGGGGGTTAAGGGGATCAAGTCAACAGTCCACCGGACCTTGTGTCTCAACCTGGGCTGGTGCTCAGTCAAGATCTATCATGCAATGGACCTTGCAACATACCCCAGAGGCTAGATACATTTCATTGCATTTTTAATGTATATCCGACATTGTTTATTGAATTACTAAGGGGACAGTATACGGATAAACCTCAACCAATGAACACTTGAAATCTAACTGTGCTTTCCCTTTCTAACTAGCCCTCAGGCAATCCTTCAGTTCAAAGAAAGCACAGCCCTTCAAACATTATTACTTCTATTGTCACATGAATGTGAATATTACATGTTAAAATGTTACATGTATAGTTGTTCCTTTGAAGAGAAGTACAGAAAATAAAGTGTTGCAATCCCCCATATTTGTACATAAGTACTGTATAAAAATGGTCCTTCATTAATTACAATTTCTATTTTTTTCACAAATGGATCTCTGTTTCATACTGTGACACGCAAAACCAATGGCACTACAGATAGTTTACAGGCACAAAATGCTACATACATACAGTTCAAGTGACTGTACTAAAGCATCCTTGGTTGTGCAAACAAGATCATGAGAATATCTGTGCCATGGAAAAACTTGGTACATCTGTCAATTATGTCCCATTTAAACATAAACCATTTCACCTAGAAAAGCGCCACTACTGCACAAGAAAGGAGAGTATTGCTGATGATGTATAAGGCAAACTGAAGTCTAGTTAACACCTGACAAACTTGCATCCCCACGTATGAATTTAAGAATAGATTTCCATCAAATTCCACAATAAATGCATTAAAGTAAACCTAACCAGGACTGGCAGTGAATGAGATTAATTTCACATTACGTGGACACAATTCTTCTAACACAGTTCCTTCTCCTTTGTTAAAAAGGATTCTGAAGAGGGTTTTATTATCTAAAAAAGTCTTATGAAAATTACAGTAAAAGCACAAGAAAGTTTCTAGTCTCTAAAGCATATTTCCCATGTCTCAGATGCATGTGCAAAATTTGGTGCAGACTGCTCCTTCAGTTAGCAAAATGTGAGGTAAAGTCTGAACAGGCAAATTCATCACACATTTCTCCATTATCTTGTAACAAATTTCCAATTCATGCGCCTGGGTGTTTAGGACAGTCATGCAGATCACACCATTCCAATACTGCTCTGAAATCACACACAAACACATGGCACCTGATGTCAATCCATCACATTCTGCTTCATTCAAGAATTGGCCATACTTGACCCCCCCCCCCTCCCAAAAAAAATGCAAGTTAGATCGCACATAAATGAAAAATGTGTTTATACAGCCTGAAAGATCTTACAAATAAAACACTTAATGTGTTATGAAATGCATATTAACTTATTGCAAGAATGACATTTGTCATTTATACAAAAAGAACTAAAACAATTTTGACTCAGTACATACATTTAAAAATTTCATTACATGTAATATTCTACCACTTGGAATTTCCAACCACCCAAAACAATAGCATGATACACTATACTCGTTTCTTTCTCTAACAAGTTTAACATACAAGTAGGATACTGAGACATATCTGTCATGCTGTACCCAAGTAGTGCAACTTGTGGTAAATATGGTGGACTGACATCTGTCCTGTTCACTTTCTATGTTACTACACAAGGCCCGGCACACTGTAACTCAGTTGAATAGTACCTCCTCCGAGCAGTACGTGGTGTCAAAACCAGGGGAGCTGTTGTAGAGGTGGAAGGTGTTGTGAGAGGGGTCCCTGTACCCCCCAGCCAGGACCAAGGCACAGCTGGAAGCCGGTAGCCTGACCCACAAGGTAACAGGACATTACAGACAACAGGCAAGTCTAATGAACATAGGACAGCACAATGCTGTTGTGTAAAAACATTCACCATCCTCAGCTATGACAGAATGATCAATTAAACCCACTTACTCTTTTACTTCATCTGAAAATTCCGCTATAAGCAGCAATCTGTGCACAAAATCATAAATTTCATTCAAAGCACTACCTTACATTTGCCTAAAATTTTGCTAATGTTGAAATGAATTTAAACACACAAAAATTAAACCAAGAAACTTCTACAGAAACAAGACGCACATCATATTCTATACCAGGGAAGTGAGTTGCCTGTATACTACTCTACAAACAGCAAATTAGAGCATGCAAATAAATTCAATTATCCACTTTCTCAATAACCTATTTATATATTTTCACTGCCATATTAGTCTCCAGCATTATAAATAAAACATAGTGGGGATGGTGGATACAATTACGAACAATGTTCCTGCTTTTGTGTAATGGCACCATGCACAGTCACATTATTTTCTTCCTATAATAGAATAGTTCACTATTATATAAACACCAAGTTATTTAATCTAAAGCTTCTACAGCGAATGAATTCTGTGGAACTTCACATGGCTGAATGGCGAGTAAAGTAATGTTTCGATAACCATCACTGTTCCCAGCATCAGGAAACATTAGTTTACCCTCCATTCAAACACCTGACCCAGCTATCAGCACAAGACAATTTTGTTAAACCCTAGGAGTAATAATTTAGTAATTATCCTCCTGCCACCATTCACATAACGGTTTACATTCTATGTAATTCCAACATTCAATTTTAAATACAGCAGCCAAACATTATATATTTTTATGAAGATTTTTAAGATATACATAGAAAAGAAATAAAATCCCAGGCAGTTAGAAAGTTGAATATTTGAGCATCAGACTCCATCTGCTTTCATTCACAGCACTCATTCAAATGTTCCAAAAATGGCAGTGAAGAGAAATTCTGAATGCTGCCATCAGTGGACCAGCTGTTTTGACTCACAGACTGGCCACCTAATTACAACTTCTCCTTCAGACAAAGGCAACTAAAGTACCATTATCCTCACTCAAAATATGGCTGCCAACCCTCATACTGACATATTTTGAGATCTGCTATTCCCAGATGATAAAAGAAATTACACAGGCCCCAAAAATAAAGGACAGAAATCTCCCTTCAAAATTTACTAAGGCACTGGTACAGTTCAGTAATTCATGATAACAACATTAAAAAAGTTTTCAAACTGATCCATTCTGTAGCTCCAGTTCTTACGAAAACTACTTCAGAGGACAAATTTAACAAGCTCCTTTGAGCCTAAATAACAATGGCCCTTGCAGAAGAATTTGCAATGTCTATGCTCCCACTCTGTTCCACATGTTACATTATAGAGCTCTTACATGCCATTCCAGAATGCTAGTGAATGAACACAGAGATCTTTCCACCACTCTTCACACTCCTACTGCATCTCCACTGACAATACAGCATCATTAATTCAAGGATACAGTGTGGCCACCCCATCCATCTCCTTAACATGAGCATATATCCTGACCTTCATATCCAGCATGCCGGCCAGTACATCAATGCCCTGCCCAATGCATCACTGCCACTTTCATTGGCTCAATGCCCACTCTGCCTTTTGTCCAGAAGATGAAGGTAACATGATCCCTCAAAGTGTGGGGAACAATTTACCCAGTGTTATAGCTGAATGTCTTAAAGGACTAAAAAATTCAGCACTAACGAATTATTTAAATAAAACTGAAATTTAATTGTTCATAACAAATAAAAATCTTCAAGATACACAGCCTACAACGACCAGTCCTGCAACATTCACCAAGTAATGCTTACTTTATGAATGTATGTATGACAAACTGTCACTAGATCATTAAATCAAAATGTCAGCTCTCCTTCATGTACACTGTTAACCTTCATAATTTGACTTAAATAGGGTTCAAAACGTTATACTGACAATCCTTTTGAGGAAAACATACCAGGAATGATCTAACTCATCTCATCAAATAAGGATGGAGGTACGCATATTCAGATCTGGCTAAATAACTCTATCTGTATAAGCTGGTAAGATCAATTACAGTGTATGTAATTTTATTAATCGCCTCAACATTACTAGGAACTAAAGAGGAAACTGTTCCATCTTGACGGAATTCTTAAATTTATTAATCAATGTCTTGATAGAGACAGATATAGTTGAGAGTATGAATATACCTACAAACTGTGTATCGAATACTGTTACAAGTAAACAATTACAACATATTTCAATGTTGTAAATTTTTTAGGTTATAAATGATATATAAAATAGAAGTAATCAATAAAGGACAGTACAAAGTATGTGGATAAATGAGGAACAATGATACAAAAACACACACGTTATGTTTTACATGCATTTCCTGTCTTCTTAAATAAAATCATGTTCAGTTAGCTGCTGTTTTCAAAATGACTACCTAAGATCTGCCAAAATCAGTCTACCACCTATCCAGAACATGGAAGGCTTATGACTTAACATTTTCCAGTGTAAATGCAACATATCCACAGCCCTATCTAATGAACTGCATTCTACATTCCTACATGCTTCAGTTCAAAATGAATCATCATCAAGAAATTCACACAAAACTTTTAAACCACGTCAAAACTGATGTGGTTGTGTCTGACTGATGTTTTATTTTCAAGTGAACAATGCAATACAATGGGATGACTCAGAATAAGTATACCTCATTACCTTTCCATTCTCTTTTTTACTTGATATCAATTTCCATTCTCTCTTTTACTTGATATCAATCAGATTTTTCAAAATCTTTGATGAACAAACTCCACAATAACTTGTTGAAATGTTCTTGAACAAGAGAAACTTTATCTCCATGAAGTAAATGGAACTAGTATTTCATAATTACCAAGCAAGACAACTGTGCATAATAACAACTGCAAGATATAAAACAAGAGATTTTTATATCTCAAGTTTCCACAGCTAGGACACAAGTTATATTTCACTTCCAAACCACAGCTAGATTTCTATGTATACAAACATTCACAGATGAAATTAACAGTCCATACCATAACTCACCAGACTGTTCCTATGAAACCAAGCTGGTTGGCCCAAGAGGAACACTTCTAACTTGTGGGAGATGGCCAGTTTGAATTTGGGGGGGTGAGGGGCAACTATTTTGAGCAGGCAAAAAAGTATTCAGATCCACTAAATGCTGCTTAAATGGTCAAGGGTTTGTTAGTCTGGTTATCATAATTAATTACATCTCCACGGACACTACAACAACCAACTCATTGCACAAATAATGCTAATATTATCAAGATGCTTTAACATTGTGGCTATAGAACATTCCAAAATGATAAACCTGTTACCATATCACCAGTCACCAGGTAATGACAGCTCCCAACACTGAAAACACTTGCTAAAGCACAAAGCAGAAGCACAACATTAGCATGCAAGACTGACTCTATGGTAATTGTTCACAAGTGACTTATATTGTAATAATTCTTTACCTTACATTACCTTGGCTGACCAAAATATACTTTCAGCCTGAGGGTTCTATGACCACATGTCCAAATGAGAAAGAGACAATGTTCCTTAGAACACCACCAAAGTTATATAAAATTCATGTCATTTTCATACCATATAGGATAACTGAGAAGTAATTATGGAAACGAATATCAATTAAACAGACTGGGAATTAAAAAGCTTTTATGTCTGGATGTTTATAATGGCTTCCTAAATGCTTGGTGTAAATGAGGCCTGTCTACCATCGTAAGATCTGATCCTGAATGACGAATTCACACAAAATATAGTTCTGTATCACACAACATGACAGGTAGGCAGATTTATTGTCTATGAGTGCAGGAAAATACAAACTTGGCATTAGTGGGACCCACAACCTACAATGTGGCTCTGCTGTTGCTACCTGTTATTGCACATGGACCTCAGATGCTCTGAATGTACTTGTGAAATGCATTCAATGGAACAATGTGTGTTCATCTGAAATATTTCTGTAAAGGGTGCATCACTTAAAAAATAATTAAAGATATGTAAAAATAAATTTCAACATTAACATTGATACATGAATGAACAGCATACAGAATGGTGGAACCGTTTCCAATAGAGGTTCACTGCTGTCGAAATTAAGACAAAATATCTAACTTCTTCCCAGGTGAGGCATGGTTTACATTAAGGAAGAATATAAACACTCAAAACAACATACACTGGTGTAACAAAATCCCCATGCAGTTCGTTAAGTTCTTTTACATGTCCTTAAAAGTGTGACGTGCAGCGAGTGTGCATACAACTACACAGCTCGAGATTTTTGAAGATATAAATTCTGATCAGTAAGTTAAATTAATTGACATCATTATTCAAGGAAATAGAAATGGTTAATATTTCAAGATCAACCAATCGGAAGGTGCAGAGTCTCCTTATGAACTGGAGGTTAGCAATGCAAACATCATCTATAACATCAGGTACACTCAACAGCAGAGGAAAAATAAGTTATAAATTCCATGCTGAATCAGCCTTTGAAGGCTGATTCAGCATGGATAGATGCCATGCTCAGGGACACAAAAAATACTCTTTGTACATGTAATATGTATAACATATTAATTGCAATGGGAAGGGAATCATTACTGACTAGTACTGGATGTAATTTTATAATAAAAGCCAACGAGATGCACTGTTTCTCAAATTTATTTTGGTAAAGAAATTTGAGAAATAGTGCATCTCATTGGCTTTTATTATAAGAATATATCATGATGCACAGTCCTATGAATGTCCAATACTGGAGGTAAATGGTGTTGAAACGTACTGTATTCAAAGTGCTGTCGGCAGGGTATGCAGCCCATTGTGCAACACAGTCCCAACAATGCCATTACTGTTAACTACCGATATTCCAAATTCATGTTCAATGTTTCAGTATCCTGCAATACACTGATACAGAAAAGTTCAATAAGCATCTGTCTCCTCATAAAATCACACTACGTTACTGTATGCAACTTTTCACACACCAGATTCTTGGATACTGGAATGACACTCCATTGTTTAATAAGTGACATCACAGTATCTTTCTTATCAAGTTTCCAGTAGTTCATGCTGCATATTTGTTCTGTGACAGATGAAAAGCATTTCATAATGTCACTCTACAATAATCAAAATGATTTCCAAAACACAGGAAGTGTCTGTGTGAGGAACTGCACAGTGTCAACACACGCTTAAAATAATGTTATAATGCCACCCCAGTGTTAAATTCTTGTCCCTTTATTTGAACTTTAATGGTGTAGTGTTTAAACAGCAATATAAAAAGAGAAGCCTTGATCTTAAAAATGTCTGCAGATGCCTCCTCATTACACCAGTCATTTAGTTTAAACTATAGAAATACAAAGTCCATTCAAACATGTGACACCATTTCCAACACCATATAAGATGGCTGATAAGGGATGTGTCTTCAGGACAGTGCACGCTGTTTGTGCGTGTTGGTGTGTGTGTGTCAGTTAGGAACAAGCTGCCAATGTGACCAGTCAAAAGAATGATTTCAAGAATACGAATAAGCATTCTCTGACTCTATACACACACACAATGCAAATGCACACTCACATAATGGTACTCAACATGTTACTTTCCTTTGATTACCAGCAACTAATGAGATTCTTGGGAGAAGGAAAGGAGAGAGGGTAGTAATATATAAGGAAAATCAAACAGCAGCAGATTGCAAATCATGACAAGGTATTCTCAATTTACCTTAATGCCCCAACAACAATTCTGTGGCAACAAACTGTACCTTACACATGGGCTGGGGGGAATAGAAAGTTCTGAGCATTTTTTATGACCATCATCTTTGAGATCATCTAACAGTAAAGAACCTTGATGACCAATAGTTTCTTTTCAACCAGCAATGATCCCACCTCAGGTAAACTTCTTGATTACAACAGTGCCTCCGCACTGAGCTAGTATTCAATATGGTTAACAATGCCTAAAGAGGTAGTTTACAGGTAAATATTAAGGTGCACTAATAAAGATCAGATAAGAAAGCTAGGCAGATATGTAAATAATGTCAAGTATAAATGGTTGAATAAAATGAAAGAAGGTTAAACGGCCTGACAATGCAGTGTTAATTGAAAGGAAGCCTAAATAATTGTAAGAAGTGAACTCAAGTAAATTGTGTTACTATACATTATATTCTCTACCCATGAAAACTAATGGTATCATATTTGTATGAATAAAATGTACAATTTTGAAACATATTATTATTATTAAATTTATTTTATGGTAATATATTATCTAGGTAATAGATGATGACCTGGTTTCAGGGAAGATTGCATTTCACGTCAATGACTTCCTGGAGGGTTTATCACAAACTATTTAATAGCCAAGGTTGTGCATTATTTCAAGATTCTGCCACGATGTAAATGAGATCTTTGCTCTACTGCAATGTTACACAACATTCCTTGCTAGTTACCTATGTTGTGGGACAACCTATCAGTCCAATCTTCACGCTTTAAGACAGGACCAATAGGTTGTCCCAGAACATCTGTAACAAACAACCAATCGATGCTGCACAACATCCCAGAAGAGTGAAAATCTCTTACCTAAGGTTATATGTAGAAGAAAATAAGAAAGAGGAATTTTCAAATTGAGAAACTGGTGAGTAACGTTTCATAGTTATAAATTACAATGAATACTCAAGCAAAACAGGGGAATAGAATCAGGTGAATTCAGAATAATTTTAAGTTATCTCTGAGGATCAGTCCAGCTGTGTTTCAAAATTTCTACCTGTGCAGACCTCTCCCTCTGAGCTTCAAAATGCAGTGACTGCAGCACACGAAACAAGAGCATCCCAAAACACTAACTTCAGCACAAAATTAAGACAAAATACAACATGAAGCTATCTGGAATAAGATGCCAGTTAATTTTGAAAAATCTCTCTGTGCTTCTGATTGGCATCCTCAAAACTTTGCAACAGTTATGCTCAATTAATTGGTGCTCCCAAAGATGATGCAACACCATTCACTTTCTTATTTCTGTTGCGGCAGATCACAACGTTTTCTCAAAGCAACTCACAATACTGTGGTGTTCTGTCTACTGTTTGAGAGTTATGGCAGCCATGAATTTGAAGGAAAGAAATAAACAGAAAGAAAGAAAGGTTATTTTCATAAACTTTCATGACCTGCAAGCGGTTTGAAGAACACTGTTTCATCTGAAATTTGCAAAAATGCTCAAGATACAATCCCAAGTTTAACACAGTACCATCTCATATTCAATTCAATAACCAATTCTGCTGCAGTAAGACTCATGGAAATAGTGAAACTGAGGTGCTGATGACCAGAGAGGAAGCAGGAATGGGCAGTTCTAATCAAGATAAAATCTCATACACAAAACACAGGTGTTTAGAAGAAAGTAACACTTGTAAAGCGAAATTAGAACGTAGCAATCAAGAAGACATAAAGGCAATGAACAGCAAGTTACAGGCAATTTAAAGATGGTAGGCAACAGTTCATTTGCCAACCAAGCTACAAGCCAGCAACTACTAACAAATAGCAAGCGAATGTTGCCCTGCGCTGACACCTACCCTCTGGCCACTGCACGCACACTGGAACGACACAAACACAAGCAACTCCCTTTAGCAAACACAACCGTAACAATCACTGTGACAAACAATAGTTCTAAACATTGTCACCATTAGCCAACCACTTCCCTAGCATACTTATTATGTTTACATCTGCTACAGAACTGGATGGCAACTTAGTAATGCAGCAATTCAAAGGAAAAGGGTAGGTTTTGTCAGCTCATGATTTATGGAGAAATAAAAGAAACCTGGGTCTACATATTAGTTAAGATACCAAGAACACCAAACGTTGGTACACCACACCACCACCATCCACAACAAATGCAAATGCCACCACCAAATGTTAAACAAATTCAAACACTTTAATTACACACACATAAATTGTGCTTTATTGGCTCTCCCTTATAAATGTTTTTACAATTCCAGCGTTGTGAGAGAAACAAGATACAGAAATACCATCGCCCCCACCACCCAATATCATTCACGCTCAGCTGATGGGTGACAAAACTTTGTAAGTTAATGGTAATTACTGGCATGGCAAAGTTACCACTACTGTATGTTCCAAAAACAGAATGTTAGTTATGCTACATTTTTCTTGGAAATGATGTTTCCAAGAATATTATAAGTCAAGGCCAAGAATCCTGAATGAATAAATGACACAAGAAAAACACACTTCGAGAAACAACACATCTGATATAATAATGCATTGCTCATGTGGGCAATTTTTCAGGACTAGAAGTAATGAATGATACTTGTGGGAAAACAACACATACCACTAAAGTGGATAGAGGTTTCACTGTATATGAAATTAAACTTAAATTGTCCAAAATCAGTTTTCAGATGATGTGATAACAAGCCACACAGCCTTCTCACACAAGAGTGAAAGGTGAACAGTCAAATCATGTGATGATAATTTTGAGTAAGTGTGTATTTCATGACAAGCGTCAACCAATAAACTAGCTAAGCAATGATAACCAACATTAATATTGGAGTACAACAATACAGCAATGAGGAGCAACCTATACTTAAAAGTCTAAAGCTATGACATCAATTCATTTCATTACAAACCACAAACATGTGCTACTCTCTACAATATGATATGATCAGTGAAACTCAAAAGTGCCCCAAATTATTTAATATCCAAAATATGCTAAAAACATAGGAAATTCTGTGCCTTACTGATTACTGAAAAATAGCAGTACACTTGAAAGTAAACTATTACTACAATTGTAAATGTCAGTGTACGTAACATGAGATGTAGGAAAATTAGAAGTTACAAATCTCAACCAGTAGTCTCCATTACTACATCCACTTATTTTCTTTATGTAATTTAAAACATTTTGAATGGTGTGCACAAGTGCTACTGTAAATTACTCAATGGCACTCAGAACATATTTTGGACGAATATGCTACTTCCAACTTCAAGGTAGGAGAAGCCACAAAGGCAAGAGGCTTGTACGGCAGTATGTTCCTCTGAAATGCGAATACGTAACTGCCTAGTTACATGGGATTACAGCCCACAACATAGTAAACTTAATGTCTCTTTCCAGAACAATGATCTTCAGAAATATATATATATATATATATCATTCCAGCACGAAACTGCATGTTTACACATGTGTAACATTACAAGTTTATTATGTTATCTAAAAACACTAATCCCTTCATGATTTGCTGCATTACTAACAAAATGTAGTGAAAAATTTAAAACAGTTTTGTACAACACACTTTAATATATGTTCTCACAACTATCCAAAACAAAGAACCAAAGACAACAAAACTTCAGTCCCTTGTATAATTATTAATGCTACCAAACCCCTGCCTCAGTATACTATTACACTTTTGATGGCACCACAAACAACACACAGAAATATAAAAGGATAAACCAAGAGAGGCAGATGAAATTCTAATGAAGAACATCCAATTTAAGAATACTCCTGGCAAGGAAGCAAGTCCAGGCTTGGCCCACCTCAGGAAGCTAATATGCAGCAACTGTTCTTCAAAAGGGCAGTTGTTAATAAGACATGCCATCCAACAGTCTTGTATCAGCAAACTTAAGCAACATTTTAAACAAACTGCAAAATCTGTAAACATAAAGGCTGGTACCTGCTGTGAACAAAATGGACACTCAGTGTACATGTAATAAACCATGTAGGGAAAAAATGTAGAAGGTGTAAGCAGACAGTCTAGTAAGTACTGATTAATATATAGTGACAATGGTTGTAATGTGTATATCTACACATTTAACGTCTGGAAGTTGAATCAAAACATTACCACTTAGACTCATAAAAATGTACACTATATTACTGAATTGTATTTCCATCTTCAAACGGGTCTAAAGTTTGAGTTTCTGCTCAGCATTTTGCTGAGTATTTCAAATCAGCTTCCTGAGTGTCGGTCCGAAGATACAGCAAAAAATAAGTTGATAAAGACAATGATGAAGAATCTGACAAAACTAAAAGCAAAGACATGAAAAGAATGACAAAGAATAAGGGAGCAAATCAGCAACATATAGGAAAAACCCAACAACAAACAACCAATTAATCAAATCCAACATCAAGATAGAGAAGTATGAGCTCTCACCAAGTGTGGACACCGTCCCATTCCTAGTCAGAAAAACTAAATGTGTAGGGGGGAAAAAAAAAGAAAAGAAAAAAGAAACCAAGTCAACAAAGCTGTCAACTTCTGCAGACTAGTAGAGTTGAATCAAGACACCAGCAGCTCACACACAGAAAAAACAGTGTTGCTGGTCTCTGTTCCATGAACAAGAAATACTCCTTTCAACCAAAAAAAAAAAAAAAGTGTAAAGCTTTGACTAAAGTAACAATCTCTAGTTACAAAGCAACAATCAGATATGTCGTCCCTCTAATAGGAAACAACACATCCACATATAGATAGAACACTGACAATATTCTTGCAAAATCTTCCCCTAATTAGTGAAGGAAATACTGCTTTTCATTGTGTAAATGAACTACGAAGTTTTGCTAAGTACAACTAACATCTAAGGACATACACATGCAATTCATTATGATGATCAAAAAACCTCATTCAAAAAAGTTTACACCACAATAAAATTTAATCTTAATCTTAACAAAGAAAACAAGTTCTCAAATGATGTAATTTCAGCACAAACAAAATGGAAAATTGTGGAGACACTGTGGAGCTAACAGTGTGCCACCAAAGACCACCATTTTATTTCATAACCAGCAACCTATTTACATAAATGCTGGTGCAAGGATGTGAAGATGTTTACTTGTAAAACTTAACATAGTTACCATCATAAGCTGTAGTGGTGTCTGTACACAGCAATGTAAACTTCTAGACACATACACATGAAATGTAGATAATATGGACACGGTAACTACCAAAATGTGAAATCATCACTGACAGCCCTGCTTTATGTTAGTGACTTAAATGTTATGATTCAATTTATCATTACCACTACTCTTGTTTTTGTGACTGGCAAAAATTCCACAACTCACCATTGGGAACTGTTGGTGGTTTCTTGGTCTGCACCCGAGCCGTGGCATTGTTCACCTGCGACATTGTCAAACACATTTGTTAAGGCACACATTGAATATTAACTAAAAACCCTCTGTCCTGTCACTTCTCATATATTTTATACTTCACTATTTTTCCAAATGAACTTGATAATATTAATAATAAGGCTTTAACTTCATTTAGACTGAATGCAATTAAAATCTGAAATATACTAAAAAGTGCAGACTGCAAACTTATAATGCACATGTAAAACTGCAGGCAGACACCAGATACCACTGCTTGTATTCACACATTGACCAGATCCACACTCAACAGGCACACTCAATCCAACCTTCCTGAAAGTCATGCATAGAAAACAGGAACAATTAACTTCATGAAGATTGGGTATAGCCTGACTGGCAAGTGCTGAATAGGAAATGTTACACAAACACAACCAGTGGACCTAGCAAGCAGTTCTAACAATATGTATCAAACACTGAATTTAAACGTAGAACATTAAGAATAACAATATTCTTACACCTAGAAATGTAATAGAATTAGCATGTTGTAATCTAATCTAAACAAGAATCCTCTTCCGAAGGAGGCAGAGCCATGCAACTGGAGGGGAAGTCATATCACCAGGTGCTCACGTGAAGACACACAACACTACCAGCAAATCAATTATGTTACTCAACATTCCATAAGCCAAGATTCAAAACTGGTTACATGTGAACAGAATATTGTAATTCTAATTTCCATTGGATGAAATGTCCAAATTAGCTATGAAATAACCTGCCGACTTTCTCAAACAAATAACACTAACATTAACAACCCTTGTGTCATGCTGACTAGGATAAAACACTCCTCATGGTGCTATCCCAAAACTGTATCTTTTTTCTAGGAGGTATTCTCATATCAAACACTTAATAGCACTATATCGGATCTACAACTTAGCTCCTTACACACACTTTACAGTCACTTTATAACTGAGTTACTGGTTGTGTTTGGAAAATATTACCCAACGGGTAAATCATGTTGCAATATGCTAGAATGCAAACCAGATCAGTCAATTTAGTTCTGGGCAGAATAACACTGTCATCATGCAAAGAACCAACTTCTGTGATGTGTTGACACTGTGATGCATGGAAGGCAATTAGCAGGCTAATCATGAATGCAAACATTGAAATCTGAGAGCTGCAAGTTTATTTCATGACACCAAGCTACAGAACATACGTCACTTTTCCAATACTTGCTACTTAGCACTCAAGTTGGTTCCTTGGTTGCGCAGTGTTTGTGTAATGTGTATTATGAACACAATGTGTAACACTGTATATACATATATATGTTTGTCTGTTTGTATGCACAGTTCAAGCCAGCAAAATCTGCAGTCTACAAGAAACAACGTGATTACTTAGTGTGCAAGATTCAACACAGGCTGTCACTTTGTGATCACACACACTGGTCTCCCTTCCAATATCTGACAAAGCAAATTTAAAAACAAAGTTTCAGAAATACTCATTCATATCACCACTATCATAATTTTAAGTCCAAATTGAAATCAATGTTTGGTAAATGAAAACACTTTATTGGACATGTTTAGAAAACACATATCATTCTTGAGAGTGAATATCGAAAACATGTGCTTCCAAATTAAATTTTACATGAAGAAATAACTCTTTCACTTATAAGTATTACAACACTCTTTCTCCCAATGGTGAAAAATGAACACGCTGCTTGAAGAATGATTATACACTCCAGTGAAAATTTTGAAGTACCTTGAAGTCATTTCTTCACCAAGAAATCAAGATGGTATGTTCATGTTCTTCAGACAAAAAAAAAAAAATCTTTCTCATTAATTTTCATATTCCTACTTAATTAAAGTACTCCTGAATAAGAAGAAAATCAATCATCTGCTCACACAACTAAACATCTGTTTGTATTAAAATATCTTTCTACTGTACTCATTTACATCTACAATCATTTCACTGAAATACAGTACTATTCCTTGAAGTACTCCCATGACCAGAAATTTTGCTTTTTTACCAGAAAAGAACTTAATGAATGAAACAAGCAGCTCTCCAGGACATGTTCAAAAAGGCTTCTGACAATGTCTGCTCATAAACCACTGTGGCATCTCCTAGCTCCTTTGTTACCAATCCATCAACTTCTGCAGGTACAAAGACTCTTCACATAACAAAGAATAAACCTATGATGACTTTGACCCAGCACAAGAACAAGAGATCCATATGGAATACTCCTCTGATTAGTTGTGAAGCCCAAATATAGGAGCAGTAATAAAAAAAAGCCTGTAAGAACTTAGGTCAACATGGGTCCTGTCTGATAATCCAGCACCTGTCCGGTTCCATCAGTGCCACAGTAATAGGATTTTACTTTATTGTAAGAAGATTCCATGACCTCTATTCATATTGACCTGGAAATATATGACAGGGCAATTTTGTATAAGCATGCTTCTTGCTTGTGGTACATCTCCAACCACAAAGTTTCAATCACACGAACCAAACTTAATTTCCTAGAAATTTCTACACATATTCCACAGCCCTTGTAGACATTAAGGTAATCCACAGAAGTTCTGCTTTTGATACCACTTTTACACCACAACGTTGCATGTTATGATAGAACAAATGCAGGTCAATTAATTTTATGTGTTCCACATCATCACAACCTTAGGACTATTCTGCCAACAGGTGTGACCAACAGGAAATCCGTTTTAACAAGTAATACTGTAACGTGTCAATCATGATTAATGATCACTTGCCATTATCAAATATATTTATACTGTGTACCAGATTTGAAATTTTCTTAAATTTACATAGCTGCAGATGGCAAAATTAGTATGAGTACCGCAGAAACAGAATCCATCATATTTCAGTGGAGTTTTGTTCTCATACATGACTTTACTCACTCTTCATTTCAAAATCTTGCAATAAATACATTGGCAGCACTTTGTACCAAAATTCCTGCTTGTTTTATGGTATTCACTACTTGAAGATTCTTTTCATCCAGCCACTTTTATGACAGAAATAACATATCTCTTATGTTGGCATACAATCCACAGCTCATATTATGATATCTGCTCTATATGAAAGTCAACATATGAAAATGTATGCAAAAGTATAAGGACATTTCATGTCATAAGCATGCTTTCAGATATGCCATTTAGCAGAAACTAATCTATATAGATGTTAGAAGGGCGTGCGAAAAGCCAAAACATACATATTCCAATTAAGGACAACAGCATCATAGTACATGTTTGATGGCCTGATGTAAGAGTTTTCAGTATACAATCCACATTATACCAGAAAGTTCTTTCTATTTCTGTATGTTACTATATGAAACATCAACAATACTACTGGATGGTAATTTTCAAATATACTGGAACCCAATGAGCCATGTAAATGGACTTGCTGATTTCATATAGTATATTATGGCTCCTCCTCCTCCTTCATCTTCTACTTCTTCTTTTCCTTCTTCTTGTCCTTTGGTTTCCTGCACTGCACTCTTTTCATACCTCAGAGATAATCAAAACTCTATCCTATTTCAGCATATTTTCTTATGGCGTACAATTGCCCAGTAAAATGACCTACAAATGATTGTATATTCTTTTATTCTACTGTCATCTGAATTGCCTGTTTACTTTTACCTTACAGTGTTGGTATACAGCCTTCTCATTAAGGACGCATTATATTAAACCGTTCTCCATCATTATGCTGTGTACTACTTAATTCTGAACTGCATCAAATTAATGTGGTGCACATGGTGGCAAAGCTGGTTGAGGCACTGCACTACAAGCTGGAAGGTTGAGGGTTCGATTCCCTTTGGTGTCAATGTAATTTTTCATTGACTTCATCGTTCTGGCTACACTATGGTCCTGGGGTCGACTCAGCCTCAAACAGAAAGGGTAAATGCGGCCAGTGTATATGGATGACAACCTTACCACCTTCCCGTGCCGACTTCATTGAAATTTGGGAGCCTCAACCTGCTGCAACCCTCAGGGCCTTTCCAGTCCTGTACAGTGACTGCTTTATCATTTTAAATTAATCATCAAATTAATGTAACTAGGAGGCAAAAGAGTACTGAAATAAAATATATAATAGCTTTTTTTGCTCTCAATCATTTTCATTCCATATATTAAAAAAAGTCTTACTTTCTTCAAAGACTTACAGCCCACACAGTGACAACCTGTTTCATTATCCATCCCAAGCCATTCTTTCTTCAGACACTCACAAGCCATGTTGGTATTCAAAGTTGCAGTTTACATGACCAATCTAGGTACATTCATTATAGTTATACAATAGTACACTACAAAGCAAAGAGTGTGTGTGTGTGTGTGTGTTTGTGTGTCAGTGAATGAGTGAGTGAGCACACGCGCTTTAGAAGGAACTTAATGGCAGGATTCGTGAAACTTATAAATATGGAAGAGACCCAACATCTATATTCTGTCATTACAAACTCAGTTCATGAATTCCAGTACTGTTTTCCTCTTGCAGCATATGCATGTAGTACAAAACATGTTCAATAAGTGAAGTTCACTAGGTCACAGAACTTAAACAAGAAACCATTACAGTGTCATTTATAACCACTTAAGTATCATTACATATTAACATAACTCTAGTACAATGGTGCATTCATCCTCCTTGCCACAAGTTTAAAAACTGTCACAGCAGAAACTGGGACCATGCAACCACTGACAAACAGCCATTTCCACTTCCTTATTATTGTGCAGTCAGTGAGTTCCAAGCGTTTCTTCAATGGCCCAAAATCAGTTTTTCCACTCCAGCTTGCTCACACCCATTCTTCATGTGACTGGGTGACCAATGTGATCATAAGGATGTGCATCTGGCAATCATCAAGAATGCCTATCTTGCAATTTTTAAAACCCTGCACACCACTGTATGACATTCTGTACTCTCAGTATGCTACCACCTTACACCTCTATCAATTGATGGCGAATTTAGATGTGGCAAACACACTTCACCCACAAAAAAATGAAAAATGCTATTAAATTCATTGTACCAAACTTTCATGTTCTTATATTTGTAGGACAACATCCCTTGAATAGCACTTAACTGACTCTGATGCCATGTACTGCACATGACCCATACTACAAGTTATACTGAGTACCAAAAGATACAATGCTTAACCTTCTGGGGCCGGAATTATTTTTTTTAATTTTACCTGTATATAAAATGTGAATAATACAGGAACCAAACAAATTAGAATTATGAAACAAACTGTATTTTGAAGAGAAAAAAACGGAGAGTATATACCATGTTTAAAATATTCGGTACCTATATTTGTTGAATAAATATATAAAATGCAACTTTGGAGGTAAGCGGTGCGGTACGTCAACTATAGTTGACGTTAGGCGTCTAAAGGTTAATTAACACAGAAATGACAGCATAGGGAACCTTACTGAACATGCCTCATACATCCTTCAGAGTCACAACAGAGCTTAAACTCTTGCCTTGAGTGATAATACTTAGAACAGACTAGTTAGAGTGGGAAATAAAGAACTGCTAAATGTACTATACAAGAGCAAGTTATAGCAGTGGCAACTATAGGCTGAAGTGGCTACAAATCCAACACACTTAAAGCATCACTCAGTTGAAACCAAATTATGCAATACTGCCAAAATGTAGACAATGTATCCTCACAACTAACAATGGTTCTTGTTATGTCACCCAACATTGCCTTGCTTCTACTGAACGTTCAGAAAGTATACTGTGGCCAAATTTATGAAAGAATACTATATCTTGTATGAAATTCATGAAGTGTCCTGGATCATAATATTGGATGGTAGTTAATGACTGCTAAAAACATCACCAAATTTTGACCTCACAACTTCGAATTGTTTCCACTGCTACGAAGACAGATGTTGGAAGATAAGGAGAGAATGGGGTTTTAGGACACCTCAAAGACACAACAGATGCATCCAGTAATACCCTGTTATCTCGTGCATATGTTATTACGAGCGAGTGTGCAGTCTGAGTTCTGTATGACTGTTACGTATAGGTGTGTAATGTGGAGTAAGGTAACAAGATAACATTATTCAATTATTTGATAATGCTAATACCTTGCAGCGAAATGACCGAGTCATCTTACCTCTGACGCTCCTTGAAGAGAAAACCGTACTACAACTTTTCATCGGCACTTACATATAGGCCGTCTAGAGAGGTAAGAGTAGAATACAATGTTGATATGCTGCATTAAGAAACAAGGTTTGTTCACCTACAAGCTAGGACACATATGGTCAAGCAAAGTGCATGCCAGTGAAGCACAGCAGTGTGCTTGACCAGATGTTACAAATCCTAATACCTAAAACTTAAATACTAAGCACTATACCTAAAAACAAATTTACCTTTTCAAGACTATCAATCAGCAAAGAAATGTCAAAATGCACAGACAAGAAGTGAATTGGGTTGTTCTTAAATACAGACAATAAATATAAACTCAACCATTACAAGCCCAAAAATAAATAAACAAACAAATAAAATAAAAAATAAGCACTTGGGGTTATTTGTCAATGCTCAAGTATTATATTTTAGTGTGAAAATGTATCTCTCCTTTAGAATCAAATCCAAGCTGGGTAGACAACTACTATATGCAGGGATTTTAATACAGAGGGCAGTCAGCAGGGTTGAAAATACTTCCAGGCATTGGTTAACAATGAAAGGAAACAATACTTCCAAATAAACACTCAGTCAAGTCCATATCAACCTGCTAAACGAGCTACCACACTGAGCACAGCCTGGAAGAATAATGGGTAGGAAACAATTCTCAGAGAAATAAATAAAAACATAACAATCATGAATCTGGGTTCAAGTCAATGCAGACAATCATCATTCAGGCCCCAGTCAATCTCAAGTCAAACAATCCATTACACATGATCCCAGCCACCAGATTTTTTGCTTGCTTGCATAGCTACAGCTTCACCACTACTGCCTGCTAGCTTGCTAGGTTTGTTATTTCATCAGTAACTGTGTTGTGAATGGCACTGAGCATCCTTTTGACATTGCTTTGCTGAGTTGCAGAAGGGACAAGGAGAATATACTGGGAAGGAAATTAATTGCTTGCCATACGGATGGATTACACTGCGTGGAAAAGGTGATGTTACTGCTAGTATTACATACATGTACAGGTGAGAGGATAGAAAATCATGGTCCCATGCTTGAAGCGCAACTGACGTGGTCAGATCAATGCTTCTAAACAGTTACTTGTAACAATATGCAACTGCACTAACATCAGATGTCCATCCAGTTCCGATTCAGGAGCCTGGAAGCTGTTGTCAATTTCTCTCCTTTCTACCTGCATGAAATACTACCATGGGAGTCAAGAGATTGTTTACTTTACAGTAATGCACCCAAGAAGAGAGGTAAAGGTATAGGGAAGTGGGACTTGTAAGCAGGGGCAACAGTTTGCCATCCATGCAATTCCATTAACCCTGCAGAGGACGCTATCATGTGCTATCGTGTGACAGAACATGACACTGGATTATATTGGCCAAATGAAACCAACTTCAAGCCTGCAGAATTGAGGATATCTTGAAGTCATACTGCACTTTGCTGAATGCCAAGCCAAACATACAGAAATGAAACATGTCACTATTTACATAGGAAAGTGAAATGAACCACTTTGATACACTAATGTACCAATCTAAATTTCACAACTGTAAATTCAAACTGGCAGATCAGTTGCAGAGCTACTACTGTAACTACAGTGCTTTCTAACTAACAGTGATGACGACGCATATGCATATGACTCAGGCAATTGACCATTAAAATACATTATTTAATAACAAATACCCATGACTCACACAGCAATAACTCAGAGCAGCTGAAATTTAGTAAACTTCAAGCCCATGATTAAAGTGTATTAATTCTCTAACTTCCACATATAAGAATGCTAGCCAAATTCCCATGTTAACAAAAATGGACATAAAAACTAAAAGCGTTTGGGTGCTACCAAGACAATACCAAGGAAACACAAACACTGAAACTCCTTATATCCAGAGGAAGGTGGGTATTTCAAGTCCATCACACATTGCAACTGACTTTGGAGTGGCATCCAGTTAGGTGCAAGCATATTACTTCAGCCAATAAGTTAGGTTTAGGCACAGAAGTGGAATTTGGTTAGATCTGTCAACAAGTGAGGTTATGTTATGAGAAAACATGGTTCATTTAACAAAACAAAACAAAAAGGAAGAAGGAAAAGAGGAATGTTTTTGGTTTGTTACAGTTAAAAATCAGTGCTACCACAGAAAAATATGTTGTAAATCATAGAGACCATGCACACCTCTATCTTTCTTCCCTCAACCACGGTGCCGTGAAGTCTCTCTCGTGCGCGGTCCGCATCAGCACTATTTGCGAATGTTACAAAACCGAATCCCTGCATGCAGACAGACAAAACATGCATTAAAAACTGGCGTCGCTCAAAAACAACGTGCAACAAAAATTAACATGTATGCATATATAGATTTGTATATATATATGTATATATGATGATATATATATATATTCATAATTTGATATTTCTCTTGTAGTAATAGGGATACTGAACATCATGACAGATTGCCATTTAACATTCAGCAAAAATATACATTAACTTCCCATTAACTTACATTTTGTATACACAAAGAGTCCACCACATACAGAAACCATATATAAATTACTTTTTACAATGGAGATATTGATTATATTTTGAAATTGCACGAACTGGGTCATTTCCGTTCCAAAATATGTTACAAACAACTACGTGTTCCACACACGTACAATTGTGTGTTTCAAAAGGGTTATAACAAATCTGAGTTTTGAAGAGGAGGGGAAGACACTGAACTGCCATTCCAACTATGCTAAAAGAAGATAAATAATAGGACTGTTATGAATATAGAAGACTTAAAATGTAACGGTGGACTCTCTTAAAATCACTCAATTAATGGGCTTTGATCATATGTATAAAATTGGAAAGTTATTAATTTTGAATAATGTGGGGGGGGGGGGGAATGAAGAGGTGGTGGTGAGCTACATAGCAATCACAGAACACACATCACTATGGGAGATAAGCGGAGGCATTAAATACGGCAATTTGCAAAATATGAACAAATCTGCTTGCATACATCCAAACTATTGGTCGAAACAACACTGAGTCTATATTGTACAAGGTCAGTTTTGTTAAACAACACTGACCACACACAAAACACAATACAGCTGAATCGAGCCAATTTTAAAGTACTGCATGCACCAATTTGAAACAAATTTGCAAGTACCGTATTCAATTGGCCGCGTCATTCAACCAACCAACCGACCAACCAACCAACCAACCAACCAACCAACCACCCAACCAACCGCAGTGAACATTTTGTAAAAAGGGGTGGGCAGGTTGGAACAAGTTACATATAATGGTTGTCCAAAGAAAGGCCAAGCCAATCAATCCTGTTTCATGCCATAACATTATCACTGTCAGGCAAACCAACAATCGCCAAGGATTAAGTACATCATAACTTACTTGCCAATTTCATTTCTCCTTTCATTACAAATTTGGTACATAGGAAGTTATGAATATTGACTACTACTCTGGACAGACAGTTTCTGCACTCAATACAAGATATTGTTGTAAATTTTAAGGAGCTAATTTTGGTAATTACATAAGGCCATGCAGACAAGAAACCTCTACTTAATTTCCTCCTGTTTCCTCACTACCATATCTATCTACAGCTAACCTCACCTAAGAATTCATTTCCATTTAAAGTGCATACAATTTATGATGGAAATTACATAATCATTACAATTCAAGATGGAAAATATTTTTTTCATGTTCCCAACATGCAAGATTGCATTAACTCCAAAGTTATGCACATGGCATTATAGATAAAATTTTGTTTGTGGGAAAATGAAATATCTCTACATTAACAGTTTGAAATAAGAATACTGAAAATATACTCAACTTTCAAAGCTTGGCTTTTCAAGGTATAACAGGCATTGTCTCTGCATGACCTTAGGTGAATTACAAATCCAAACTTGGCCTCTGACCACACAGACAGTTCATATAGAATGATTAACTGTTCTAAGATCAGGTAACGAGGAGCTGATGTTACAAGCAGGAACTCTGCATAACATTATAACACAGTTCTGAGAACTGATTCAACCTATCGAGAAAAAAGGTGTTTCAAAAGAACAGTGAGAAGACAGACAAATGCCTACATATGCCTGTCACAGATGAATCTACGAAATGTCACTGTATGTGCTATAATAATATACATTTCATCTGAAATCAAGAAAGAAACAGAAGAGAAACCACATTACACTGTTTTACCCCACTTGCAAAGCAAATATAAACATTCCACATAAACTAATTATGAACGGCATATCAAGTGAAGCTCACATATTGCATGAAGTTAAAACATGCTGTCACAGATCAGCAAGACTTGGCATAGCTTGTTTCTGCACCATCAACTCCCCAGTTACCCAGTGTTATTAATAATGTGATAGTGAACTTATTTGATCCGTCTAAAGCTAAAGCTGGTGATAAAAGCCACAAGACTGGGATGCTGAAATAACTCAGTTCTATGTACAATAAACATTACTGTGCCAAAAAGAGACACGAAACAGTAACAAGAATACAAACTCTTATAATAAAAAATGAATATTCACGAGCCATAAGTAAAAAAAAATCATCTGCACTTGTCTGGCTAGCAGCAAACAAGTGTGATTCAGACATGCTTCTTTGTATTCCTTTTAATGTCTACAACTCACACACATTAGTTAAGAACCATCTGCACCTTTTGGATGCATGTGTGAAGTTATGTATATTCAAGTCATTAAAACACTGACGTATCACTAAGATAGCAGCTGCAAATATGGCTTTGACAAAAGTGAGAACACTACTAAAGAATCACTGCAGGTTACAATCAAATATTACACAAGAATGTCCCATGGTGCCAACAGTCAAGAATATGGTATGGTACGTCACAAGAAAAGCGCCAACATGAAGCAACAATCAGAGAGTCAGAAAAAGTCAGAATCAATCAAACCTCAAGTCAAATGGGAAGGTGGGTGGAATTATCAGTTTGCTATTTTCCACATATAAAAACTTAAAAATACACAGAGACAACAACATAATTGCCATACTTCCTTTCCCAATAAGGAAATGGTAAACTGGAAAACTATATGAATATTACATTTATATGTAGAGTAACAAAAACTAACAGGGCAATAACAAAATACATGTCTGGTAAGGCAATCATGATGCAAGCTCTTACAAACAGAAGAGAGTAGTCAGTTTACTATGGCACATTTCATTTTCAGGCTTCAGCCCACAGCTACTTAATGAACATATACATTTACCACTTTTTCAACCCTATTACTCTTTCAAAAGCCATCATCATCATCTCAGATCTGTACCAAAGTAAACAAACAAAACTCCTCAAAATTCACACTTTTTACAGTCATGCCCAACCACAAAACTTCAAAATTATACTACAATACTGTCACTAGTTCAAACAATGCAATTAATAAGAGCTTAACTATGATTATTACTATCACCTTCCAACATGGACTTGACCCAGAGAATTCTCACAGTTACGTACATCACATGGTCAGGGATATAATACTGTATTGAGGAGCATGTTGAAAGTGACAGATCTGAGACAGGACATACTTCTTAGATAAGTCTGTTGCATGAACATTATAATGCTAATAAGTACATCTTCCATTATTTGTTAAAGACTGACAAAAGCCAAATGCTTGAAATAAGAATGAATTCCCAGTCTTTGGTTGTGCTAAACAGAGATTTGTATACTTATTTCAAACCTGCACCATCCTGTTCAGAACATGTAATTCCTTTAGCCTTCAGCTGACCGGGGTGGGTATTTAAATTTTACCACACAGTTTGTAAAAAACAGATTACTTAAGCAGAAAAATACAAAATTGACAGCAACAGTATTTTGGGGAAAATACAACACATTACGCAGCATATCTTAAAAATGCAGTATATTTCCTTGTTGTCTGAATATAAAAAATGAATCTCTTGGGGTGTTTTCCTATTTGCAATTGACATCACAAATGTTTAAAAGATTACAGGGTATTTAAATTTTATCACAGGGTTTTTATAAAGACCATATTATTTGAACAGAAAAATTCAAAATTAATATAAATGGTATTTTGTAGAAAATAAAACAGAGATTATGCAGCCATGTCTTAATAATGCAGTATTTTTCCTTTTTGCCTGAATATAAAAATAAATCTCTAGGGGTGTTTTCCTACATGCATTTTCAGTGGGCAATGCACATGTTAAACATTTACAGGGTATATAAATTAACTGATCTGTTAGTATCTGCATATAAGTAAAGCTGCCTTTGTGCCTAGCTATACATTGCTTCATAAAATGTGTAAGGTAGTGGTGGTGTAACTCCACATATTCTTAATATAAACACTAGCTAGAGGTCAGTATTAATTCACACCCTGATCACTTTATGCCCACGGTCAGCACCATTTGAAGAGAGTCTATGAGGTGGGGAAGGGAAATACATGTATTTCTGCCACTGTCACTCAGCCCACAGCCTTCTCAGTTTATACCATCCATAAACAGTGCAGAAAGTGTTAGATTTATCACATGTTGATTTTCTTTGTTGCTGTTATCCAGCATACATCAGTACAGGCCCTAATTTCTCTACAGTCCTACATCACACAATCTGTAAGGAGATTTATGTAAATGTACTGGCAACACAAACACCGCACATTAATTGCATACATACAAACAACAGTGCCACCTTGGGATGCAGCCCTAAAAGTATTAAGTGCTAGGGTAGTCTAGCTAGGTGTTTCAGGCTGAAACTAATCAGCGCCAAACATGAAATGAGGCTATTCTATTTGTTTGCACATTTGAACACAAAAAGGAATAACAATGCACATTCCTTGTACGATGCCTCTGTCCCAAATAGGATGGGAATTAAACAAGGCAGAAGTTCTTAAATCTCCATTTTGTGCAATAGCCTTAACAGAAATACATTAATGTCTAAAATTTTCCTTTCCACTATTTTCATGCACTAATGATACTGTACAAGCAGAGCATGTCCTGTCTTCCTGCAACATGAAAGTACTATGAAGAATCTCTTACCAACAAAATCATTGACAATGACACATAAAACATAAAAAAATGACATCACAGGTGACAAAACAGCCTGTATGTTATGTAAGGGCAGTGAATGTGGTGCTGTTATCATTTAGAATTACTGACAGGGAATTTCTCAGAAGAGCTCTGGAAAGCACTGCAAATTCTCCTTTAGAAGGCACTAACAAATATTTTAACATTATATTGCATGTATTTAACAAGAAATTATAATTAAAAAGAGCTGATTATTACAAGTATTCAAAATTCAAACAGTTGATCACAGTGGCCACAGTATCTAAGGGGCGCATTGTCTTCTACCATGCAAACATTGGGATCATGAGTCTGAATCCCTACCTGGGGCACCAATGTGCACATTTCCTTCTCTATTTGTATTGTCTTGCCAAGCAAGGAGTGCTATTAAATGTCTATGAACAAGGTCTATGAACAAGTTGTGTAAATCCTGAAAATGGTGAGGCTGTGGGCTGCACTGACATGTAGCACCATAAAGAAAGAAATAAAAAGAGAAAGGAAGAAAGAAAGAATGAAAGAAAGAAATAATAGGATAAACTTTCAATGGTAAAAATCAGCAACCACTCAGTGCATATGTGTAAGTGCTCACATCTCGTCTCATGACTTTTCAAGTTGGTAACCGAAAAAATGTGAACAAAATTACTTTCCTCAGCTCATATCCTGATATGTGATGCCCTGACTTATAAATCATTCCCCATTAATTTTCCTTGAGTTGTAACACTTGTTCTTGCATCAAATAAGTTCAGCAACCTACAATGCCATGGGCACACTTAATATATAAAATAAACATATGATAGATTACAATAAAACTAACATTTTGTAACAGCTTCAAAATTCATGCAAATTGAATATAAATATCTCTAAAGAAACCTTCAAGGTTTCATTGAAATAACAATTTCTGAATCAACCAACATTATATTAAGATAATTCAAGAAGCTGCTATGAAATGCTAGTATCTGTAGCATTTTTAAATTGTTTAACTCAAGGAAAATTAAGATTATAATGATATAGGTTCTAATAAATTCATTTAAGTGTATATATATATATATATACACACATATAAAACAAAGATGTCTGTACTGACCCAATATATATATATATATATATATATATATATATATATGGATATCTTCATTAGAAGTGGTTACAACATTCAGTAAAAAGGATCAAACAAAAGTGCAAAATTAAGCACACAATATGAGATTCTTACCTTGGAACCCCTTTCATTAAAAATTATTTCTACATCAAGAATTGGACCAAATTGCTGCAACAAAGAACACAGACATAATTATTACATTTCATCTTTAATTACCATATATTACTGGCATTAAGAAAAAAAATATATGAATTGCATTACGATGTCTCATTCAGTATTAACACGTAGTATGTATGAAACCAACTACAGCAATGCATCAAACATAAAACTGTGTGTTGTCAAACTACATTCCATCCTCACACAGATCTCTTGAATGAACCTCAGATCTTCTCCAAATACTTTCAACATAAGCACCTAAGTCTCTATGCAACAATACTATTATACCGCACTGGTTTCCACTCCAACCTCCTGTGCAAATGTGGCATTCCACAAAATGAACCAATGTATTTCCTCACAGATATTATGTAATGGTGGTAATTACCAAAGTTGCATAAATACTGCAGTTACAATTAAGATAATGAAATATTTTACGTGTCTCATGATATGTTTACAAAATGGCCTTCTATATGACTGTGCTATCAAGTAGTAAGACAATATTTGCAGTTAGGAATATTGTTCATAGCTTATGACACAACAAGATCATTTTTATGGTGTTCCCCACAGAATACCAAGAAATGCAGGAGCTTCATAACCCAAAACATTTCAGAGATACTGTTTTACCACATAAATGAGAAAAGGTTTGTGTACTCAAATTCAAGCTGTCACAAAATAAGAGGATAAGTTTGGGAGTGTACTTCTAACCACCATATATCTAGACATATTCAAAATGCTCAGAAGTTCTTGTAATTTTCAACACTCGTGTCAAGATAGTCTGGTAAATGATATCAATGTCTTGGAGAAAGGTGCTGCCTCCATCATCATGGTAGCAGACAGAGGAAATATGTCGCTCTGAAAACATTGGTACACACCTACCAGTCTACAATTCATCATGAGCCATATGTCTAAAATATGTATTTCAGTGCCATACAAAAGCATCACACTCTAAGATATACAGGCAATTCTATATCCTATATTATATAATAAAAGCAATATGCATATGCAGAAGTTCCTTAGATTAAAAAAAAAAAATCTTCACAGCGAATTACGCAAAGGAAATTAAATTCACATTCATAATCAACTCCATACACAAAGTGTATGGCACACATACAATTCAGGAGACCGAAATCTATTTCACCAGTTTAGTGACATATTGTGTGAAGACAAGGAGGGCCCCACTGGAATGAAACCATGCACTCAAAATGAGGAATCACTCTACATTTATCCACAGGAGTGAAATGTGAGGTGGTTACCCTGCAATACCCCAGTGGCAGTCCAGTTCTGTATATATTTGCCTGGACACATCTTGATCCACCTAGCTTACTGCCTCTGTGATGCACTGCTGCAGCTCATGCAGGGAAGGGTGTTGGAAATGGGGGAACATATACCAAACTGTTCACAAATTTCTGAAGACTGAAATCCACAAAGCTGCCACCAGAGCTTCCTGTATTTGTACAATATTTCATCAGACTTGTCAAGAAGGTTTTAGCCTGACTATACATAAAGTTTCTCAGGAATTCATCACAAAAGTACTTAAGCCTAACACAGTAAGTCTCTAGTGAACTTCTCAGGATAATAAAAATTAAAATAATGCAGTCAAAGAATAAAATTGACATCATCTTCCAGGTACAGATGCTAGTAAGAGAATGCTGTCTTAATCCCATGTAAAATTGTCATTTAAAAAAATTACAGGCTATGGAAAAAGCTTACCCCAAACATTGCTCGAAGATCTGGGTCTCGAAACCGGAATGGGATATTTGAGACATGCAGTCTCTTGGGTTGATTCTTCCCTGGTTCACTGGGAAGAGCTACTGTAGTCACATTCACTGCTGTGGCTCCTTGTGTTGTTGGCGCTTCGGCTTGTGGCTCTGTTTGCTAAAATGCAGGCAAAGAGAGTTTTGTTCAACAGTCTCATTCTCAGAAATTGGAACCACAAATATTAACATCTGAAATGCCATGTAAACTCTGAAAGCGGTACAATATACATGTAGCAAGCAGGTTCTCTGATATTGGCATCAATAAACAAGAAATCTCACTATGGAAGAAAAGTGTAATAACTGCAAATCCAAGGGAAAATAAAATGCTGCAAACTAGAGTGTCAATACAGGGCACAATTTCCTTTTATATCCAAAATGTTCCTTACTTCACTACCACACAATTTTTTTCATTGCCATTGTCCTTGTTTACACATCAAGTCACTGATCAATTACAGCAAAATTCCTGCAGATTGCGTAGGCGTACACAGGACACCATTGAGAAAATTTCAACTGACACCAACTGACATAATATAATACTTAGAATTTGAACTGCAACAAACATGGTTTCCTTTTGGACTGAGGTCTCCTGGGTAGCTGAACAGGGTTATTTATTCTCATCATTCTGAAGGAATGTACCACCTTCATCGTCAGCAGTAAAGATTTCTATGGTGCGGACACCTCTACCATCACATAGCTGTCTTCTGTTAAAATTATATAATTAATTTAATTCATTACAATTTAATTATAATTTAATATAATATAAACTTAACTTAATAAAATACAATTTTAATTCACTATCCCATAACACACAGAAAGGTATGCGATTCAGTCACAACTTCAATCCCAGCAATTATCATGAAAAACACAGCACACACTGCTTATGTATTACAATTTATGTATGAAGGAGTACTGGATGCTTGCAACTACGTTTGATTTAGATTATGTGGACACTGAAGATTCCAATAATAAATGGAGTGATGTCCCAGAACACTTAAACTGTCACAACACTGTTGTCAGAACCTCAAAGTTTTACACTCCAGATACTTGAAAAATTTAACACTTAATTCAAGAAATCATTCTTAAGTTTGAAATCTCAAATATGATGGTGGAACAAGCTTTGTAATAGAGATGTCCCAGCCCTTGCAAGAGTTACTTACTATGTGACATCTCCACCCTAATACAGGGGTGGCCGAGGTAGTAGAGACCTTATTATACCAGCTGTATTCAGTCGAAAATCATTATGAAATTTTTATGACCTAATACCATTGAAAATATAAACATTTTACAGGGCAAGAGTACAAGTATTATTTAAGACATGTGCCATGTCTGCGAAACGATAGTAAATTCAAAGCAACAGTTTCCAAAAACCACAGCAAGATTAAGTAGTAACAATTTCCATTAACTATAAGTACTTGTTTACAAAAACGCTACCTCAAGGCCTTACTCCTACAATCCCTTGAATAACAAATGATAACCACACTCTTAAATCGTGTGGGTGAAAAATACAGTCTTCAGAAAAATTCAGCGATTCGTCACCATGTCAAGATAGTAAGGCAAATATTTTCCCAACTTTTTCAATTATTCAAAAAAGACAAAGGGCACTGTTCACAAATATTCTTAATATATAAAACGCAGCTCTTATTGCCACAAACCCAATAATTTGCACAGCATTTTTACTATTTTACAATTTTACTATTTTAATGGAATGGCAGCAGGCAGAATATACATACATATATATATACACATATGCGCGCGCGCACACACACACAAACACACCTACACATCACGCGCGCGCGCACACACAAACACATACGCACACAACACACACACACCCACCCACTCAACACGCGCACACACACACACACACACACACAGACATACAAACACACACAACAATAAAGGATCTTTGAGTTGCAAAAAAGGTAGAAAGAAAACGTCTATTATAAGAGATGTATGTTGAAATAGTTGCCTGGGTGAGTTGGTTACATCACATGACCATGAGAGAAGGGGTAGGCACGGATCAATACCTCCCTCTTCCTTACACCACAGGCAGGACTGCAGATGAATGGACGGCTAGAGTGCGTCCCTACAACACGGCAGCAGTTCTACAAGGAATATTCACTGGCCAGTACTTCATTTACTTCAAAATTTTCCAACGCGATTATTCATGAACCAACCCATCAGAATAGGCCAGCTGTAAGTAGCCAACGCAATTCAGAACTGCAGTCGTCTGTAGCGACCACTGGGCACCTGGGTTCTGATCACTCATGCATTTACACCGCTGCTGTAACACTGCAAAGCCTGAACAGCAGCTGTAGCATACGGCGTCAAACGCCGAATTTCGGAGGGGGGGGGGGACCTCCTGCTGTTGCAAAACCAGGATATCTTTAGCGCTCACGTAGCATGAGGGCACGCCTGACGCAATAAACACTGCATCCACCGTCCAACCACAAGTGTAAATCCGCAGCAAAACACACGTCACTAAATGATAATGTTCGCAACATCGGGCAAGGTGAAGCCCAGCACAAAATATGTACGGGGCTTATAGTTCGACGGTGGTCAAGCTGCCACTAAAGAAAACGCTGCTCAAAACCTGGACTAGCGAAGGCAGTCTATGCTACAAACCAAGGTCTTGTTTTAGGCCATTTAGCTTTAACACCCCTTACCACTTCTTAATTTATACCCTCTCATTTTCGGTTTCGCGCTCTTTGGTTAGTTTATTTTCAATTATTTCATATCTTTTTAGGGAATAACATATTTTATTTACGACCACTTTTTCAGGAACACAATTAGGGAATAAAATACGGCCTTTGTATACGTACACAGTTACACCCGCCTATAATGGAACCGCAAGAGGCCGAATTTCTTTCCGTTGCAGGAAGGTTCCGTTCAATACAGGTACTTTAAGTTTCGATTCTCGAAACTACAGATCTTAGGACTGAAAGTTTGCTGCTAAGACAGACCTTCGTTACGTTCAGGTTCCGTTTAAGACAGGTTTCAATGCATATGATAAATACGACAACGGACAGGCCCATCCTGTTGTCAGATGGCGACCAAAAGGGAGGAACAAAGTAACAGCCATGAACGCGGGTGAGATCCGGTACTGAGCCCAAAGAGGGGTTCGACGCCACTGCAAGATCGACTGAACGACCGTCGCCCAAAATCACCCAAACAACCGCGGGCAGGTATATCGCAGTTGGACTCGCTACTGGCTGGACGGTGCGGGGATCGAATCCCGGAGGGGCCAAGATTTTCTGGACCTGTGCAGACCACACCTGGGGCCCACCCAGCCTTCTGTGCAATGGATACCGGGGACAATTCCGGGGGATAAAGCGCCATGGGCGTGGCGTTGGCCACCCACCCACATGTGGCAGCAAGATTAAAGAAAGAGTAAAGCTATTATACCCCTACTAGCCCTCTGGGCCATTATGGCCTGTTCTGGGGTGACCTTTACGTTTAGATTTTTACCACCCGAACATCCTATATACACCGCTAACAGTATGGGCAACTCAACAACGTTCAAACTTAAGAAATCCTCGCTATCAACCTAGCACAACACAACTTCTGTGACACAACTGAACGTCTACGTGCCATCCGTGCATGATATGGAGTTGACTTACCCGTAGATACCCTTTACTCGATGTCGTAATCCCACGGCCTCACCGCCACACTACCACATCACACCAGAAACGCCCCACTACACCCACTACAGGGCTTTATTTAAAAGCACTAAATATTTCGCACGCAATCGATGTATCATTCATCGATGCGGTATATCGTATCAGAACGACCCCGCCGATAGCAGTTGGAGCAAGAGAAATGCAAACTTCTTGTCTCCGCCCACCACCAGAGCACAACTTAAACGCAATATCCCACGCGACCTCGGAAATGACAGTCGATAAACAAGCATATATGGGGGTGTACAATTATGACGCTGCGAACGTGCTCGCAAAGACTGGACGGAGTAGACTAATTCTGGGCTAACGCATCACCATATAGCAGAAAGCCTTAATAAACTGTATTATGTCCGGGAAATCTGGAGAACCCTGGGCACCTAAGATGTCAGAATCTTCAGACGGAACCGGTGTTAACGATCACAGTCTAGATTCCAATGACGTACACATTACTACAAAGGAACAAACATAACGAGATGAGTTTAACAAAATTCGCCTTCTAACGTACTAGGAACACCGGCCATTACAACTTTGGTGTCCAAACTTTTTATGACCAAGGGCCACAACAGTTATTACGGGCTGGTTGGCGGACCGCACGTGGAAAAATCCCAGTAAGTAGTACAACTAACCGCCTAAATTATTGCGTAATTATTATAGTATATACATAATTCACAAACGTGGCCGCGCGCCGCATAATACAACCTGGGGCCGAAAAAGGCCCGCCGGTTGGAGACCCAAGCCTTACCAAAAAAACAAGTCAAACAAATAGTACTAAACTTCAGTGTTAGTCGCAAGAAGAAAAGTTAATTGTGCAAAAGAGTGACGTCAAACATTTGATGAAGACATAAACCAGTGACATTTATAGTATCGCCGGCTGCTGCACAGCGTCAGATTTATTCACACATGTTCCTATCTAGAAGTTAAACAAACAATTACAGTATACAGAGCGATATGGCACAGCCCCGCAGTGTCGTTTACACTGTACATTACAATAATTAAGTACGTGTACACCTACTTTGAACTTCCCAGAAGACTGTATAATTTTGGCCATCGTCTATTTACAAAACCAGAAATAAAATCTCCAAGAACAAGAGTTACGCTTTCCAGTACCAGCATTCAGACGTAGCAACTTGAACACGGAGAATGAACAGGCTTCTAGCGTGAATAACAACGCGTCGTAACATTGCTGGCGTGCAGAAACGCCTAAAATAAGCTTTCAAATTCCGAGGGTCTCCCACTTATGAAAGCGTTTACATACATGTATGTAGACCAGAAGAAAAATGAGGCAGTTGGTCTGGCAGCACACGTAAATTATTCCAGTATTGCCAATTGTCGTGCATATTTCCTGCAGTATTTCGAGGGATATTTGAATTTTTTCCGCGGTACTCCGATATAGTTACGCGCAATTCGTCCACGAATCCTCGCTGAAACGCTAGCCCAGAACACCAGTTACGACACACGCGTAGCACATCAATCGCAAGAAACTTCCCTGTTCTACCTTGAGTAAAGGTAAAGGGTTGCTTCTAAAACAAACAGATGTGATAATAGATGCAACAGCTTATGAAGAGTAGTTTTCACTTTTGGTTCACTTACCGACATGGTTTGTAGCTCAGACGGTACAGGTAACAGGGCGATTAGTTCATAAAGAACTGTGAAAGAGGGTGAAGTGAAGCAGTTCTAGCCTAATTAGGGGTAATATCTCAGCACGTGCCTGGAGGAACTGAGGCAAACCACAAAAAGCCTGCCACGATAGCCGTCCTATGGGTTTTAACCTAGGTAAAGTAAACCGAGGGTGAAGTTTCCCATGTAACAGGCCATAAAGACCCTGAAGGGAGTAAAAGTATAGCTCCGCTCTTTCTTTAACCTCGGCGCCAAATGGGCCTGTGTGGTTTACGCTACGCCCCGGCCTACTTAACCCCGGGAAAGGGACCCGGCGTCCATTGTACAGGAGGGTGGGTAGGTCCCGGGGCCGGTCTGGAAGAGTACCGAAAATCTCGCCCTCACCGGCGTTCTAACCGTGCACCGTGCGGCCCGTCGCGAGTCAGCATTAACGACAATGCTATGTTTAGGGGTGAAAAAACAAGAAGGCGACAGCGACGACGAATTGTTACAGAACGAAGTACTCTTGCCCGGGGCCTTCCGATTACAGAGTACGCGTGAAGAGAAGAGCCCTAAAACCCTTCACACTAACCAGATCATATCAGAGGAAGTGTGCATGACACATAGCCCACGATTTTTTTTTTAATTTTCCCTGCTTGCGCTCAAAATATTTTAAAATCCGAAATGCAGAGAGTAGTCCGATTGTGACGGCCCAGTGCACAACTTAACAATACGGGCCTAACCGTGGATCTGAAGGTGGACACTGGCCACGGCATACCTATGAAGTCTTAACAACTGACGTCACTGCAAGCTCAACAAAGAAAATTTTACAAGTTTCTGCGTTCTTGTGCAAATGAATGCGCGTTTACCACCTCACCTTAACATGTGTGTGGTGCACACCGCTGTGTTACTATCAAGCCCGCTGTGAAATACCTACTCACACGGCAATATTTATTAACAGGACTACGATAATACATCGAATTCATTGCGTTTCACGTTTTTCATACGGTGCATTTCTTACATTCAATACATTAACCAACAAAACGCACTAAGTAAAATACAATAAATCACATAACACACAAGCGTCAATGTTAAATGTCAACTCGTACATGTTTCGGCCGATCCATGTACGAGTTGACACTTAACATGAAATGTCTTATGACAATTATGATCATCACTACACAGTACGTAGAACAATTAGGGAATATTTAAGGGTTCAGATCATAACACGCTTTCAGGGATGCCAGCAACCCAAAATACCTCCTAATACCCAGGACAGCAGTGTCTACACCAGTGTTTCGATGTCAAACTTTCGTCACGATTCTACTTGACTGTATACTATAGTTTCCGATACGAATCGCAGTTTCATTCTACATTCAGTCACTGAAACGACACGATTAGAGATTTACGAAACGCACAAGTTACAGCGAGTTTACCGACGGTAATATCGCGCATTTCATTTAGATCCTATGGTATCAGTTCTGCTTAACATCATCATCCACCTTCCTTACTTCACAGCAATTTAGCTGGTTCTCGAAAGCGTACGGGTCTCGTTGGCCAAGCATTTCTCATGTACTGTTCTGCCAAAAATTTCCTAACTATACGCCATGTATGAAGAAGTGTTACTGCTTCCGGCGTTAGACTATACAGACCAGCGCAAAGACTGAGCAGTTTCACAAGCTGACGTGTAATTTATTTGGGAAAATACTCTTTGTGGATACTAACAGCACTATACAGACCGCGTTCAGTAACTACAATTCTTGACGCCCCTATTATTATTATTATTATTATTATTATTATTATTACGATTAACATAATCAACAATATAGTACCATCGCTATGTACAGATAGCCTGCTGCAATCTTATCTCGCAGAGGTTTACACTAACTTTCAACAACTCTACAAACGAAGCCGCACCATATCCTTAGGCCCGATTCCCACTACATGCACCTTCAAGGTGCAGTCAAGAACCGGTTACATGTCCACAACAGCGAGCAAGCTAAGGGCAAAGAATGCCATTCTGTAGAATTACACCTGGAATACACTTGCACTCGTTACTGTTCGAACGCACTTAGAACTGAAAGAGTAAGGGGGTGGTGGAGCCTACCGCTCCGCCTTTTCCTCACTTCGTTCCGCAGCAATGTATCCAATACACATCTTCCTACACATTACGCGCGATTCGCATTGCAAATTAAATAGTGTTTATCAAATTTAACTATTCTTGCGAAACTCACCAAACCACTGACTATCATTCTGATGGGAAAGAGTAACCCAAATGTGTTCGAAAACTCTAACGGGCCGCAGACATAACTTCGGCGGGTCACGTGCTGCTCGCTGGCCGCGTGTTCCGTATGGCTGTTCCATCCTTCTAACAAGACACGAGCATATTTACTTATTTCCGACAATAGACAGGCTAACAAAATGATAATATAGGTATATTACTAAAGCATCTCAATCAATAAACTGATAGACACATGGGAAATGAATTTCATATTAAAGGTATTTACAGCACTGAAGCATGTACCATGTTTCAACTCGTAATATCGTGTAGCTGGCTGCTAAACATACACAAAAATTCTTAAAATATTGTACCCCAGCAACACTTCAATAGACAAACAATTCGCTACGCTCAAGATATGTCCCTCTACTTTGATTTAAATACGTAATTTTCAAATTATTACTCTGCGGACATGCTTGTAAAAGTGAGGGGGCCTAGCCTGGTTCAGCGCTTAGCACCGGCCCTACGCAGTGTCATACAATGAAAAATGCTGCATGGGCTCTATACGCATTCTTGCCTGCACATGTAGCAGTGCTTACTTATTTACTCCATGGAGCAGAGTCCTTCTTCAGAAGCTAACCGGTTTTCAGCTAGTCAAGAAATTCCCCGCATTTTATGGAACCCGAAGGGTCATTACCGCATTCAAAAGTACCCGCCACCTGTCCATGTAGTAGTACAATGACGCTCAGTAAACTCTGCAGTTGATAAAGCGTCAATTACCTACAGATTACAAACGATACCCAATTCAAATCCGGGTGAACATCGCCGCCTCAAAATCAGAGCTGCACGCAAAGATTCCCCAGAATATATGTTGGTTGGGCAACCGGAATGTACAGTATGATGTTGGTTTTGCAGCTGGCATATACAGAATGATGATGGCTTTGCAACCGGAATATACAGTATGTTGGTTTTGCAACCGGAATATACTGTATGTTGATTTTGCAACATTCAACTGGAAAAGTGACTACAGCATCGCTCATGGGAATGCCAATCATAAGAAGAAGGAAGACAAGATAGCACCGCTAATGCATGAAAATGGAAGAGCCAGTGTTCGATCGAAGGACACCGAAAACAATTCATCTTGAGAAAGTCAATTTCAATACTCAAATTCACATACTGACCTACTGCAGGACACGTTATCTATTCCGAATTATACACGATACAGGCGGCTGCATACATTATAGTGTGAATGCATCTGGTACTGTAAACTATGTACAGGACCCGCTGAGTTACTGCCAACAATAATTCCACTCTGGGTTATAACACTTGACTAACCGGCCAAAATCTATCGCATCGGTCGGCGTTTCCACTCAACGTACATAATCAAACACGACGGACATTCCGAGGGCTTAAATACGAGTATACAACGGCATGCCGTCAAAGCAGCTCCGATATCGAACACGGTTGCATTTAAAGCAGTAACTCCAGCACCTGTTCACACTCGATTAGTTCCACAAGGATTGGCACCAGACAAGAAACGTCGCGACTGCAGTCTTCACGCAGGGTACAAAAATTGCAGACATACTGACGTGGAACCGCAGGCAATGAGTAATGAGAACCAGTGCCATCGTGAAAAGGTTACAGCGAAATCATCTTTTTTTTAAACTCCGTCTCCCACTACGCCACTCCGTACGAGGCACATATGGTATAATTATCTTGTCGTATACAATGAAGAAGTTCATCAGCTCTTTATAGACATCAAGAAGGCTTATGATTCGGTTAGGAGGAAGGTCTTATTTAAGATTCTCATTGAGTTTGATATCCCTAGGAAACTTGTAAGGTTAGTAAAGATGAGTCTGACTGAAACATATGTCAGAGTCCGGGTAGGCAAGAATGTGTCTGACAGGTTCCCTGTTAGGAATGGTTTCAAACAAGGAGACGCTCTATCACCAACGCTTTTTAACTTCGCTTTAGAGTACGCCATTAGGAGGGTTCAGGCAAACAGGGATGGCTTGAAACTAAATGGTACACATCAGCTTCTGGCTTATGCCGATGATGTTAATATACTAGGAGGAAGCTTATATACTCTAAAGGAAAATGCAGAAGCTTTAGTAGCTGCTACTAGGGAGATTGGACTGGAAGTTAGTGCTGATAAAACTAAGTACATGGTCATGTCTCGAGATCAGAATGCAGGACAATATCACAGTGTGAGGATTGATAATAGTACCTTCGAGAGGGTGGAAAAGTTTAAATATTTGGGAACAACTTTAACAGATCAAAATTCTATTGCGGAAGATATTAAGAGCAGACTGAGGTCAGGAAATGCTTGCTATCATTCGGTGCAGAACCTTTTGTCTTCCAGGTTGCTATCCAAAAATTTAAAGATCAAGATATATAGAACTATAATTTTGCCGGTTGTTTTGT